>LQAI01000199.1_pt1 | contig 11654 bp, 13 predicted proteins | sample 1535821 | NCBI WGS metagenome assembly LQAI01 (sample SAMN04331586, study PRJNA305678) | bioreactor metagenome | isolation source: bioreactor_5 inoculated with Wadden Sea sediment 1st replicate of a... | place: Germany:Bremen | reverse complement strand
TTCCCACCGCTCCGGTGAAACCGGCGACCATTTCATCGCCGACCTCGCCGTGGCAGTGAACGCGGGCCAGATCAAGACCGGCTCCCTGTGCCGTTCCGATCGACTCGAAAGTACAACCAGCTTCTGCGTATCGAAGAAGAGCTTGACGATGATGGCGTCTACTACGGCCCCATCCTTGGCGGCAGCTTCTTTGAGGAGTAAAGAAGAGAAGACGTCTCCGGCGGCCTGAGTCCACTTGGGAAAGAGGGCTTGGGTAATTTGCCGGACACGATATGAAGTAAATGAAGGGCGGATATGCAGTGCATATCCGCCCTTTTGTTGTGTACGGTTATGTGGCGGGGACAGCCCTTGGAGCTACGTATCGGTGCCGCAGCTTCATGAAGCAGTAGAGGGACAGGCCGACTGCCGCCAATTCCGACAGCGGAACGGAAAGCCAGACGCCGTTGAGTCCGAAGATCGGTGGGAGCAGGAACAGGAATCCGAGGGTGAACACAAAGGATTTCAGGAAGGAAATCAGTGCGGACACCTTGCCGTTGTTTACCGAGGTGAAGAAACCGGAGGAGAGGATGCTGACGCCTTCAAGCAGATAGGCAAAGGCGAAGATCGTGAGGCCTCCTTCGGCAATGTCGATGACTGTCTGTTCTCCCTTGGCGAAAAGCGCAATGATGTCTCCACCGAAGATGAGGGCGATCAGGAATGAAAGGATCGAGGCTCCCAGCACCACGATGCAAGACGAGGTCACCAGTTCCCTGATTTTGGTGAAGTTCCTGCTGCCGAAGTTGAAGCTGATGACCGGCGAGATGCCGACACTGATGCCGAGATGGATCGAGGAGAGCAGGAAATACATGTACAGGAGGATGGACAGCGCAGCCACGCCGTATTCTCCCGCATAGCTGATGATCACGTAGTTGAAGGCAAGCGTCTTCACGCCTGCGGATATTTCGGAAACCATCTCTGACGAGCCGTTGATCATGCATTGCCGAGAAATCTGAAATCCATGACCGGACGGGTAAAGCGCAGGGTCCGGGCTTTGAAGAACAGGTAATACGTCCCAGGGAAACCGCTGTCACCACTCCGAGGGATGATGCGATGCCCGCGCCCTGAATGCCCATGTCCATCTGCACGATAAGAATGTAATCCATGATCACATTGACCAGTCCTGCCGCGATGGTTGTGTAAAATGCCCATACCGGGCTGCCGTCCAGCCGGATGAAGTATTCCACGGACACCTGAAGAATGACCGCGCCGATGCCGAAGAGGAAGACGTCCAGATAGGCTGTACAGTACGGCATGAGCGCGTCTGTGGCTCCCAGGGCTGCGGCAATCCTGTCTGTGCCGATGAGTTTGGTCGCAGTGATGACCGTGCCCGTAAGCATAACCAGAAAGATGGTGGTGAGTGTGAAGTGGGAATGGGCCTTGTTTGTCTGTTTTTCTCCCAACTCGATGCCGAGGATGGCGCTCGCACCGGATGCGAACATGACGCCGATGCCGAATGTGAAGCTGAATACGGCATGATGATGTTACCGACGCATGGCAAGGGGCCTGCACAGCGTGCGATGAACAGCGCGTCTACTATCATGTAGAGCGATATGGAAAGCATGCTCAGGACCGAGGGGGTGACGAATCTGAGGTAGTCCCCGGCTGACCATTTTCTGCTGAAAAAATCTTCCATGAATATCTCCTGTTCACGTGTTTTTTTGTCTGCTTGCACTCACCATGAGGTATATAGTAACTATAGGGTCAAGCGAAAAATGAGGGAATATGAAGTTTCGATTTTCAACAGGTGAAATGGCCAAGCATTTCAACATCTCCAAGCAAACACTCATCTACTATGACCGGATCGGCGTTTTTTGCCCGAATGCGACAAATGAAGACACCGGATATCGGTATTATACGATTGAGCAGTGCGAGGAATTGGATGTCATTTTGTCTTTGAAGAATATCGGAATGTCGCTCAAGGAAATTCGCGCCTATCTTGCGTTGGACTCGACAGCGGATCGGGTTGCCCTGCTTGAAAGTCAGGAAGAGAGAGTCAGGGAACAGATCAGGAAGGTAACCAGAGCGCACAGTCGTATTGCATCAATGGTCGATGCGTACAGGAAACGCCTGTCCATCGTTCCTTTCGAGATGGGCGTAAAACATCTTTCCGCCAGAACCGTTTTCAGTGAACCTGTCAAAGCGCCGTATGATCAGTATCAACTTGAAATCGCAATCAAGCGTTTACTTGAAAAGACGCGTGACCGGAGTGATGCGGGGATTCATGAATTTTTCGGCGTAATCGACGAGGATGCCGCCGGGACTGGCAGGTTTCTCAAAGTCGGCCAGTACGTCGAGTCAAATGGCAATGACAGCGTGTCCGCCGGGGAGTATGCGTACATTATTCATAAGGGAGCCTACGGGGATGCCGGTCAATCCCGAAAAAACTCACCGCTTATGTTGAAGAAAGGGGGCTTTTGCCTGCGGGACCTTTTGTGGAAAGCATGCTGCTGGATTATCTGGCTGTCTCCAGTGAGGATGAGTACCTTGTGGAAATTCAGGTCCCCGTACGCCGGGAACATGGATAGTGCGGGTTGCATGTTCGCCCTTTTTTTTTCTACGTAGCAGCACAACGAGCGGGAAACCGCTTTGATTCCGGTTTGTATTTCTTTCATCAAGACAAGAGGCGTCGAGCGATTTTTCAGAAATCGCAACTATTTAACTTTCCTGAACGTGAAACGCCGTAAACGAATTTTTGAGATCGCAGCATCTCGCAGCGGCGTTTTCGTCCGAATGTTCAGGAAATTTTCAAGCATTCCCTTCAAAAAGGGGGCTTGAGCCGCCGGCGGCAGGTTTCGCGCAGCGACTGCCGGAGGCGAACGGAGGCATTCGTATATGATTCTTCTCGATGGCAAGGAAACGGCCGCGACCATTCGCGGCGAGATCAAGGAAGAGGTTGTCGGACTGGAGGCCAAGTACGGCCGCAAACCCGGTCTGGCTGTCGTGCTGGTGGGTGAGGACCCGGCCAGTCAGGTGTATGTGCGCAACAAGGAGCGTGCATGCGAGGACTGCGGTATCCTTTCCGTTCCTCATCGTCTGGAAAATGCCACACAGCATGAGCTTGAGGGGCTGATTCAGGAACTGAACCGCGACGTGAACGTGGACGGCATTCTGGTGCAGCTTCCGCTTCCCGAGGGACTGGACAGCCAGAAGATTCTGGACCTGATCGACCCGGACAAGGACGTGGACGGTTTCCATCCGGTAAACGTTGGCAAGATGAGTCTCGGACTGCCGGGATTCAAGCCGTGTACTCCGGCTGGCGTTATCAACCTGCTCAAGCGGTACGACCTTGACCCGGCCTGCAAGAAGGCAGTGGTCATCGGGCGTTCGAACATCGTTGGCAAGCCGCTTGCCATGATGCTGTCCCAGTCCGGTCCGTGCGCCAATGCCACGGTCACGCTGTGCCATTCCCGCACGCAGGACCTCAAGGCCGAGTGTCTGGAAGCGGATTTCGTGTTCGCTGCCATCGGTGTGCCGAACTTCGTGACTGCTGACATGGTCAGAAGGTGCCGTTGTTGTCGATGTAGGCATCAACCGTACGGATGAAGGCTTGGCCGGTGATTGCGATTTCGAGGCGCTCAAAGACAAGGTCCATGCCATTACCCCGGTTCCGGGCGGCGTCGGTCCCATGACCATCGCGCAGTTGATGGTGAATACGCTTGAGGCTTTCAAATTGCATGTCGGTGCCTGATATAGACTGACATAATACAGAATAATAAAGGCGGTGCTTCGAACGGAGCACCGCCTTTATTGTTTTTTGAATGCTGAAAGCAAGCAAGATGTATTACTTTTGAAATTATAATGGATATATTTATACTATACAGTTAGCTTCTCTTTCATACTCGTACAATTCATAACGTTTTTTAGGGAGAGAATAATGACGTTTAAAGATTTGTCGCTCAAGTACAAGATAGGTGGAAGCATCTGTCTCGCTGTGACGATCATTTTGGTCGTGTACACGTTTGTCATCGTATCCAAGACACGGGAAATCTCGGTACATGACGCTGAACAGATCGCGATTGAAATGGCCAACCGCTATGGCAACGAAGTCAAGGGCAGCATGGAAAAGGCGCTTGATGCCAGCTTGTCAACCGGTGCCGCTTTCGAAGCCATGATCAAGAATCGGGAAATTATCGACCGCAAGATTGTTGATGAGATTCAGCAGGCGGTTGTGCTTTCTGATGACACATTTTATGGCATCCAGTCCTGTTTCGAACCCAATGCCCTTGACGGCAGGGACGCCGAGTTCACGCCACGGGCGACCCCATGTGGGAGCACATGGGTGGCGCTTACGGTAACTACTGGTGGCGCGGAACAGGCGGTATGGAAGTCGTGAACCTCACAAAATACGATTATCCGAATACCCGTGATTGGTACAAGGCTCCTCGTGACAAGAATGCTCCGAACCTGACCGAGCCGTATTACACCGAGGTTGCCAAGACCAACATGGCGACAATCGCTGTGCCTGTCAGGGAAAACGGCAAGTTCATCGGTATCGTGGGTATCGACTTCACGCTTGATGCGTTCCAGGACATGGTCAAGGATCTCAAACCCATGGGAACCGGGCGTGCGCTTATTGTCTCGAATAAGGGTGTGCTCGTCGCTCATCCCGATTCGAATCTCATGAACAAGCCCGTTGCCGATGTGTTGTCTCCTGAACTCTCCGGCACGATAGTGAACGCCATTGAGAGAGGCGAATCCTTTGTCGGGTTCATGGAGTCTCCGCGGACCGGCCAGAGTAACCTTATCGTGTTCGAGCCGATCAAGATTCGCGGCACGGATACGCCGTGGTCCATCGGCATAGCCATTCCCTCGGCAACCATCTACGAAGTTGCTGATGATTTCCTGTATCTCAGTGTCCTGCTGACAGTCCTCGCATTGGCGATTGTCATCGTGGTTGTCGTTCTCGTTGCCAGGGCCATTACCGGGCCGATGGTCAAGAGTGTGGCTTTGCCAAGGAGATCGCATCCGGCAATCTCTCGGCAGAACTTGATATTCATCAGAAGGATGAGGTCGGTGTCATGGCCTCGACCTTGCGGAAATGGGAGCCAAGCTCAGGCAGGTTGTCGGTGATGTCCGCAACGTCACTGACAGCGTGGCATCCGGGGCGACCCAGATTGCCTCGACATCACAGACGCTTTCGCAGGGAAGCACTGAACAGGCCGCGTCCATTGAGGAAGTGTCCTCAAGCATGGAAGAGATGGCATCAAACATCAGCCAGAATGCGGAAAACGCTACCCAGACACAGAGTCTGGCAAGCGGTGCCGCAGGTCAGGCCGAGGACGGCGGTTCCGCCGTATCCGAAGCGGTTGAAGCCATGCGGGAAATCGCCGACAAGATCGGCATTATCGAGGAATAGCCGTCAGACCAACCTGCTCGCGCTCAACGCCGCCATTGAGGCCGCCCGTGCCGGTGAACACGGCAAGGGGTTCGCGGTTGTCGCTGCGGAAGTCCGCAAGCTGGCGGAACGTTCCGGTGTGGCCGCAGGTGAGATCAGCCAGTTGGCAGCCAGCAGCGTTGATGTGGCCGACCGTGCGGGCGAACTGCTCGGCAAGCTCGTACCGGACATTCAGCGTACTGCCGATCTGGTGGAGGAAATCTCATCTGCCAGTAATGAACAGAACGCAGGTGCCTCACAGATCAACAGCGCCATTCAGCAGCTTGACAGTGTCGTGCAGCAGAACGCTTCGGTCTCCGAGGAGATGTCGTCAACATCCGAAGAGCTTTCCGGTCAGGCTGTGCAGCTTCAGGATACCGTTTCCTTCTTCAAGCTCGGTGACAGCGGTGGCGGTGGTTACCGTCAGACTGTGACTCAGGTCAGGAAGCCGGTGCAGGCGTTGAATGCGGCTGCTCCTCAGACTGCGCCCAAGCCTGCTGCAGGCTCCGGTGTGGCCCTGAACATGGACCAAGACGGCGACTTCGAACGCTTCTAGAAAACAGGGGCGGTCCGAATTCGGGCCGCATCCTTTTGTGTATATGACAGGAAGGGCGACTCCCTATGGGGGCGCCCTTCCTTTTTTTTGTTTTCTCCGGAAAAAACGGCTGACACCGTTTGCCATTCACGCATGATTTCGTGTAGCGTTGGCCGGTCTGACAGAACTGAATGATTCCGCCGGGTCAGGTGGAGACGGGAGAATTACCATGAGCAAGATTTTCGTGGCCGGAGCAACCGGCAATATTGGCACCGCGTTGTTGGCACAGCTGCAGGATACAGACGTCGAAGTCGTGGCGGGCGTGCATGATCCCGACAAGATGAAGCCGTTTGCGGAGTCCGGCGTTGAAGCCCGGCTTTTCGATTACAAGGACCCGGATTCCATAAGCCGTGCCATGCAGGGGTGTGACCGGATGTTCTTTGCCCTGCCTTTCACGGAAAAGATGGGCCACTACGGCCATCTTGTGGTGGAAGCGGCCAAGGCGTCGGGTATCGAATATATCGTTCGATCTTCAGGATACGCGGCCTCGTCCGATGCTCATTGGCGTCTCGGGCGTGAACACGGCATGGTTGATCAGTTTGTCGAGGATTCCGGCATTCCGTTTACCGTGCTCCGGCCCAATACATTCATGCAGTATTTTTCCACTTCTCTGGCGGAAATGGTCAAGACCGGCGTGATCGCACTGCCCGAAGAGGACGCGTGCGTCAGCTATATCGATGTCCGTGACATCGCCGCCTGTGCCGCAAGGCTGCTGCTCGACAATGAGGGGCATGTGGAGAATTTTTACGCCCTGACCGGCCCGGAAGGACTGGGGCTGGCTGAGGTGGCGGAAACCATCGCAAAAGCCGCCGGACGCGAGGTGAAATACCTGCCTGTCCCGGAGGAGGAGTTCGTGGCCGCCTTGCAGGAGATGGGCATGGAACAGTGGAATATCAACATGCTTGTCAGTCTGTCCCGTGTGGTCAAGCTGGGCATGGCGGGCAACGTGACGCATGCCGTTTCATATCTGACAGATACTCCGGCCCGTACCTTTGCCGATTTCGCGAAGGAGTGCTCGGCTGTCTGGAAATAGAGGTGAGGCATGATGCAATCCGAAGGACGGGACAGGCTGCTGCGCGTATCAAGGAAATCGCGGCAGGCAATTATTCCAACGAGATTATTGAGCTTACCGGTCCCGGCTATGATCCCGAGGTCCGGGAGCTGGCCGAGGCTGTGGGCATGATGATGGTCAAGATCGAGGCCAGGGAATTTCATCTGGAGCAGCTCAACGAGCAGATCAGGAATGACACCCTGAACACCGTGACAGCGGTTGCCCATGCCCTTGGGGCGCGGGATACCTATACCGAAGGGCATGGCGAGCGTGTCAGCATGTATGCCGAGCGGCTGGCCCGACGGCTCGGTCTTGACGAGCATGAGGTGGAGCGCATCCGTCTTGCCGGGATGCTGCACGACATCGGGAAGATCGGGTTCAGTGATCTCATTTTTTCAAACGAAGATACCGACATCAGCAAGGATATGCTGCTTGAGATTCGCAGTCACCCGCAGTGGGGGTATGATATTCTCAGAAACCTCACGTTTCTCGGACCGGCGCTGGAATATGTCTATGCCCATCATGAGCGGCTGGACGGCAACGGCTATCCGCGAGGGTTGTGCGAGGACCAGATTCCGCTGGGCGCGCGTATCCTTGCCGTAGCCGACTGTTTCGACGCCATGACCACGGACCGATCGTACCAGAAGGGCAAGACGCCGCAGGAGGCCTTTGCCATTCTCGGGAAGATTGCCGGAAGTTCGCTGGACCCGGACATTGTGGATGCCTTTATTGACGAGATCGAAGACAACGGCATGGCAGAATAGCCGGACGGCAAGATCGTTCAAGACGCATGACGGGCAAGTCCGCTAGCCTTCCTTGAAATCAAAGGAGGCTTTCTCATGAAAAATATCTTTACGGCTTTGAACACGGGCGTTGTGGCCAAACATGATGCCGATATCCCGGCTTGTGACAGGGAATGGAATTCCCATCCGGTTTTCAAAGGTGTCGCGCTCAAGCATCTGGTGGTCGGCGCGGATACCGACGGCCGGTTCAGTGCCCATCTTGTCCGGCTTGATCCCGGTGCCGGGATCGGCGATCACGTGCATGAATCGAACTGGGAGCTGCACGAAATTGCTTCCGGTTCCGGGCACTGCGTCCTTGACGGCAAGCGGATAGCCTATGAACCGGGAGTCGCCGCTGTCATGCCGGAAGGCATGAACCATAGTGTGCAGGCAGGGGATGACGGATTGAACATTCTTGCAAAATTTGTCCCTGCGCTTCTCTAGTGGGTGGCATGAGTAACAACCAGACATTGTTCTTTTCCCGCATGGCGGGCCTCGAAGGGGTGACACTCGTGCGCTGTACGGGCTGCCCTCCTGTCGCGGCGCGCCATGCCCATCAGTCGCTCTGTATCGGGGTGGTCCTGTCCGGCGAACGGATTCTGTCTGTGGACGGCGGGGAGATCGTGGCCCGGTCCGGTGATGTGATTGTCTTTCTTCCGGGACAGGCTCATGCCTGTGCTGATTCCGGCGAGTGCACCTATCTGATGATCAGCATCCCGATGGCGTGGCTTGACGAAATCGGTCTTGCCGCGGAGAGCATGGTTGCCCGGTGCGCCTGTCTGAGCAATCCGGATCTGTATGGGAAGATCGTGAATCTGGCTGAATTGGCGGATCTGCATTCTCCGGCCGTGGAGATGGAGGGAAGCCTGATTGAGATTCTGGAGATGCTGGTTGCGCTTGATGGATTTGGGATCAGCACGAATCGGGAGCAGGCACTGTCCTGTCAGGTCAGGACTGTGCGCCGGTATATCGAGACCCACGCCGACGAGGAAATCCGCTTGAAGACGTTGGCCAGTCTGGCAGACATCAGCCCCTGGCGGCTGAACCGGCTCTTTTCCTCGCAGGTGGGCATGCCGCCGCATGAGTTTCAGAACATGGTGCGTGTCAACCGGGTCAAGGCAATGGTTTCAGATGGCGTCGAATTGGCCGAAGCCGCCGTCGCTGCGGGGTATTCGGATCAAAGTCACATGACCCGCTGTTTCAGGAAAGTGGTCGGCATGACGCCGGGAAAATATGCCGAAGGCATGCGGCCCGGAGATTCGCGAAAAATGTAAAATTCGATAGGCGGATTCAAGGGCGTTCCTTCTATTCCTTTTTAGGTATTTCTCTTTTTGTCGGGGTCTGTTATGGATTTCGGGACTGGTGTTTTCAATCAGTCGTGAAACAATTCGAGTTCCATGCAAAGACGCTTCGCTTATATTCTTCCTCTGGTTGTCGGACTGGCTCTGGCTGCAACGATTGCAGCTGGATTGTATGCCGATCAGGAACGGTATCTTCAGAAATCCCGGCTCGCGGTTTTCTATAAACTGTCCACCATGCAGGGCGGTTTCGAGAACTCTCTCAACAACCGTCTGCATCTGGCAACCGCGCTTAAAACGTATGTCATGCTTGACCCGGAGATTGACCGGGAAACCTTTGCGTCTCTTGCCCGGGGGCTGGTCAGCGGCATGACCGGAATCCGGTTTATCGAGCTGGCAAGGGACAATATCATCAGCCACGTGTATCCGGACCGGGATGCGACCCGTCTGCCGGGGCGCGGACTGGCTGTGGATTTCCCCTCCAACATAGGTGAAATGGCTGCACGAGCCATGGAGACAAGGCGTCGCCAGATTGCGGCTCCATCTCCTGCCTTTGAAGGCGGTGAGACCATTGTTTCGGTCACTCCGATTTATACGCAGGCCGACTCCTCGGGCGACAGGGGGTACTGGGGGCTTGTGATCATGCTGATCGATGCCCGGACATTGTACCGTGAGGCCGGGTTCGTGAACGGCTCTCCCGGGCTGGATGTTGCGTTGAGGGTTCCCTCTTCCGATGCCCTTGGCGGACAGACGCTTTATGGCAAGTCCAAGGTGTTTGAGCAGGACCCTGTCATAATGAATGTTCCGATCCCGGACGGCTATTGGCAGCTTGCCGCCGTCCCTGCCGGGGGGTGGCAGGCTTCGCCTACCCGTCCCTATATCGTTTTCGGCGGGTCTATCGCCACGCTGGCCGTTACCGGATTGCTTGCTGCTGCCATCTTTCTGCTTTTGGGGCGTCTCAGGGAGCGTGAAAAGTATCGGTATCTTGTGCAGAATGCCAAGAGCATCATTTTGCGTATCGACATGGCCGGAAATATCACCTTCTGTAATGAACACGCCGAAGAATTCTACGGTTACGAACCGGGGGAGCTTATAGGCAAGCCTCTGATAGGCACCTTGATTCCCGAGAAGAATCTCGAAGGCGAGTCCATGAAGCGGTATATTCACCGGCTGCTGAAAAATCCTTCGGCTCATCCGTTTAACGAGACCATGAATGTCTGCAAGAACGGTGAAGTGGTCTGGGTGGCATGGGCTCATGAGTCCGTGAACGCCAGAGACGGCAGCATGGTTGAACTGTTGAGTGTGGGGACGGATATCACTGATCGCAAGCTGATGGAGGAGGCCTTGCGGCAGAGCGAACGCCAATATCGCCTGCTTGCCGAGAACGTGACGGATGTCATCTGGGGACTGGATGCGGATTTGCGGTATACGTTTGTCAGCCCTTCGGATGAGACGCTGCGCGGATTCAAGCGGTATGACGTGCTTGGCCGTCCTATTGAGGATTTTCTTACCCCGCGTCCTCTCGGCGGCTGACGAGTGAAGTCGAAGCATGAAGGGGCGGGTTGCCGACAGCCGAAGGCCGGTGTCCATGACGTTGGACCTCGAATTCGTGAGCGCGGACGGGGCGTCCGTCTGGCTGGAGAACCGGGTCGGTCTGCTGCTCAATGATGACGGCGAAATCATTGGCGTCCAAGGAGTCGGGCGTGACATAACCGACCGGAAACTGGCCGAGGCCCTTCGTGAAGACGTGGAGCGAATGGCGCAGCACGACCTGAAAACGCCCCTTGGTGCCGTGGTGGGGCTGCCCGGTGAAATCCGGCGGCTGGGCAAGCTCAGTCAGTCGCAGGAGAACATGCTCCTCACCATCGAAGATGCCGGTGAAGCCATGCTTCAGCTCATCAACCGTTCGCTTGATCTTTATAAAATGGAGCGCGGCACGTACGTCCTGCGCAAGAAAAGTGTGGATGTTCTCGGACTTCTTGAGTCCATCAAGGCGGAATTGCTTCCAGTCATTCGGGAGAAGGGAATCAGCGTGGGCATTGAGGCACGGGGCGTTGACCGTCGTTTCGTGTTCTGGGTCACCGTTGAAGAAGACCTTTTCCGTTCAATGCTTTCCAATCTAATATTGAATGCGCTTCAGGCCTCGCCCGAGGGCGGTTCGATATCGATTACTCTTGATGGTGCGGAAGAGAATGCCATTTCCATTTGCAACACTGGCGAAGTACCGTCGGAAATCAGGGAAATGTTTTTTGATAAGTACGTCAGTTCGAAATCTTCTGCCGGGTCCGGGCTCGGTACCTATTCGGCTCGGCTGATTGCCCGTACTCACGGCGAGATCTCGTCGTGGATACCGAGACTCCGGGGGAGACCTGCGTGAGTGTCATTCTGCCGCAGGAAACGGATTTCTAGACCGGATAAATCCCGGCATCATCCTCGGCCCGTTGAAGACGTCTACAGATTGAAGAAGGCGCGGGCGTGTCTCCGCCATCTGCCAGATGTCTGCTGCGGAGCGTCC
>LQAI01000198.1_pt1 | contig 11661 bp, 17 predicted proteins | sample 1535821 | NCBI WGS metagenome assembly LQAI01 (sample SAMN04331586, study PRJNA305678) | bioreactor metagenome | isolation source: bioreactor_5 inoculated with Wadden Sea sediment 1st replicate of a... | place: Germany:Bremen | reverse complement strand
TGTTCGCGGGCAGGGAAAAGCAGAAAGTTGAGCCGTGGTCCGGAGTGCTCTCGATCCACAGCCGTCCATTATGGCAGTCCACGATGCGTCGGGCAATGGACAGACCCAGTCCGGCACCGTCCACGCTTTCACGCACACCGGGTTCCCGGTAGTATTTGTGAAAGATGCGGTCGTGTTCTTCTTCGGGGATGCCGGGGCCGTTGTCGTGAACACAAAACGTGACAACGGTTTCATCGGCCGAGACAGACACTTCGACCGTGGTGTCATCAGGAGAAAACTTGATGGCATTGCCGATGAGATTCAGCAGCACCTGTTGAATATGTCCCGGATCGCAGGTCAGCGGCAGCGGAGTCGGGGCCGGTCTGTAATGCAGGGTTATCCGTTTGGCCTCGGCAGCAGGTTGCAACCGTTCCATGGTTGCGGAAACGAGTGTGGAGGCGTCTATCTGCTGTGGCGACAGTTGCAGTTCCTCCGAATCCATGCGGGAAACGGTCATGAGTCGGGAAAGCAGTTCGGACAGGCGTACGGTTTCCTTTTCCGCAATGGACAGAAAGTGCTGCTGCTTTTCGTTTACTTCCCCGACGCGCCGGAACCGATGAGGTCCACGGCTTCGCGGATGCTGGTCAAAGGGGTGCGGATTTCATGGCTGAGCATGGCCACGAAGTCGGAGCGCATGGCTTCTTCCCTTCGCAGTCGTGCGGCCATGGCGTTGAAGGCGAGGGCGAGTTCCCCGAGTTCGTCCCCGGACAGGACCCGTACATCGCGAGGCGGTGCGCCGGTGCCGAGCTCGCGGATGCCGCGGCGCACTTCGCCCAGTGATCGGTTGAGCAGAAAGGCGAGTGTGAGGCTGCCGCCGATTCCGAGCGCAAGACAGGCGATAAGACCATACAGACCGATGTCTGCCGCCCGCTGTCCGTCGTTGTGGAGCGCGGTCAGATCGATTTCCATGTCAGCCTGATTGTCGAGCAGGCTTTGTTCGAGGATGTTGGTCCATTCGAGAATGGTCAGGTCCGGACTCAGGCGGTCGCTTCCGCTTTTGTCCGGGTCGAGCGTTATTTCGAATTCCCTGTTCAGCTCTTCCCACTCTTCCGTGTACCCCGGATGCTTTTCCAGTGTTTCATTGAGAATTTCACCGAAACGGGTCAGGTCTTCGATAATGAAGGTGACGGCCTCTTCGTTGCCCATGATGCGGTAGCGGCGGATGTTGTCCTGAATGCTGTAGAGTCGTTCCAGCATGCGCTGGATGGCCGAGTCTATGTCATGGTTGACCGTGGCTATGCGGTTTGAGACTTCGGCGTCGCGCTGAACCTGATGGAAGAGGTATGCTGTCGTGGCAAAGAAGATCGCTGTGAGCATGCCTGTCCAGATGAGCAGCTTGGCGGCGATATTCAGTTTGCGGATCAAGGGCATGAGTATTGTTTAGCCTCTTTCGTTGTAAACGGCAAAGACCGCTTGTCTGCCACAATGGTAAATCGTGACAGGAAGCGGTCCTGTTCGTCGTTTTGGCGGAGAGCCTGCTAGCCGCGGACCTCGAAGTGTTCATGTACCTTGTCGTAGTCCATGGCGTTGCAGCTAACGCTTTTGAGATCGGGAACCGGGGATTCTGTTTTCAGCTTTTCGCGGAACGCGCTGTAGGCTTCCACACTTCCCTGAATCAGGATTTCGGCTTTTTGATCGGCGATGTTGCGGACCCAGCCTTTCAGGCCGAGTTGCTGGGCGGTGCTCAGAACCCATGACTGGAACTTGCCACCGGTGACCTTCCCTTCGATAATACAGGTATAACTCTTCATATGCCACCTCCGTATGAGTAAGAATGTCAACTATTAACTCAACCATACGTAAAAAAAGTCGATGTGAAAAGGGGGATGTCGAAAAAATTGGGTCATTCGGTGGAATTGAAGCTCTGTGGTTTTAGTTGAGATTCTTCCGTGTCCACTGTATACGGTGGTTCTGCTCTGACTGCTTCATGATCTTGAAGCAGGTATATTCCCATGCGTCGTTTTCTGTATTCATTTTTATTGATGGTGTTGTGCGCTCTTCCCGCGCAGGCCGCTCTGCCCTATTACAATGCCGATCTTGGCTACACTATCTGGCTTGCCGAGGGTGGACTGAGGTCCCGAATGCCGACCTTCACGTTTGACGGGTTTCGAGACGGTGTGTCTGCCTACATGACAGGGTGGGAAGCCGGGTACGTGATGGCCGGAGAGACGCAGGCGGAACTGCTTGTGTCGGAATTGCACGGGCGCGTAATCTCCAAGCAGGGTATTGCCAATTTCAATCGTTTTGTTGTCCGGGAACTGGAAAAGGCATCCCGGAAAGCAGGGCGTGAAGGGTGTGCCCGTTTGCGTAGTGCCCGTTTTGATTCGCAAAGGAACTTTCTGCGTCTGGAAATGGACTCGACCATGTGCGGCGGAGAAGCCGTGACTTCGGTTGTTTACATTGTCTACACCAGTACCGGCATGCTCAAGTTCTCCGGTCTTGCATCGCAGGGGGACACAGGCGCAGTCCGAGCCATTGATGCGGCCGTGGCTACGTTGTATCTGGATTACGGTTTGCGTCAGGAGTGCGAACCTAAAGGGGTTTCTCTGGCGCGGTCCTTTTGATGGAGTGGGAAAATTCGGGGTTGGCTGTGCATATTTCGTCCGTCTGTGAAAGGCGGAGCGGGTATATGGGACCGCATGGCGTGCGTTGCAACCGGGCATGGCATTTGCTACATGACTGGCAGAGGTTCATCGTGAAGATACTAGTCTTTTTTCTTGTATTCGCTTTAGGCGTACTCCCCGCATCGGCCGGCTTCTTTCCTGAATCCGGTGGGTTCATTCAGATTGCCTCGGCTCAGGGGGGGCAATCGAAAAAGAAGCCTTCGTCCGGCAAGGTGGTCATCCGCGGCAAGGGCGGGAAGGTGACCGGAGTGGTTCAGCAGCCGGACGGCAGAAAAAGAAGGATAGAAAAACGAAATAGTTGCAAGATACGAAAAGGCCCCCGAAACCATGCAGTTTCGGGGGCTTTTTTTGTGATATGAACTATTGGGGCGTGTTGCAGACCGGGGAGCCCGGATCAGTGCCGCTCTCAACGAGTTTGGCACGGTATTCCTTGACTTCGTCGAGGGAATTCCATCCGTCGTACATTTCCAGCCATCCGTTGAAATTCATGTATTCCTCGTCCAGATGCTGTTCATGCATTTTGAGCCAGACGTTGAAGATGTACATTTCAACCTTGAATGTGGAGTTGTCAAAGACCTGCGGCAAAACAGTGGATTCGTATTTCTGGCCGTCAAGGCGGGCGCCGACGTAGGCGCAGACGTTTCCTGTGAACGTTTGTAATCGGTCACGGCATTGTTCACGAGATCGGCGAGCCTGTGCAGCTCGGGGTGATCCTCATGAATCTGGTTCAGAACATCTTCCGGGATCTCGATCATCAGTCCGTCATTTTTCTCGACGACGAAGTAGAATCGGAGCCATTGGTCGAATTGAAATATTTCAAGGGCATCCTTGACCGCGTTTTTGATGCTGACGCTGCGTATCATTATAACTGTCCTTTCTCTTGATTGTCGTTGGACAGGGAATATGGTCATCCTGTGAAGGGGAGTCAAGTGAAAAATACACAGGCGCAGGGCTGGACAAAGCCGATGGAGTTGGTATATGAAGTGCGGCTCGCAAGAAAGAAAAGCCCCACAGGCCGAAATATCAAGGAGACCATTATGGCACGTCACAAGAAGCACGAACGCAAGAAAGAACTCGATCGCAAACGTCATCGTCGCAAAAAAGCCATCAAGGCCGCGATCAAGGAAGCCAAAGCCAGCAAATAGTTCCTATACGCTGTCCGCATTGTTGACTTGAGGCGTTCAGGTTCTCGCGTATTTGAATTCGCGTTGAAGCTGAATCGTTTCGTGTCGGCGGTTGGCGTGTTCTGAATTGTCTGCACCGTGTGTCGTTTTTCTGTAAAAAAACGGGGCGCGGGGTAAAGTAAAACATTTTTAGAGATTTTCGTTATGCCCATCTATGAGTATCAATGTCAGGATTGTCAGACCGTTTTCGAAGACTGGCAGTCCGGGTTTGAGGATCGCGAAATGGAATGCCCCGAATGCGGCGGCAACTCCAAGCGACTCATTTCTCATTCTTCCTTTCATCTGAAAGGGGGCGGCTGGTATGCCGATGGGTACGGCGGAAAGAAATCCGGCAGCGCTCCGGGTGAGGCTGCATCGCCCGCCAAGCCAGAAAGCGTCTGTCCCGCAAAAGCGGAATCAGGCAGTACGGAAGCGGCTCCTGCCGCAAAGTCAGGATCTTCGGACTCAACGTCCGCAGGTTCCGCATCCTAAGTGAAGCGGAAAAAGGCAGCCACGGCTGCCTTTTTTTATGGTAGTGATTCACACATCCAATCTTTACCGAGAGAGAGAACATGCTTGAGAGATATTCCCGACCAGAGATGAGAGAGTTATGGACCTTGGAAAACAAATTTCGGGTCTGGTTGGAAGTCGAACTGGCCGTTACCAAGGGCTGGACTGAAATGGGTGAAGTACCCCGGGAAGCTGTGATGAAATCCATGAAAGGCAGACTTCGAGCTCGACCGCATTCTTGAGATCGAAGAAACCACCAACATGACGTCATCGCTTTCTTACTGCCGTAGAGGAGAAGGTCGGACCGAATTCCCGATACATTCACCTCGGCTGTACTTCTTCTGACATCGTGGATACCGCAAACGGCGTCCTGCTCACTCGTGCAGGAGCATCGTTGCCGAGGGCATCGACCGTATTCTTGCTGTGCTCAAGGACAAGGCTTTCACCCATAAGGGGTTGATCTGCATGGGCCGCACTCATGGCATCCATGCCGAGCCCACTACCTACGGACTCAAGTTCGCCGGTTTTTACGCCGAGTTCATGCGCCACAAGGAACGTTTTGAAGCTGCCCGCGAGAATATCCGTGTCGGCAAGCTCTCCGGCGCAGTCGGGACGTTTGCACACCTCAGCCCTGAGCTTGAGGAACGTGCCTGTGCCATTCTCGGCCTCAAGGCTGATCCGCATTCCACCCAGATCGTGCAGCGTGACCGCTATGCCCAGTTCTTCACTGCTCTTGCCATGCTGGCAGGCGGCATCGAACGTCTCGGTCTGGAGCTTCGCCATCTGCAGCGCACCGAAGTGCTGGAAGTGGAAGAAGGCTTCTCCAAGGGGCAGAAAGGTTCCTCGGCCATGCCGCATAAGAAGAACCCCATTTCCGCTGAAAATCTCTGCGGCCTTGCCCGTGTCATCCGCTCCAATTCTCTGGCCGCCATGGAAAATCAGGCCCTCTGGCACGAGCGTGACATCAGCCACTCCTCTGTGGAACGCGTCATCATGCCCGACACCACCGCGCTGATCGATTACATGCTGCACCGCATGTCCGGTGTGCTTGAGCGGCTCGTGGTCAAGGAAGACAATATCCAGCGAAACCTGATGGGTTCCTTCGGGTTGTTCTATTCACAGCGGATACTCAACAAGCTGATTGCAACCGGCCTCAAGAGGCAGGCTGCATACGAAATGGTACAGAAAGTAGCCATGCGCTGCTGGGAAGGGCGAGTGCAGTTCGAGGACGAAATTCGCAAAGATGAAGAAGTAAATAAACATCTTGCGGCTAACGACCTTGACGAAGCCTTCGACCCCTCGTATTACAAACGATATGAAGACGTTGTTTTTGGTCGCGTCTTTGAGGGAAAATAAATGAACGAAATTGAAAATCAAACTTGCTAAACTGCTTCTCGAACTCTCTTACCGTGAGGGTGACTTCACCCTGACCTCGGGCAAGAAGAGCGAGTATTACTTTGATTGCAAGCAGACTGCCCTGCACGCCGAAGGGAGCTATCTCATCGGCCGCCTGTTTGTCGAATGCTTAAGGATTTCGATGCCAAGGCGTGGGTGGAATGACTCTTGGAGCAGATCCGCTGGTTTCGAGCACGACTGTCGTCTCTCATTTGGAGGGACGGCCCATGCCCGGTTTCATCATCAGGAAGAAATCCAAGGGGCATGGCACCAACCAGTACCTTGAAGGACTGGCGAATTTCAGCGAGGGCGACAAGGTCGTGCTGCTGGAAGATGTTTGCACCACCGGTGGAACGCTGATTACGGCGGCTGAACGCGTGCGGGACGCAGGCCTCGAAATCGTCGGTGTTCTGGCTGTTCTGGATCGTGAAGAAGGCGGACGGGAGAACCTGAAAAAGGCGGGATTGGAACTCAGTTCCATTTTCACCCGTCAGGAGCTTCTGGCTGCAGGCAGGAAATAGCTCGCCGGGGGACGGCGGGAAATTCGGGTTGGAATCGAGGACAAGGAGTTGTTGAAGGACCTCATGCGTTTACTTGCCGTTGTTCTGACATTCCTTATTTGCTCTGCCACGGCCTTTGCCAGTGGCTGGGAGCCCATGTTGTCTTCACATGCCTACGGTCCCGAGCGGATTGTGGCGGTAGACAAGTCCTCTCAGACGCTCATCATGCTTGAGCGCAAGAGTCCCCTGCACGAAGTCCGCCGTTTCCCCTGTACCACTGGTCAGTCCGTGGGCGATAAACTGGTCGAAGGTGATCTGCGTACCCCTGAAGGCGTGTATTTCGTCGGTCCGAAGATCAAGCGCAAGCTCGACTGGGGCCTTTACGGAAATCTCGCTTATTCACTCAATTATCCCAATCCCATAGACCGTATCAACGGAAAAACCGGCGGCGGTATCTGGATTCATGGCCGGGGCAAGGAATTCGTGCCTCGCGACACGCTTGGATGTGTGGCTCTCAAGGTCCCGGACATGCGTGACGTTGCTCAGGAGATCGCCTACGGCACGCCTGTGGTGATAGCCAGTGAGCTTGCGTGGACGCAGGAGCCGGGAGAAAGCGATCCCACTGCCAAACTGCTTGCCGATGAGTTGCAGGCATGGGCGTCTGACTGGGAAAAGCGCGGTGACGACTTTTTCTCTCATTACGATAAAGCCTCATGAACTTATCCGAGGGGCGTAGTTTCGACAGTTTTATCCGGCACAAGAAAGGGATATTCGCGGCAAAGCCGTGGATTCATGTCATGGTCGACAATATTCGCGCCATTCCCGGCCCTGATTACTGGGTGACGTGGTTTGACCAGTATTATCGGGCTCCCGGCATTGTTTCGAATACGGGCAAACGGTTTTATTGGAAACAGGACCCTGAAGGGAATTGGCGTATCGTTGGGCGGGAGTATGTTCCGGCTACCGAAGATCTGGGCAGTAAGTATCTGGCCGCGAAATCGGCAGAAGTGCAGACTGTCATTGAAGCCTGGAAAAACGCATGGCTCGCCATGGACATTGATGCTTATGGTCGGTTATATTCTGCCAGTGCGGTGCAGGGAAATCGCAGGGGCGCAAGTCGCATAGCTGATTACAAAAAGACGTTGTGGGCAAAGACGGCTCCTGTTAAGGTCACCATTGACGATCTGAAGGTTTCGTCTCACCCGAGAGGACTTCAGGTCGCATTCTTGCAAACGTTTGAGGATGCAGGCGGTTATTCTGATACCGGCCTGAAGACAATGATCCTGACCCCCGACGGCGGTTCATGGAAGATTGAAAGCGAGCAGTGGAGACGGGGTAGATGAACGATTCCAAATACAGCGTGCTATTCATGCGGGATGACCGGGACGTGACCCGGTATCGCGTGAGTCCGTTCTGGCTCAAGATGTTCATTTTCACGCAGGTGTTTCTCTTTCTGTGTGCAGCAGGCGGCATCTACATGGGCGTGCGCGGTTTCAAGGTCAACGCTGACCTTCAGTCTGAAAACAAGGGGCTTGAACAGCGTCTTGTCGATGCCGAAGTTCGTCTTGAACGCCTTGGCAACATGGAGAAGATTCTCCAATCCTATGATCCCGCCGAACTCCAGTCCCTGCTTTCCTCCGCCACCAGTGAACTGGAAGAGGAAAAAGAGCAGATCACTGTCGATCTCAACAAGATTTTCACCCGCGTGGACACGCAGCAGGTCGGCGTGGAAAACCTTCAGGCCCGGATTGCCGGACGGAAGGTCAGTGTCAGTTTTGAACTGAATAATCTGCAGGCATCCAAAGCCGTGGTCGGTCAGGCAGCCCTTTCCTTCGTCAAGAAGGGCGGGGAGTCGGTTTCGGCCAAGACCAACAGGAGCGACCTGAGCTTTCAGATTCAGCGCTTCAAACGTATCCAGACGACATTTCTCCTGCCCGACGGGCTGGAACAGAAAGACCTGTTCGGCCTGCGCCTTGAGATCAAGGGCAAGGGCGGGGATGTCATTTTCGCAGAAACGTATCCATTTTATCACATACTTGCGTAGTAGCGGGATGCCGTCACGGGCAGTCTGAAGGAGCCGATGGTGTTGAGACGCATTTTTTCCACAACATGTTTGCTCGGTCTGACTCTCATGATGCTCGCGGTGTCTCATGCCCGCGCCGCCACGTGGGAGCATTCCTTCTTTTCCGGAACCCAGTATCCGCTCCGCGTTGTTTACATTGAAGGCAGCATGCCCGGCCCGACCATCATGGTTCAGGCGGTATTCAGGGTGATGAGACTGCCGGTTTCGTTACGGCACAGCTTCTGACGCAGGCCAAGGTCAGCCGCGCAATCTCATTGTCCTTCCGCGGGCCAACGTTCCCTCCATCAATCTGCGTAAACGGCAGATCAACGTGGACATGAACCGTCGGTTCGATCAGGACTACAATCGTTTTTACGAAGACCGCGTGGCCCGTGTCATTCGGTTTCTGCTCGCTCAAAGCGATGCCTTCATTCATTTGCATGAAGGAAGCGGTTTCTATAATCCCACCTATGTGGACAATCTGCGCAATCCCAAGCGCTATGGTCAGTCCATCATTGTCGATACCCTTGTGTATGACAAGATTGACCTTGCCCATACCGTCAACACGGTGCTGAACGAAATCAACAGTCGCATCGGTTCAAGTGACTATCAGTTCAAGCTGTTCAACACCAAGACGTTTGACAAGGGCACCAATTATCCTGAAATGCGCAAGTCACTGACATGCTATGCTCTGGCCGAACATGGCATTCCCGCCATGGCTGTCGAGGTGAGCAGGATATTCGTCAGATCGACTGGAAAGTCCGGCAACAGCTTGCTGCCACTGTCATGCTTTTGCAGCAGTTCGGCGTGCATGTCGAAATACCTGATTTCAGCGATGCGGACGTTCGGGCGTATGCGCGCAAGGGCGTGCAGATCAGCGTGAACGGGCGTGTCATGCACAATAATTCCACCATCAATCTCGTCCCCGGTACGACGCTGTCGGTCAAATCGCTTGCATCCGGTCCCCGTGAGTTCGCACCTGAACTGGCACTGTTCGCCTCGGACCGTCCCGGCGTCAATCTGATGCAGGCACGGCGCATGGCGCTTGAGCCGTTCTCTTCGCTTGAACTGCGAAGCGACGGAAAACGCGTGGCTCGTGCCCGTGTGAACTGGTCCGGCAAGATGCCTGCTTCTTCCGGTGATGACAAAGCCGTGTTCGTGTGCTGGCTGAACGGCAACCCCGTGTTTGTGCGGGATGGCGAAGCGCTTAGCGCAGTGGAAGGCGATCAGCTCATCCTTGAGGGGATGTGGGGAAGTGATCGGCAGGAAGTGGTGAACCTCAAGGGGTTTGTTGCCATACCATGGGCCAACAACGGGCAGGATCTCGGGTGGGAGATTATCCTTGATCCCGGCAACTTCATGGGCAAGTACAGCATGCCTTCCAAGCGGCCGGGAGTCACCCGCTTCCGTGTGGTGCGGGAACGCCGGGGGCACCTGCTGCCAAATTTTACGTTGATATCGAACCCCGAACCGTGCTTGCCCTGCGGCTGGCTGACAAGCGTGGACAGTCATTGCTTATTCCGTGGACTTCCGGTGGCAATTACCGGCTTCCTGAAGGTGAATACATGCTTGAGGCGGCATGGAGCAACGGTCCGGGCAGCAAACTCGTTGCTACAGCCGGAAACCAGCCGCTTGATCTGGGTGAGCATTTTACTGTGAATTATGCCAAGCCTGTTGAATTGACCGTGAGGCAGGCGACCACTTTCGCAGGTATCGGGTCCATGACGTTCTCTGCTGGAGGACTGGCAGAGAAATAGACGACATCAACAAGCTGTGTTTTTAAGGCGATGGGGTGAACCCATCGCCTTTTTTTATTGCCATAGGGTGTGCTATCATCTGTCGTGAAAATGAAAGGAGGCAGCATGACTATAGAACGCATATTGCGAGGCATGGCAGGATTTTTCGTCCTTGTGAGTCTGTTACTGGCGCATTTCCATTCACAAACTGGCTGTGGTTCACCGCGTTTGTCGGGTTGAACCTGTTTCAGTCTGCCATCACGGGGTGGTGTCCGGCGATCACGGTTTTGAAAAAGCTTGGGTTTAAGTAGCTGTCAGCGTCGGCCATAGGGATAGACGATCCGCCAGCCCCAGACCGCGACGGTGATGCCTATGAACGCCCCGAACAGCACGTCCGAGGGATAGTGTTTGAGGGCGATGACGCGGGATACGCCTACCATCAAGGCGATTGTCAGCGCAGGAATGCGCAGGCGCGGCAGAACCAGTCCGATGGCGGTCATGGTTGAAAAGATGCGGAGCGTGTGTCCTGAAGGGAAGGAATGGTGAAGATAGTCGCTGGCCAGCGGAAAGAAGCCGTATATTTCCTTTTCAAACAGCAGCACCGGTCTGGCCCGTCCGAAGAGTTCCTTGAGGACATCTCCAGCGGTCATTGTCACGGCAACGGTGACGCACATGTACAGAATGCATTTGGAGCGGTGGCTCAGGCCGTTCTTGAGGGCATCGCATGCACTGACTATGAGTCCCGTTACGACAAGAGACTTGATGAACATGCCGTTGGCGGCCAGGGACATGTATTTTGCCAGCGCGTGCCATATGGTCGGTTTCAGAGTGAGTGCCGCTTCTGATAACGGGCGGTCCAGTAAAAGATAAGACGCCATGATGAGCAGGGCGGTTACAGTGGCGGCTGCGGCTGTTTTCAGCAGGGTCCGGTTCATGAGCCCGTTCATGCCAATCAACTCATTTTTTTGCCGACGAGGACCAACAGCACACCGAGACCGAATGAAATGCCTCCCATGACGTACATGCCATAGAGGAGCATGATGAGCCCAAGAAAGGCCAGCAGCCCGCCGGCAACGAGTGACACGCCGGCGTTCATGGTCATCTTGCTTGCCATCTTGTCACTTTTGCGAACCAGTTTCGTTCCGCAGTATTTGCAGGAATGCCGTGTCGCCTTGATTGTTTTTCCACAGTTTGGACATTTCATGATTACACAAGTTACCAAAAAAAAGAATGAGGGGGTAGCCTGAAAAATGCAATATATAATGAAGATGCGTTATTTTTGTTGTTTGAAGAGGGGACTCAGTTGTCTGTTTTGTGAGGTGCCATGTTGCCATGAAGTGAATTTCGTTCCATTGGAACCAGCTTGAAGATCGATTCGCGGTCAGGAAAACATTGCTGCGATGCAGCTGTATGATCGGGGACAGATGGGCGCGGCTGTTGGAACGTCAGAGTAAACGGGGATGTTTTGTGGATACGAAAAGGCCCATGCAGGCATTGCTTGCATGGGCCGTATTTCTTAATGGTGCGCCCGGCACGATTCGAACGTGCGACCTTTCGGTTCGTAGCCGAATGCTCTATCCAGCTGAGCCACGGGCGCGTTGAAAGAGTGTTTAAAGGGAACGAGCCTTCCCG
>LQAI01000197.1_pt1 | contig 11662 bp, 15 predicted proteins | sample 1535821 | NCBI WGS metagenome assembly LQAI01 (sample SAMN04331586, study PRJNA305678) | bioreactor metagenome | isolation source: bioreactor_5 inoculated with Wadden Sea sediment 1st replicate of a... | place: Germany:Bremen | reverse complement strand
ACCTGACGAATGGGATCAACGGCGCTCTGACCCCAAATCCAACCAGTCCACAACGCTGAAAGAGTCCAAAGGCCTGATTGGGGCGTGGGATGGCGGTGATCATCGCCGGGATCTTGCCTGCTTCCGGCATGGGATCGAGTTCCTTAAGCCGTCCTTCAAACAAGACCAGGGCTGGGTGGTCCGGTGGGGTTCCAGTCCAGGGTTCCATAGGGATTGGATCGGCCAGCACCTGCCAGGTTTGGATGGCGTCTTCCATGGCCTTCCAGAGGTTCTTTTCCTGATAGACGGGCGGCACGGTGAGCTGGCGGGGGCGTTCACGCGGCGTTGGGTAGGCCCAAAGGGTGTTCCCCTGGTCTGCGGCGGATAAGATCAGCGCGATCAGCAAATCTCGACGGCGTGGGGTTTGTTCAAGGCCGTCCAATTTATTGATGATGGTTTGCAGGACGATCAGCGGCCGGATGGGATAACTGGTGAGTGCGGTCTTAACCTGCTGCCGTAAGGGGTCATCGCTGCCGGTGATCCTGTTGAGGGCGCGGGCCTGGTGCAGCTGGGCGGGAGGGAGTTCGTCCAGGCTGTTGAGTGCAGTGTTATCGACAAGCTGCTCCCCTTTTGCGCCGCAGTTCGGGCAGTTAACCAAAGCGGCATAGGGGCGCTGATCCTCCTTTTCCAGAGGAAGGCATCGGCCTCAATTAGGGTGCCACAATCCGTGCAGTGGACCTGGTAGAGGCTGCGGATGTAGGGCTCCATTCGGTCGTCGCCTTTTTCGGCGATCGCCAGATCCTGCAGGGCGGCCACCATCTCCTCTTTTTGAGGCGCGCTTGCCAGAATGCGAATCAGAAAAGCGTGGATCGGGTTATTGGCGGTGACCAGCACGGGAAATCCCGCTTGGACAAGTTCGATTGGGATGAGGGGGTTGAATCCAAAGGGGTCGAGGACGAAATCGCCAAATGAAAGGTTGATTTTTGCCCAGCGAGTGACCATTCCCCGGGGGATAGGCGGCAGGAAACGACCGAGGGGGAGTTCGGGAGGTGCACTATCTCCGGAAATGTAGGGAATGTTCATCGAGCTGTCCTTTCAGGGCAGAATGTTCGATGAAGCGGCGATTTGACACTCTATTGAATCGAACCTGACCCTTACGGCTGTTTCAGGATGATAACCTGGTAAGGCTCAAGAGCTACATGATTTTCAAAAAGACCGTTGCTGCCGAAAACCGCTTGCCATTGACCTTCAGGAAGGTCGGCCAGCACTTCACGGCTGTTGAAGTTGAGCACAACCACCAATCGGTCATCACCTAGGGTGCGCTCGAAGACCAGGTGGGTATGTGGGTCGGTCGTCAGGGCTTTGAAGTCACCGTGTTGGAGGGCGGGTTCGGATTTACGGAAGGCAGCGAGACTCTTGAAGAAGTGCAGCAGTGAATCCGGTTGGGCAGCCTGGTTGACAACATTTCGCTCAGGATAATTCTCGTTCACCGGCAGCCAGGGTTTGGCCTCGGAGAAACCGGCATTCTTCCCGCCGGTCCACTGCATGGGTGCTCGGCAGCCATCCCGACCTTTATGGAGCGGCCAGAAGGTTTTGCCAATCGGATCGAGGACATCGGATTTCTTGCGGACCGGGATATCCCGCATGCCAATCTCTTCACCGTAGTATATGAAGGGGTCCTTGATAGTGAGTAACATCGCCAGGGCGACCTTGGCCCGCCGATCATCTTCGCCGAAACAATAACGACTGGCGGCCCGGACCATGTCATGGTTGCTGAGGAAGTTGTTAGGCCAGGCATTTTCTTCAAGCGCGGCATACCATTCTGAGCGGAATCGAGGAAGCGTTTGGGATGCCAGCGATTTTCTGCAAATTCAAAGTTGAAAGCGGCATGCAGTTTGTCTTTGCCGCAGTAAGTGGCTGTTTGGGCGGTATCGGAAAGGAAAGTCTCGCCGACCACGTAACCGCCGCTGTGGTCATCGAGAATGGCCCGGATTTCACCGAGTAGGGGGTACATTTCCGGTTGTGAGGCGTCATGGATGTGCTGCTGGCGGTCAAAGGCCCGTATACCGAGTTTGGGCGGGTTATCGCGGAAGGCAGCGTCTTTGAAATAAGCATTGAAAACATCCAGCCGGAACCCATCCACGCCCTTGCCAAGCCAGAAGCGGAAGACATCCAGCATCGCCTGGCGGACCTCAGGGTTGCGCCAGTTCAGGTCGGGCTGTTCCTTATAGAACATGTGGTAATAGTATTGGCCCAGCTCGGGGGCATATTCCCAGGCGGAGCCGCCGAAGATGGCAGCCCAGTTGTTTGGCGGTTCGCCATCCGATTTTGGATAGAGCCAAAGGTACCAGTCATGATAGGGGTTTTCTTCGGATTCCTTGGAGGCGATGAACCAGTGGTGCTGGTCAGAGGTATGGTTGAGAACCAGGTCCATAATGATGTGGATGTTCCGCTTTTTGGCTTCCCGGACAAGTTTCTCGAAATCCGCCATGGTGCCAAATTTGGGGTCAATACCCGTATAGTCGGCCACATCATAACCAAAGTCTACATCGGGTGAGGGGTAGATGGGGGAGAGCCAAATGGCATCCACGCCCAAATCCTGAAGGTAATCCAGTTTATTGGTAATACCGGGCAGATCGCCGATGCCGTCGTTATTACTGTCTGCGAAGGAACGGGGATAGATTTGATAGATGATGCCATCCCGCCACCAAAGAAACTCTTTTTCATGTCGGACCCCTTACATCTGATTAATTGAAATAATGTGAGTGTTGTTGCATTAAGAATACCATAAGCCTGCTCTATTTTTGGTGGAATATTGACGATGTGGATAATTAAATATTTTCATTTCACCTTTCCATTCGGCACCCAATGTCTTGCACCCCCCCTTTACTTTGTGCTAAAATCACAGATGAGTTATTAAGCTTAGGCTTATGTTTTATACCCTTTACGTCGAAAAGTGGGTGTCCCCCACTTTTCTGTGTATCATGCAAGAATATTTGATGGAGTATGTGGCAACATGAAGAGTGAATTCGCACTGGCATTTAATGAAGTAGTGGAAGATCGACAGCTTCCAAGGAAGTGATCCTGGAGGCGCTCGAGTCTGCTCTTGTTTCTGCCTATCGAAGGGCGGTTAATGCCTCTAATGCCCAACTGGTTGAAGCAAAGGTCGATATGGACTCAGGTCAGATCGAGATCTTTGCTGAAAAGAGGTCGTAGAAGACGTTCAGGACGAACGGACTGAAGTTCTCCTGAGTGAAGCTCGTGAAGTTGATCCTGATGCCGAATTAGGCGATATGGTTGTTGTTGAAACCACGCCTGATGACTTCGGCCGCGTTGCCGCGCAAACGGCTCGCCAGGTGATCCAGCAGCGAATTCGCGAAGCTGAACGTGAGATCCAATTTGACTATTTTGAAAAGCAAGTTGGCGAGATCGTCAGCGGTGTTGTTCAGGCCGTCAGCGGCCGTGGCGCCACAATTGGCCTCGATAAAAAGGCTGAGGGGCTGATGCTCCGCAAGGACATGATCCAACGAGAGCGTCTCCGTGTGCATGATCGTATTCGTGCTTTGATCTATGACGTGAAGGAACCAGCCGCGGCCACAGATCTTTCTTTCTCGGGCGCACCGCAATTTTCTGCGGCGGCTGTTGGAAAACGAGGTCCCTGAGATCTACCACGGTGTGGTAGAGATCCGCTCCATTGCCCGTGAGCCTGGCCAAAGGGCCAAGGTTGCCGTTTCGGCAACGCAGCAGGGCATTGACCCAGTGGGCGCCTGTGTGGGTGTCCGTGGTGTTCGGATCCAGGCCATTGTCCGTGAATTGAATGACGAAAAGATTGATGTGATCGAATGGAGCAACGACACCGCTGCTTTCATTTCAAAGGCCATCAGCCCGGCCCGTGTTTTGGGCGTTTACCTGATGGAATCCAGCGAAGATGGCAGCACTGCAACGGTGGTTGTGCCGGAAGATCAGCTTTCTTTGGCCATTGGTCGGGATGGACAAAATGCCCGTCTGGCTGCCAAGCTGACCGGCTGGCGGATTGACATCAAGAGCCTGGCGGAAGCTGCCGGTGAATCGATGCGCAAATTGATGATCGATCCCCGTTATGCTGAGATGAAAGACCGGGAAGGCGAATCAATGGAGAAACTGACAGTCCTTCTGGAAAAGAAGGCTGAAGGGCGTCCATTGCCGCCTGAAGATTATGACTTCATGGCTGCTTTTGTTGACCGGGTGGAACGCCGGGTTGAGAAGAAGCGCCGGGAAGAGGATCTGGAAGAAAAGCGCCGTTACGAAGAAGCCTATGCTTCTGTGCCACCTTTGACCTTCGATATTGATATTTTGGATGTTGATATTAAAGAACATATCCTCTTCATTCTCCAGGAAGCTGGGATTGATACCTTGGGTGATCTGGTTTACAGATGCGCTTGGATAGCGACAAGATCCTGGCGATGAACGGCATTGGCCCGAAATCCTTTGAAGAGATCAAGACCCTGACCGATGCGCTTCGGATCACACCGGAAGAGGCTGCCGCCCTTGCTGCAGCTGCTGCTGAGGCGGAAGCCGCGGCTCAGGCTGAATCCGACGCTGGGGAAATGGCGCAGGAATTGGCCGAAGAAGCCGTTGAAGAAGCAGAGGCCGAACCTGTTGCTGAAGGCGCAGAGGCCGAATTGGCCGCCGTGGCCACACCGGAAGAATTCGCTGAAGAAGCCATTGCTGAACCAGAAGCAGAAATTGTTGAAGAACCTGAGGTTGAGGAAGCTGTTGCTGAGCCTGAACCTGAGAAGCCTGTTGCGAAGAAAGCGCCTGCAAAGGAGCCAGAGGAAGAAAAAGAGGCAGATGAATTTGACAAGCTCTTCTCCTATGATGCTCGCAAATATGGCTATTATGAAGATGAAAACCCAGATTTGTTGAAGAGGATACAACCACTGATAGTGCCAAATCTGGAACCAAGAAGAAAAAGAGTAAGAAGAAACGTCGGCCCAACTTCGATGAACAGGATGGATGGGAAGACTGGTAGACAAGTTATGAGAAGCGATTAGATGGTCAAGAAAACCAACGTCGCAGCAAGCATGTACCGCAGCGGACTTGTGTCGGCTGTCGGGAAGTCTTGCCGAAGCGTTCCTTGATCAGGATTGTAAAAAGTCCGGAGGGGGTCCAGGTTGATACCACCGGAAAAGCGCATGGCCGTGGAGCTTATCTTCACGACCAACGATCCTGCTGGGTGCGCGGCATTAAGAGCGGTCTTGGCCATGCACTCAAAGCTGAGCTCACCGAACAGGAAGAGCAGATGCTTCTGGCATATATGCAGGAGCACATTCCTGAGGATGAGCCGGTGATGAAGGGGGCAGAGGATTTGTCAGGATGAGTTAAGATCATCTGGTCGCTCCCGAGCAGTTCAATATTCAAAACGGCTTTGAGATATCTCAGAGATTTCTCAAGGTAGGGGAAAACATGGAGGTGTTGTGTGAGCGATAGTGATAATAAACAAATCATCCTGCCTTATAGTATCAATGTACGGGATTTAGCTGAAAAATTAGAGGCCAGCCCCATTCAGGTCATCAAAGTCTTGATGGCCAATGGTGTTATGGCCAGCATTAACCAGACCGTTGACTTTGATACAGCGGCGGTTGTGGCCAGCGAATTGGGTTTTGAGCCCGAATTGGAACAGGTCGTCGAGGAAGCAAAAGAGGACGAAGGTGAAATTCCCCTCTGGCGGCGGATGATCGCAGATGAAAAAGAAAAAGATCTGAAACCACGTCCACCTGTGATCTCCATGCTGGGTCATGTGGACCACGGTAAGACCTCACTTCTGGATGCCATCCGAGAGACGAATGTTGCCGGTGGGGAAGAGGGTGGGATCACCCAACATATCGGCGCATATCAGATTGACCACAAGGGACGCAAAATCACCTTCCTGGATACTCCCGGTCATGCTGCTTTCACGTCCATGCGGGCCCGCGGTGCGCAGGGTGCTGATATTGTGATTTTAGTAGTCGCTGCGGATGACGGCGTGATGCCGCAAACCCGTGAGGCTGCCAGCCATGCCAAGGCTGCCCAAGTACCGATCATCGTGGCCATGAACAAGATGGACCTCCCCGGCGCAAATCCTGAATTGGTCAAGCGTCAACTTTCCGAGATCGAACTGGTCCCGGATGAATGGGATGGCGACACGATTGTGGTGCCTGTCTCGGCCAAGAAAAAACAAGGCCTGGACGACCTGATGGAAGCGATTCTGTTGGTGGCAGAGAATAACAAAATTGAGGCCAATCCGACCGGTAAAGTCCTGGGGACTGTGGTTGAAGCGGAACTAGATAAGACCCGCGGTGTCATGGCAACCCTGTTGCTACAAAACGGCACAGTAAAAGTTGGTGACACCATCCTGGCTGGAAAAGCCTATGGCCGACTCAAGGCCATGTTTGATTATCGCGGTGACAGGATCAAACAAGCCGGTCCTTCCACACCTATCGTTGTGATGGGCTTGAATGATGTCCCGGCTGCCGGTGATCTGTTCCGCAAGGTGTCTTCTGAGAAGGACGCCCGAGCCATCGTTGCTGACATTGAAGCCAGCGAACAGACCCACACCGTTGCCCGGAAAGCCACTCTTGAAGATCTCTTTGAGCAATTGCAGGCTGGCGAGGAACAGGAATTACGCTTGATCGTGAAGGCGGATGTCCAGGGATCGCTCGAGCCGATTGTCAATTCATTGAATGAAATCAGTGACAAGGCGCAGGATGTTTCCATTAAAGTTCTGCATGCTGAAACCGGTAATATTTCCGAAAGCGATGTGATGTTGGCAACCGCCTCAGATGCCATCGTGGTTGGCTTTGCTGTTGAGGCAGATAACGCTGCAGAACGGCTGGCTGAAAAAGAGCGCGTCTCCATCCGGTTATATACGATTATTTACCGGCTTACCGAAGATATTGAAAAAGCTATCAAGGGTATGCTGGAACCTGAAATGGTTGAAAAGGTTGTCGGCAAGGCGAAGGTTTTGCAGATCTTCAAGGTCTCCAAATTCAGTATGGCTGCCGGCTGCCGGGTGGTTGACGGCGAAATTCGCCGGAATGGTAAGATCAGAGTGATCCGCAACAGCGAAGCGATCTATGAAGGTGAGATTGGGTCACTAAAACGTGGTAAAGATGATGTCCGTGAAGTCCGAGAAGGCTTTGAATGTGGCATAACAATGAAGCAATTCCACGAGTTTGAAGAGGGTGATCTGCTCGAATGTTATGTTATTGAGGAGCAGAAGTTCTAGTAAAGGATTTGAATCATGCCTTCAGGTATTAGATTACAGAGAATTCAGGACCAGATTCGGCAAGTGATGACTTTGTTGCTGGAAACCAAGGTGAGTGATCCCCGGGCTCAAGGCGCATATATTACGGACGTCTCTGTCGATCGTGAGTTGGACTTTGCAAATATTTATGTCTCCTCGCTGGTTGGTGAGGAACAAGCCGCTGAAATACTTGATGGTCTGCGCAGTGCGGCAGGTTATTTACGGTATGAACTGGGCCGGGTGGTCAAGTTGCGTGTGATACCAAAGCTGCGTTTCTATTGGGATGACACCCCTGAAAAAGCTGACCGGATAGAGTCGCTTTTGGCAGAAATCAAGGCGGAACGATTATCGAATGCCAAAGAAGCGGTAGAAATTAAAGAAACTGACGATGAGGATATGAATGACGAAGGAAATCAACCTTAAGATTAAAGAAAAAATTGCTGCAAGTAACCGAATTTTGATTGTCTCCCATGTCCGTCCTGACGCGGATGCAGCCGGATCGGTGCTTGGGATTGGATTAGCGCTTCAACAGGCAGGCAAAGACGTTCAGATGGTGCTGCAGGATGGCGCTGATAATTTTAAATATTTGCCCGGAAGTGAACAGATCGTCCGCAAGGCGGATGGCGCTTTCGATATGATCGTGGTGGTGGACTGCTCTGACCCCGCTCGGGTCGGGGATGCCCTCAATGGCTATGGCAGCCCGGACCTGGTTGTGGATCATCACAAGACCAATCTCAATTTTGGAACTTACAACGTGGTTGAGTCCGAACAGGCTGCCACGGCTGCGATTCTTTACGACCATATCCCGGATTGGGGTTTGGCTTTTAATACAGATGTTGCCAGCAGTCTCCTTTCGGGACTTGTGGGTGATACGATTGGTTTCCGTACTTCAAATGTCGATTCTTCCGTGTTGCGAAGGGCTGCGGCTTTGATGGACCTTGGCGCAGATCTGACGTACATCTATCGCGAAGAGCTAGTGTTAAAATCTTATCAGGCAGTCCGTTATTGGGGTGCTGGGTTGAACCGGCTGGAGTATGAAGATGGTCTGGTTTTCACCTCACTGACCCTTGCTGACCGTGAAAAAATCGGGTATGCTGGAAATGATGATGCCGATTTGGTAAACGTGTTATCTGCGGTCCGTGAAGCCGAGATTGCACTCATTTTCATCGAGCAAGAGCATAATCAGGTAAAAGTCAGTTGGCGGGCCAAACCCGGTTTGGATGTATCAGGGATCGCATTTAGCTTTGGCGGAGGTGGTCATGCGGCCGCAGCCGGTGCAGATATTAACGGCGATCTCAATGAAATTATGGCGCGTGTGATCGAAAAAACTCGCGAATTATTAGTCAGTTCAAGAAAATAATAAGGAGAACACCCAAATATCCCAGGGGAGTGTGGAAAAATTATGAGTGAACAAGAATTTGATGTAAAAAATGCTGTCTCAGGGGTACTGGTTATTGATAAACCGATTGGAATGACCTCGCACGATGTTGTGCAAGTTGTTCGGCGAGGAACTGGCATCCGACGAGCAGGCCACACAGGCACCTTAGATCCACGCGCCTCAGGCGTTTTGGTTGTTCTGGTTGGCCCCGCTGTCCGGCTGAGTGAATATGTCTCGGCTTCGGATAAACGGTATCAGGCAATCATCCGGTTAGGTGAGAGCACGGATACATATGACTCTGAAGGTGAAATCACCCGCCGGGGTCCCGTGGATTTTACCCAGGAACAGATCGAAGAAGCCCTAACCCAGTTCGAGGGCACCGTTGAACAGGTGCCGCCCGCTTATTCCGCCAAGAAGATCAACGGCCGCAAGGCTTATGAGATGGCGCGGAATGGTGAGGAAGTGGAGCTGGAGCCCCGGGAAATTGATGTGTACCATCTGGAACTGTTGGAATGGGATTCACCCGAGGCCATCGTGGATGTCTATTGTTCCTCTGGGACTTATGTCCGCTCCCTGGCAAATGACCTCGGTGAGGTTTTGGGCTGCGGTGGTCATTTGGTCGGCCTGCGGCGAACCAAGAGCGGTGAGTTTGCTCTGCGGGATGCCGTTCAGCTTCGCAAACTGCAGGAAGCCTTTGAAAATGGCGACTGGTATAAGTACCTGATCCCAGCTGCAGAAGCGTTATCCGATTGGCCCTCACGAGAACTGACCTTTGAAGAAGTAGACCTGATCCGTCACGGTCATCGTGTTCCAGTTGAGGAAGCGCCGGAAAATCAGATAATTGGATTCGTGCGGTGAGTCAGCAAGGCGAGCTGGTGGCTTTGCTTGAATATGTTCCTGAAGATAAGGAATGGCAGCCGCGAAAGGTGTTCTTCTCCTGAAATTTTCAGGATTATAAAAATAATAAACGCCCTTTCTTCATTCATTTGACGGAGGGCGCTTTTTCTAAGTTGGAAAATGATTATGCCGGGCACTGAGAAATCGACTTTGAATCTTATTCGTTTTGACAATTTACCTGTACTGCCGTACGACAAATCAGTAGTGACGATTGGCAATTTTGATGGCGTCCACCGGGGACATCAATTTATCATCAACGAAATCGTCCAAAAGAGCTTTTCCAACGAGATGCCCTCCATTGTGATCACTTTCTTCCCCAACCCCGCGGATTTCTTTGGCTGGACTCAGGAGCCCTATTACCTGACGACCCCGGAGGAAAAAACGAGCTTAATCAAAGCGCTGGGTGTGAGCGAGGTGATCACTTTTCAGTTTGATCGGGAATTTGCGGGCCTCTCACCAGAGGATTTTCTGCAAGCCCTGAAGGAAAAACTGGGATTACAGCTACTAATCGTGGGGAACGATTTTGCCTTGGGCAAGAATCGGGTTGGAACCATTCCTGTGATTGAGCAAATTGGTAGGGAGATTGGATTTTCTGTGGAAGCGCAGAATCCCGTGGAACTGGGCGGGGGTGAAATTTCATCCACCCGCATCCGCCAGGCGCTGGATGAGGGCGATATGCGAAGCGCAATGGAGATGCTGGGTCGTCCATATTCCGTAAGAGGGCTTGTGACAAGCGGCTCCGACCGGGGTTCTCGGATTGGGCTGCCGACCGCCAATCTTGATCATTGGCCGCGTAAAAACTGCCTGCCATCGGGGTGTATGCCACCCGGCCGATCTTCCATGGTAAAACCTATCGGGGGATCACGAATGTTGGTCTCAGGCCGACTTTTGAGCAACAGGAGAAGCCTAACATTGAAACGCATATCCTGGATTTTGATGGTAACATCTATGGGGAGCACTTAGAACTTCAATTCATTGAAAAGATCAGAGATGAGCAGAAATTCTCTGGCGTAGAGACTTTTCTCGCTCAAATAGAACGCGATAAAGCTACGGCCCGAAGGATATTCAGCCATGACCAAACCTAGAAGGATCTATTTACTCAGTCCCCGAGACCTCAGCCCTGAAACCATCGCCGTCGCTTTTGCCAAGACCTCCCGTTCACCGGAAGCGTTTGATGTGATCGCGGCTGAATTGACCGATGCCCGCTCGGCCAAGTTTCATGAGAAATGGGTGGTGGGTTATGGGCATGCCTCGGTGGCGGAGCACGCCGTTTTACACCTCGCCCTGGAAAATGTCTCTCGGCTGGCGATTGAGACCATTGAAGGTAATCGCCTGGCTTCCTATACCGAAAAATCGACCCGCTACCAGCAATGGGATGCGGATGCTTTTTATTTACCCGAAGAATTGAAAGGGCAGCAACTGGAGCAGAAATTCCGCCAAACCTGCCAACACCTATTTGAGACCTATCAATTGTGCATCCCACGGGTGCAGGCGTGGCTGCGAGATACCACCTCTCAGGACCCGGAGGAGAGCGATGGCGCTTATGAGCGGCGGATCAAACCAGCCTCGGTGGATATGTGCCGGTTTTTGCTGCCGGCGGCCTCCCTGGCGAATGTCGGCGTGACGATCAATGCCCGCGCCTGGAGTATGCGATCTGTAAAATGCTCAGCTCTCCACTGGACGAGGTTCGGCAGATTGGGGAGTGGGTGCTGAAGGTGGGTAAGGCGGAGGCCCCAACGCTGATCAAGTATGCGGGCTGCAATGCCTATCTGATGAAGACAATCGAAAAGATGTCCCTGCAGGCGGAAAAAGTGAGCCCGGTTCACGGAAGCGATTTCACCCTGGTGGATTATGATGCCGATGGCGAGGAGAAATCCTGGCTGCCATCCTATTCCGCTTTTCACCGGAAGCTTCCTATGAAGCCTGTCAATCTCACGTCCAGCAATTGGATGATGCGGGGCGGCAGGCCTTAGTTCAGGAACTGATGGCAGAGCGGGGGCCCTTTGATCAGCCGTTGCGGGAATTTGAGTATGCTCAGATGACTTTTGAAGCGGTTATGGATCAGGGCGCATATTTTGAGTTTAAGCGACACCGTATGATGACCCAGACCGTGCAGCCTCTGACGGCTCTGTTGGGTTACGCCG
>LQAI01000196.1_pt1 | contig 11683 bp, 16 predicted proteins | sample 1535821 | NCBI WGS metagenome assembly LQAI01 (sample SAMN04331586, study PRJNA305678) | bioreactor metagenome | isolation source: bioreactor_5 inoculated with Wadden Sea sediment 1st replicate of a... | place: Germany:Bremen | reverse complement strand
CTGCGGCAATGGTCAGGATGGCGTACATGACGGCCATTGGAAGCTGGAGCGCCTGTGCACCGTATGCGGCCTGTGTCGGGTCAGCCGCAGTCTGGCCGATCAGCAGTTTGGCCGGGACGGCAATGCTCACGGCGGCAAGTCCGGCGAGGGCGGCAATGAGTCCCAACACGATGTGGAATCCCTTTGCGCTTCGCATTTTCTTCCAGCTCAGGGCGTGGATGAAGGTGAAAAGAGCAAATACGCCCATGCCGATAAACGCGTAGTTGAGCGGCGAAGCCGGATTGATGAATTTTTTGATGAATTCAGGGAATTTCGTGAAGGCTACGCCCACGCCTGCGCCGCAGACGACGAGGGTCAGGATGAGCAGAATCAGCCCCATGGTCGAGGTCTGCTGTCCGTATTTATCATAGAAGACGCGCTTTTTGGCCTTGGCTGCGATTTCGCCGAGAACGGCGCGACCGGGCTGCCGTATGCGGCCATGCCCAACAGGCTGAAAAAGGCGGGAGCCAGCATTGTGGCGACCATGATCAGGGTTTCGTTCATATTCATGGTAATAGATACTCCGGGTTTGTTTCAGCATTCGCCTGCACGGATGCCGCGTGGGTTATTTGCCTGAAAATCGCGCAGTGTGCAAGGTTCTGCCATTTTTGCGTTCATCGTTCAATTCACAACGATTCCTTGCAAAAACTCTGTTCATCGCCTATTTTGATAAAACATTTCAATGGGAGAAATTGGAGAATTCCGCATGAAACACCTGAAGCTCATTATACTCGTCTCACTTTGCTCACTGGCCTTTGGCTGCACGGCTGCCAAACAGAACGTGGCCACGGATACGGCAAGCATTGAGTGGCGAATAAAGAGTCTTGAGGAGAGTTTTCTGAATTTTCGTGAAGAGCAGCGTCGTCAAGCTGACCAGAGCACTGAGAAAGCAGAAGAGATCAAGGAACGTCTTGACGCTGTGGAGGAGCAGATTGCCTCGTTGAAGAGTGATGCATCCGTGGCTGCTGCTCCCGATGATATGGCAGCACCTCCCGAGGACAAGGGTGGGTGACCGACCTCAAGCCGGATGAGGATGGATGGGTCGAAGGCCAGAAGCCAGTTCCTTCGAAACCCACTGCCCAGAGCGGAGAGGAAAAGCCGTGGGCACAGGTGCCCGGACCGCCGCCGGTCATTCCGGAACCCAAGGTCGTCAAGCGTCATACTACTACAAAAAAGCCGGTCGTTGCCAAACGCAAGGGACTGGTGCCAAGTCCATGTATGATAAGGGACTTGCCAAATATCGTGCGGAAGATTTGAAGGCGCACGCGGGCATTCGATGAACTCCTGAAGAAGTACCCCAATAGTGATCTGGCTCCCAATGCCCTTTATTGGAAGGGGAGACGTATTATTCCCAAAAGGACTTTGCCCAGGCCATCCTGACTTTCAAGGAAGTGACCGGGCGTTTCCCGAAGCATCATAAATCAGCCTCTGCGTTGCTCAAGATCGGCATGTCGTATGACAGGGTGGGCGATCCTGACAATGCGATCTTTTACATGCGTGCGTTGGTGGAGGATTTCCCTCAGTCCGAACCGGCGAAGCTTGCACGCAAGGAATTGACTCGTCTCGGCGGGTAACGTGACTGCAACCGGTTTGTTCTGCTCTGTCTGATACTATTTTCTTCTAGCCAATCGAGCTTTCCTGCATGGATATGCAAAAGAGTTTTTCGCCTGTCTCGCACTGAGGCATACGCCGCGTCTCGGACCGGTGTTTTGGAAGCAGCTTTTTGCACGTTATGACAGTGTGTTTGATGCTGTTCAGGATGCTGCTTTTTGGCCAGCGCGAGGTTTTGAGGCCCGTGGAATAAAACAGCTTGCCAAGGCATGTGCCACCGAAGTCTGGCGCGAAAAGGCGGAAAGGGAATACAAGGCCGCATCGCAGGCGGGCATGACCGTCATTACATGGTTTGATCCGCGTTTCCCACAATCTCTTAGGGATATTGAAGACCCTCCATTGCTCCTTTATGTTTCGGGTGACACTTCGCTTCTCAGGAATCCCGGAGTTGCCGTTGTCGGCGCGCGTGAGTGTACGCATCTTGGACTTGAATCCGCAGGGCGCATTAGCGCACAGCTTGCCAATATCGGCATTACAGTCGTGTCCGGTCTTGCACTCGGTATTGACCGGCAGGCGCATCTTGGCGGTCTGCGCGGGATTGGTCGTTCCATAGCCGTTCTTGGTTGTGGGCTGGATATTGATTATCCGCGCGGCAATCGTGATGTGCGGCAGGCGCTTGAGCGGAATGGACTGGTGGTGACCGAATTTGGTCCCGGTGAGGGGGCGAGGGGCAGCCATTTCCCGTATCGTAATCGGATAATCAGCGCCTTGTCGCTTGGTGTGCTTGTGGCCGAGGCTGCACACAACAGCGGGAGCCTCATCACGGCACGACTGGCCGGAGAGCAGGGACGGGATGTTTCGCTTTGCCCGGTCCTCTTGGGCAGCCGACATTTACCGGTTGTCATCGGCTCATCAAGCAGGCGCTGCTCTGGTGGAAATGCTGAGGATATTGTTGCAATTTTGCGGTATGATTTGCTCGTGAGTTGAGAATATCCCTGATCCCGAGCCTGTGAAGGAGGCTGAGGAGATAGATATTTCCGAGGCCAAAGTCAAAAGACTGCGAAAAGTCGTCCGAAAAGAAGGTTGAGCAGAAGCTTGGCGTCCCTGATTCGGAAAGGCGTCCCCTCGTAAACGGCCAAGTGCCGTAGAGCGGGAGGACATTGTCCTCAATGAGGAAGAGCAGGAAGTCATGGCAGTGCTCAACCAGATGGATAAAGTTCATATCGATGCCCTTGGGCGTGATCTTGAATGGGAGTCTGCGCGTGTGAGCAAGGTGTTGCTCATGCTTGAGATGCGCGGTGCTGTGCAGCAGTTGCCCGGGATGTGGTATCTGGCTCGAGAATGTCAACAATAGGGGGCGTTATGGACTGGAAGCTTCTTGCAACGACTTTCGGTACGTTGTTTGTGGCCGAACTTGGTGACAAGACGCAGTTGGCGTGCATGTTGATGACAGCCAAAACGCAGAAGCCGTGGACCGTCTTTCTCGGATCATCATTGGCGCTGGTTCTTGTCAGTTTTCTCGGTGTCATGTTTGCGAATTTCATTTGTCAGTACATCCCTCCGGAAATAATCAAGAAAGTTGCTGCCGTTTCCTTTGTCGTGATGGGCTGCCTGATTTTTTTGATAAAATATGATGATTCTGTGGACTTGAGGCAACACTGCTACATGTGTACATTGGCAGTTCGCCTGAATGGTCGGGCACAAATGAAAATCAACTGAAGACGCCATGCAGAAAATCCCCATTGATCTTGCCGCACCCGGCATGAAGCTCGGAAAGGCCGTGACCAAGGAAGGCGGCATGACCATTATGGCCGAGGGCATGGAGCTCACGGACAGCCTTATTTCGCGTCTTGAGAACATGAAGATTGACCGCATTACGGTGCAGGGGCATCCCGTGGATATGGGGGGAGCCGGTTCCGGGACCAAATATGCGGAGCGCATTGAGCGGTTGGACGTTCTTTTCCGTAAATATGCTCAGGATAAATGGATGACGCGGGTCAGGGATCGCATGGCGCAGTATTTCCGTATCAAGGCGGCTGCACAGGAAGCCAAGATGAAGGCCATGGAAGCGCTTCTCGATGAAGGTGCCGAGGAAGAAGGCGGCGTGGAAGAAAACGGAAACGGTGGTGAGTAGGTCATGGAAGAAGATCTGAAAACCAGTGTCCGGGGTGAAATTCTTTCAGTCAAGGATTTGCCCACATTGCCGCATGTTCTGGATGAGGTGACCAAGCTTGTGGAAGATCCTGACGCATCCAGTGAAGCCATCGCCAAGGTTATTTCTACCGATCAGGTGCTTTCAGCCAAGGTGCTCAAGATGGTCAACTCGCCCATTTACGGGTTCCCCGGCCGCATCAGTTCGATTCAGCACGCACTTGTCCTGCTCGGTTTCAATGTCATTCGCGGTATCATCATTTCCACATCGGTCTTCGACATGATGGAGCAGGCCATGAAAGGGTTGTGGGAGCACAGTCTTGGTTGCGCCACCGCCTGCAACATTATCGCCCGTCGTGCCGGTTTTGAAGACCCTGAAGAATACGCCGTTGCCGGATTGCTGCATGATCTCGGCAAGGTCGTAACAGCCGTTCAGCTGCCGGATCTGCACAAGACGATCACTGATACCGTCAAGGCCAAGGAACTGACGTATTTTCAGGCAGAAAAGGATGTCATGGGATTCGGGCATGACCGCATCAATGCATGGCTCGCCCGTCATTGGGGGCTTCCTCCGAACATCCGGGAGGCCATGTCCCGTCATCATGCGCCGCAGTTGGCTGAGTTCTACAAGCCCATGTCCTGCGTCGTGCATATCGGTGATTTTCTTGTTCGCCTGTTCGAGTTTGGCAATTCCGGCGATGACCAGACGGCCTACCTCAGACCTGAGGCGCTCATTGAACTCAAGTTCAAAATGTCCGATCTCGATAAGGTAATGGATGAGATGGCGGATCAGTTCCTAGAAGTCTCTGACTTGACGTTTTAGAATTAATTCTGCGCTTCCAACATACGGTAACTTTACCCATTCTTTGACGAAGCATCTGTGCAGTGCTAGGCTTTTGCATGAGCCAGACCCTCGAAGATTCTCTTTTTCAACGCAAGCAGATTGCATTCCTCCTGTCTCCGGACAAGGCGTTTGCGAGATGCTGCAAAAGCTGTGGTCGCCGGACGTATCGAATTCAAGGTGTTTGAGCACGGCGGCGGCGCTATTGAGCATTTGTTCAACGAACCGCCGGATTTGCTGGTTGTGGACAATCGCCTCAGTGATATTTCCGGAAAGGAGATCGCCAATCTCGTCAAGAGCGAGAATGTGTACCGTCAGCTTCCGGTCGTCATGTGCGTGGACCCTGTTGATGTGGAAGAGCCATGGAATTGGAACAAGATCGAGGTCGATGATTTTCTGGTGCGGCCGTTCAACCCTTCCGAGGTGCGTGACCGTATCAATCTGACCCTGTGCCGTGCCATGCGCGCGCTTGATGCCAATCCGCTTTCAAAACTGCCCGGAAATACTTCGATCATTCAGCGTATCCAACAGCTTATCGACGGCAAGGAAGACTTTGCCCTCGCGTATTGTGATCTGGATTACTTCAAATCATACAACGACAAGTATGGGTTTTCGCGAGGCGATGAAATTCTGATGATGTCGGCGCGGCTTATCGTCAATACTATCCGTAGCTATCAGGGAGTCATGAGTTTCGTAGGCCATGTGGGCGGTGATGATTTCGTGTTCATTTTGCCGCCGGACAAGGTGGAAGATGCCTGTCAGCGAATTATCACGGCGTTTGATGATATCGTGCCGCATTTTTATGACCCGGATGACCGGACCCGTGGCAATATTACGTCCGTGGATCGTGAAGGGAACACCAAGGTCTTTCCGCTGATGGCCATATCCATTGCAGTCGTGGTCAATACCGAGGCCCGTATTGAGCATTATGGTGAAGTTTCTTCCATCGCCATGGGCTTGAAAAAGAAGGCCAAGGAAGATCCAGAGAGCTGTTATGTCATCGATCGGCGCAAAGCGTAATCAGCCCGGAGAATTTGTTCGCGGCTTTCTCGCCTACCTTGAGGTGGAGAAAGGATACTCTGCGGCTACGATCCGTTCCTATGGTACGGACCTTGAGCAGTTCGAGTTGTTCCTGAAACGGGCGAAACGCTCCCTTGAGAAGCCGGGGCGTGTGACACGCGATCATGTCCGTGGTTTTCTGGCGGACCTGCACCGGCAGCAGCTTTCTAAAAGCACGGTGGGGCGCAAGCTTTCCAGTCTTCGGGCATATTTCAAATATCTCATGCGCCATAAGGTTGTGGCAAAAAATCCCATGGCGGGTATCCGAAATCCGAAGCAGGAGAAGCGGCATCCGCAACTGCTTAATGTCGATCAGGCTGTTTCCATGATGGAAGCCGCCATTGAACCGGACCCTGAAGGGTTGCGCGATCTGGCACTCGCCGAGGTGCTGTATGGATCGGGCTTGCGCATCAGTGAGGCCATCGGCCTTGATCTGAATGATGTGGATTCCGACGTTATTCGTGTCGTTGGAAAGGGGAACAAGGAGCGCATTGTTCCCCTGAGTGACGCGGCAGTGAAACGTATTCGACGGTATATGGAACAGCGTCACGGTTTGCTCAAGGATGACTATTCCGAGCAGGCACTATTTTTGAGTGTGCGGGGGGCCAAGCGGCTGAATCGGCGGCAGGCTAATCGGATTGTGGCCAAGCTTGCGAGGCTGGCAGGGCTTCCCAAGGATGTGCATCCGCATATGCTGCGCCACAGTTTTGCCACACACATGCTGGAGGCCGGGGCCGATCTACGCAGTGTGCAGGAGTTGCTCGGGCATGAAAATCTCACCACGACTCAGCGCTATACGCATCTGGACATGCAGCATATCATGCAGGTATACGATCAGGCGCACCCCCGGTCTGCGGAAAAAGACCGACGGGGAAAAATAGAATTTTTACAACCACCATACGGAGAAGATGAATGGAAAATCCCATGGTCCTTTTGGAAACCCGGAAGGCGAGATTTTGATAGAGCTGTACGCAGACAAGGCCCCTGCAACCGTTGAGAACTTTCTCAAATACGTGGACGATGAGTTTTATGATGGCACTCTGTTTCACCGTGTCATCAAGGGGTTCATGGTTCAGGGAGGCGGGCTGACTTTTTCCATGGAGGAAAGGAGACTCGTGAGGCCATTGCGAATGAGGCAACCAACGGATTGAAGAATGTCGAGGGAACCGTGGCTGTGGCTCGTACCCTTGATCCGCATAGCGGCGCAGCTCAGTTCTTCATCAACGTGGCTGACAACGCGGACCTTGATCACACGGACGAGACAGACGAGAATTTCGGTTACTGTGTGTTTGGCGAAGTGGTTGACGGCATGGACGTCGCCATGAAGATCAGCAAGAAAAAAACCAAGAGCTATCAGGGCTTCGACGATGTTCCGGTGGATCCCATTTCCATCATCACGGCTCGTCGTTTCGAATAAAAACGTCGATCAAAGTGTCATTAAAAAAGGGCGGAACCTGATGGTTCTGCCCTTTTTTTCATTTCGTTGACTGACGCTTACTTGGTCAGTGTCTCCCGACGATATTTTTCAAAATCATCCTTGAGGGAGTTCATCACGTCTTTGACGGTGACGATTTTGTCTACAAGGTAAGCATTGGCACCGGCAAAGGCGAAACCGTGTTTGAGTTTGCCTCTGTATGCATTCACCAGAGCTTGAGCGATGCAGTAGGGCGAATCTTCTTCGGCACAACTGTGCAGGCATTTGTGTACGCATTTCTTGGGATGCTTGAGACCGGTGGATACAGCGTCAAGGAAGTTGTTCTTGAGTGCTCGACCGGGCATGCCGACCGGGCTTGATGATGGTCAGGTCTTCTTTTTTCGCGTTGATATAGGCGCGCTTGAAGGCTTCGTCGGCATCGCATTCCTCGGTAGCCACGAAGCGGGTGCCCATCTGGACTCCTGATGCGCCGAGTTCCAGGAATTTGGCGATATCTTCGCCAGTGTAACGCCGCCGGCTGCGATGACAGGGATGTCCTTATTATGCTTTTCGCGGTACGGGGTCACTGCTCCGATAACGTCGGTGACGATATTTTCAAGCTGGTAGGCAGGGTCGTCGATCTGTTCAGCCTTGAAGCCGAGGTGACCGCCCGCCTTGGGGCCTTCAACCACGAATCCGTCCGGCAGGTAGCTGAATTTGTTCATCCACTTGCGGCACAGGATGCCTGCAGCTCGACCGGAAGAGACGATCGGGATGAGTTTGGTGCGCATGTCTTCCTTTGCATCTTCGGAAACTTCGCGAAGATAGCCGGGAAGGTCGAGCGGCAGACCGGCACCGGAGATGATGACGTCAACACGTTCGCGGATGGAGGTGCGGACCATGTCTCCGTAGTTGGTCAGGGCGCACATGATGTTAACGCCGAGCAGGCCGTCGTGCATTTTGGTGCGGGCCTTGCGGATTTCTTCAATCAGGCCTCTATGGTCTGCGGCTTCGGGGTCTTTGGCACGCAACGGATCGCGCATGCCTATCATGGACGTAGCGATAACGCCGATGCCGCCTTCGTTGGCGACAGCGCTTGCCAGTCCGGAAAGGGAGATGCCGACGCCCATACCGCCCTGAATAATGGGCAGTTTGGCGGACAAATCGCCAAAGTTCAAAGAAGGAAGTTTCATTTTGGGATACCTCTTAAGAGTGGTCAGATATAGGACCATTGCTTGTGATTGAGTAATAAGTCAAGTGAAACACCTGTTTGAACTTCATTTTGTTAGATATCTATATATTCTTTGACCACTAATTCAGCAAAATACATAGAGCTTGTGAATGCCGGCGAAATGGAATTGAGCACGTGCACGGTGTTTTCGTGGCGTTCGACCAGAAAGTCCATAACCATTTCATGGGTATCCACGTTGATCAGCTGTGGCCTGATGCCCGCTTTCGAGCACGGCAGCATGTCGTGCGGAGCGAGATATTTTAACCAGTTTTTCCGCGTCCGAGAAAAAGTATTTGGACAAATACTTGCGTGGTTCAGACAGTGCGACCTGACGGAACTTCTCATTTTCAAAGAACATGCCTGCATCAAGGAGCAGAATTTTCAGGAATTCGGAATCGATTCCCTTCAGAATGCCATAGTTTTCGCGTCCGAACGCGGGGATGGCCGTCGGACCGACGTAGACGTCGCCGTGAACACTGCGGGTGAAGTGGACGCCGAGGAACGGATTTTGATGTTCGGTACGGGGTAGATACTGCCGCGAATTTGTCGGCGGCGGGCTTTTCAGGACGTGGTAGATGCCTTTGAATGGCAGCAGGCGGTAGTTCTCAGCGATCCCGTATGCTTGTGCCACCTTGTCGCTGAACGAACCGGCCGCATTGATGAACAGCCCGTATCCGATGTCGCCTTGTGTGGTTTTGGCGGTGTTTTTGCCTGCGCCGAGGAATCGGGTGCCGAAGAAGAACCGGACTTTGCCGGTGCCTTCCAGTTCCTTTCGCATGTGTTTCAGGATGGCCTTGGGATCGACCACTGATGTCAGCGGGGAGTGGAGCGCGCGCTCAATGGTTTTGGCGTTGGGTTCGATTTCGGCAAGCTGTTTTGCGTCAATCATTTCCACGGTGCCGCCGTTTGCCTTGGCGCGGCGTTCGAGTTCGTCCAGCGTGTCGAGTTCGTCTGGAGTGCGCGTGACGATGACTTTGCCGGACTTGAACAGCGGCAGGTTGTTCTTTTCGCAGTATTCCTGCATCCGCAGGTTGCCCTTGAGGCACATCTTCGCCTTGAGTGTGCCGGGATCGTAGTAGATACCGGCGTGCAGTACACCGCTGTTGCGGCCTGAGGCATGGAAGCCCGTGTCGCTTTCCTTGTCGAAAATGATGATGTCCTTGTGACCGGACTTGATAAGCTCGCGGGCGATGGTCAGGCCGATGATGCCTGCGCCGCAGATGACTATGTCTGCCTTGTACATTGAATTATCCTTTGGCGAGCAGCTCAAGGCCGCTCTTTTGTTCTTTCTTCCTGAGCATGTCGGAATTCAGAATCTCGATGATGATGACTTCGCCTACCAGCCAGACGTCGAGGCCGGGGCGGATGCATCCGGTTCTGGTTTTGCCGTCGCGACCGAGAGCCGCGTGCATGTGCAGAAGCGGGATACCTTCTTCGTTGGCGAAAATTGTTCCTACGGCAGCCACTTCATGGGCGTCGGATATGGTGTGAAGGATGGGATCGATGATCGGGGAAGTCGAGTCTTTCGGACCGACAACGATGTTTCCCTTGTCCACGCCGCCGATCATGGTGCAGTGCGCTGCCTTGATGTCGTGGTCTTTGGCGAATGTTTCAATACAGTCGGGAATCTTGTCGCCGTTTTCAAGGCGCAGGGTGAATACTCTGCCGATGGTTCCTTCACTGTACTGCATTATCTTTTCCCTATTTTCCGCATGGGGTCTTGAAGTCGCACCATTGGCAGCTGCGCCCCGGTTGCGCGGTGAATTCCGTCGCATCCAGCATGTGGCGGATGAGCGCTTTTATCAATTTGGGGGTCATCACGTCCACTGTTTCCGTGCGTTCTTCATCGGTCCATTTTTTCCCGAAAATCCATTGCATTTTTCCGTCTTCGGCAAGCTTGACAAGGGCAGCGTCGTGCGGTGTTTCTTCTTCGCATTCGCTGTAGAGATGCAGATATGCCGGGAGCTGGATGGACTGCACCGTTTTTGACAGGTCGGGTAGCAGCATGGGATCGGGGGCATCCGGGCCATGATTGTAGATGCGGTCCCAGATGTCCATGTCGTCCCAAAACCCTTTCTTGGGGACAACTCCGCCGCCTGTTTTGTAGTCCAGAACGAAGATACCTTCTTCCCGACGCTCAATGCGGTCGAGCTGTCCTTTGAACGGGATGGTCAGGCCGCCTATGTCAATTGTGGCGGACAGGGATTTTTCCAGCCCGAGCAGCATGGCCGGTTCCTGCGAGGCGGCAAATGCTTCGAGGCGGTGGCGGCCCGTCTTGAGCAGTGCCATTCGCGTGTCGAACGGCAGGGTCGCGGCAAATTCACTGTTGCTGAACTTCTCCTGAAACAGCGTCAGGAGCGGAAGAGTGTCCAGTTCGGCAAGGTCGGTCATGCGCCCGACATGCGGTTCGTAGAATTCACGCAGGGTATCGTGGACCAGCGAGCCGAATTCGCTGCGGTCACCCTGTTCGTTGACTTCTTCGACCGGACGGACTTTTGTCAGGTACGAATAGAAGAACTGCTTCGGGCAGTTCATGTATCTGTCGAGGCCTGATGGGGAAAGACCGCGTTCCTGCAATTTGTGCTCAAGCATTTCCCTGATGATCGGGGTGATGGCGATCGACCTGATTTCGGTCCGTAGCGATCCGGTTGGAAAAGTGACGGCCCGGATGAGCGGATCACCGGTCTCGATGATGCGTTTTTCCCGCTTTTCCCGCTCCCAGAGCAGTTGCTCCACGAACCGGCTTCGTACGCTTTTGGAGTCGAGAAGACCGGGCTGGATACCGCTCTGGTAGTAGATGACCGCTTCGTCTGCTCCCATGAGCAGGCGGTAGAAGTTGTACCCGGACACGTTGTCGCGCTCACGGGCATCGGGCAGGCCGAGGAGGTGGCGGAGTGGATCGGGCAGCAGCGGGTCGAACGGGTTGGTTCCGGGCAGCCGTTCTTCCACGGCGTCGAGAACAAAGAGCCGTTTGAAGTGCAGGAGGCGTGTTTCAAGTACGCCGAGCACCTGCAGTCCGGCTATCGGTTCAGGCTCGAACGAGACGCGTTCTTGCGAGAAGATACGGCGGAGCAGTGAGAAAAGTGTCGGCTTGGAGTATTCCTCATGGCTTGTTTCCGCGCTCTTGAGTTGCGGAATGACGGAGGTCGTCAGCCGGAACAGGCATTCCGCATCCACAAGATACGTATGCCAGAGGCGCTCGCCGTGCGTGTGCAGCATGGTCGCCAGTCCGGTCAGCGCATCGCCCAGAGCATCAAGGCTGTCTACGGTTTCAAAGGCGTGAGACAGTGGTGGAATATCTCCTTGCGCAGAGGTTCCGCGATTGCTGCATCACTTCAGAGAGGACTGTGTCCTTGTATGGCGGGTCCATGCGACGGGTCTATGTAGCGTTCGCCAA
>LQAI01000195.1_pt1 | contig 11688 bp, 13 predicted proteins | sample 1535821 | NCBI WGS metagenome assembly LQAI01 (sample SAMN04331586, study PRJNA305678) | bioreactor metagenome | isolation source: bioreactor_5 inoculated with Wadden Sea sediment 1st replicate of a... | place: Germany:Bremen | reverse complement strand
GCTCTCTCTTCTGCGCGGGCTGGACGCCGCAGCTCACCTCCAATTGGGCCAGGCACTCCGGCCTCTGATGGAAGAAAATATTCTGATCATCGGGTCGGGCTTCTCGTTTCATAATATGCGGGGGTTCTTCAATCAAGAGCCTGGCGCATCCGACCCAAGAAATGAGGCGTTCCAGGAATGGCTCATCGAGACCTGTACTGGCTGCGCCGGTGAAGCAGACCGCCTGGATGCCCTGCTGCATTGGGAACAGGCACCCTACGCGCGCTACTGCCACCCCCGCGAAGAACACCTACTGCCCGCCCTGGTCTGCGCCGCTATGGCAAGCACACCTGCTAAGGTGGTCTTTGATGACCAGATCCTCGGTAAACGGGCTGTTGCGTTCTTGTGGGAATAATCCACCTTATGTATATACGAAAAGCACCGGAAATCCGGTGCTTTTCATTATTCTAATATTTGATCCGTTTAGCGCCCATTGAGACGACCTGGTCCTCCCAGCGGTGCCAGCCCGAGAATTCTCCTCAATGATCTTGCGACCTTCACCTGGGCTTCCAATCCCGCCAGTTCCAGATCGGCGTCCACCATGATCCTAACCAACTCGTGGAACTTTATCTTGGGTTCCCAATTCAGCAGCTTCTTAGCCTTGCTATTATCGGCTTCAAGGAAATCCACCTCTGTCGGGCGGAAATAACGCGGGTCAATCTTGACATAATCATGCCAGTCCATATCAGCATAGCCGAAGGCTTCATCCAGGAAGTCTGAAATCTTGTGTGCTTCGCCTGTGCCAACCACATAATCCTGAGGATTATCCTGCTGGAGCATCAATTGCATCATTTCAACATACTCCGGCGCATAACCCCAGTCCCGGCGGGACTCCAGGTTACCCAGATAGAGATGTTTCTGCTTGCCTGCTTTGATGTTGGCCAACGCCATGGTGATCTTGCGGGTCACGAAGGTCTCACCGCGGCGAGGTGACTCATGGTTGAAAAGGATTCCATTGACGGAGTACATGCCATAGCCTTCACGGTAGTTATTGGTGATCCAATAAGCGTAGAGCTTGGCGGCAGCGTAGGGGCTGCGGGGACGGAAAGGTGTTTCCTCACTTTGCGGGGGTTTGGACGAACCAAACAGCTCGCTGGATGAGGCCTGATAGAAACGAGATTTCATCCCGGCCTTGCGGATGGCTTCCAAAATCCGCACAGTGCCCAAAGCGGTCACGTCACCGGTATATTCCGGCATGTCAAAGCTCACACGGACATGACTCTGCGCAGCGAGGTGGTAAACTTCATCAGGTTTGACGTTGTAAATCACATCCAAAAGACTGTCGGGTGCGGTCACATCCCCATAGTGCAGGAATAATTTGACCTTATGGCCATTGCCATGCGGATCTTTGTAGATATGATCAATCCGGCGGGTATTGAATGTACTTGCCCGTCGGATCAGGCCATGCACTTCATAGCCTTTGTGCAGAAGCATTTCAGCCAGATAAGAACCATCTTGTCCTGTAATGCCCGTAATCAATGCAGTTTTCAATTGAACCTCCAACATTTTATTTCAAAAGTTGAAATAAAAGTATATCCCGTTACAGTATTGACTGTCAAAACTTCATATGTAAACAAAAAAAATAAGGCAAATTTGCCCACTCATGGTAAGATTCGCCATCGTTAAGTATAATGGGTAATCATTATGAAAAAGAAAAACTTTTCCCCTCCTTCGCTGGATAGCGATTGGACTCCTGTTAATCGCAGTGACTCTGGCCACCATTCAATTGGTCAGCTACAGCCGGATTCGTGACAACTTCCCCCTCGGGCTGGAGGTCAGCGGCATTCCAATCGGTGGTCTCAATTATGAAGAGGCTGCAGAGAGGATCTACACCGTCTTCCGGTCACCCATTGAACTCAATTATGCCGGCAGTTTGATCCAAATCCGCCCGGCCGTGCTGGGATTCGAGCCGCAGGTCGAAAACATGCTCGCCGTGGCTGATAATATGCGGGTGTCGGAACCCTTCTGGAGCGGTTTCTGGAATTTCCTCTGGAACCGCAACATCGAAATCATTAATATCCCCCTGAACGCAGATTACGACGAGGCGCGCATTCGGACTTACCTGGAAACAGAGATCGCAGCCCGTTACGATACACCCTCCTCTTCCCCCAAACCCATCCCGGGGACGACGGAATTTGAGAGCGGCGCCACCGGCACCAGCCTCAATCTGGACCGGGCTACCCTCCAGGTCATTGATGCCCTCAATTCACCGGACAACCGCAGTATCGCCCTCTCCTTAGGGCAATCCGCCATTGCGCGGCCATCAACCTCTGACCTTGAGACGATGCTGAAACAGATCATTGATGTCTCCGGCTTTGATGGGATTGTCGAAGTTTATTTGCAGGACATGAAAAGTGATCAGAATGTCCATTTTGCCTATGAGCTGGGATCGGACCTGACACCGAATATTGCCTTCTCCGCCTGGAGCACAATCAAAATCCCGGTGATGGTGTCCTCCTTCAAAATCCTGAATGAGCCCATCCCGGATTATGACCTCGCACTGATGGAAAGCATGATTGAGCAATCCGAAAACACAAGCACGGATGAGCTCGCCATGACCGTGATTGACGAGAACCTCGCACCGATCCTTGTGACAGAAGATATGCGGACTCTGGGGCTGGATAATACCTTCTGGGGCGCATACTTCTATCTCGGTGCGCCACCACTGCAGCTCTACACCACCCCTGCCAATTCCCGTGATGATATCGACACAGGCCCTGACGCCTTCCTGCAGACAACTGCGGCCGATATGGGCATGCTGCTGGAAGATATCTATCAATGCCAGGCTTATGACGGCGGGGCGTTGATCGCAGCTTTCCCGGGTGAGATTACCCAGCAGGAATGCGATCTGATGGTCACCTATCTGGCCCGCAACCAAATTGCGGTCCTGATCCAGGCTGGGGTCCCCTCCGGCACGACCGTGGCGCATAAACATGGCTGGGCGAATGAAACGGATGGCCTGCTTCACACCATTGGCGATGTGGCCCTGGTCTACACGCCTGGTGGTGATTACGCCCTTTCAATCTTCGTCCATCACCCCGTTCAGGCCGTCTTCGATCCGGTCAACGAACTCTTCGCTCAACTGAGCCAGGCGATCTATAACTACTTCAACATTGATACCGCAAATTAAAGAAAAAGACCCTCATTGCTGAGGGTCTTTTTCATCGTGCTTTTCTATTTCCGTGCACCCTAGCCGATATAAATTTCAACCTCTTCTCCATCATCATCGTCGTTCACATGTACATAGAACGGCTCCTCAGGTGAAAGATTTTCCAAAATAGATGGGATATCACCGATACCCTTATTATCCAGGCCAGTGATTTTCTCTCCAAACGCCGTAAAGAACCATTTCGCCAGGTTCAGCGGCAAAGGCAGGCTGAGATTGATTTGCTCAGGCTTTTCACCCGTCGCTTGTTTCACCTTCAGGTGAAGCCAAACGCTCTTGCTGGTACGGACGCTGACCGCCACAATGAAAATACCCAGTAAAAATGGCACCCAGGCAATCCAGAAGCCGAAACCAAACCCGGCATCCCGGTACCCGGCATACATCCAGATGGCACCCAGGAATAAGATGATCAACCCAATACTGAATGGGAGCAGCCACCAGTTCTTGAGCCGATTCATGCGGGCGACTTCTTCCAGAGAAATGTGAGAAGCATAGCTGCCAACCGGGCGACTCGTTTCGTCAACCGCCTCGCCATACGCCGCCTGGGGCTCCGGTTGTGGGTCAGCAGTCCCTTTACCCATCGCATTCATCAACCGTAGTCCCTCATCGGCTGTGATCTGGCCTTGCTCCACCATATCAAGGATCTTGCGTTCAGAATTTTCCATTTCAGTTTCCTTAATTAATTCTCAAGAGCTTTGAACAAAGGACTCGGCCTCGTCAACGGTAATCATCTTATCCTGCAGCATTTTCAGGATCATCAGGCGCTCCTCATCAGAAGCCCCTTTCTTCCCGGCTTTTTTCGTAACAGGCGGCACTGGTGCTAACTTTTTGAGCGATTTCAGGCCATCCAAATCAATATCAATTTTGATCTTCCGGTTCTTTCCACATTATCCCGAATTTGCCCTAAACGGATCTCTGCAGCTTTGACTTTTGCCTCAGTCCGTCGGGTAGCAGCTTCAATACGCTCCTGAACCATTTCATTCAGAGCATTTTCCTCATACGAAAAATAGGAGGACAAATCACCGACCTCGATGTCTTCCGCTTCGCTTTCAATTACCTTGCCGACCAGGATCTTGCCGCCGGCTGAAATATCGATGTTATATTTCTCATCGCCAAAAGCATATTCATACTCTTTAGCCCTGATTTCGATATCGTCATTCTGATAGGTGATCCGGATTTGGTGTCCACCGGACTTCATATCCAACTGCGCTCCCGGAAGGGTATCAACCAGTGAAAGAAATACATCCCCGCCCGCGCGCAAATCCACATCATCTGATAGATTCAATCGGGCGAGTCGAATATTCCCTCCTGCAACAATATCCTCATTAATTGTCAAATCCAAAGCTCTGAAATCACCACCGACTCTCCCAACATAAGTCAATCCCGCGACCTTCTCAGCTTTGAAATTTCCGCCAACTTTTTCAACCGACACATCCCCAGTTACATCTTTTATTAGGCAGACCCCGCCGACTTTCTCGCAGCGGAGCGAAGCGACCTTATCCACCACCAGGTTGCCGCCCACCTTTTCCAGCAGGATTTCGCCGGATGCATCTTGGACAGCGCAGTTGCCACCGGTCCGTTCCAAATGTGCAGATCCCACCTGGGTCAGCACCAAATTTCCCATTACCTTTTCAATCGTAATAACACCACGAATATTTTTAATGCTAACAGAGCCCATCCCCTTTTCAATTTGAATTGAGGAATCGACAGGCACGGTGACACTACAGGATGAATTGGCCGTTAGATATACGTGACCATCCTCTTCCATCAATGTGGCAAGTTGCGGGGCTTCAATTTCACATTGCACCTGGTCCTGCTGGACGCCTTCAATTTTCAACCCACCATAAGCTTTCAAATGGATAACGGGGTCAGATTGAGAAATTTGCAAGATGTGGCTCATAATTGCATCCTTTTATCTTAAAAACAAGTTTGAAAATCATTTTTCAAAATAAATCTTATCATGTAAATCAATATTGTCAAGCGTATCCTAAGATTTCTTTATATTCTAAAGGTATATTATTAATTATTCCCAAACTTATTTGAATATTTCCTTTTTTCAACAGTTTTCAAGAGAATAAATGAACTACTTTTTAACGGTTTGTTAAGAATAGAATAAAATAGTTGTGATAATATTGAGATATCCGAAATTAGTGTTATCCTCTATCTTTAAATTCATATAGCACATTTCTGCTAAGTACCAGAAAGTTACCCCGACCTCAAAGCCTTTCACTCTGATCAATTTGGGCACTAGTATGGTATACCTCACCATCTCACTTCTAAATTAGCAGCCAGAACCTAATTACTTGGTGTTCCATATTTTAAACATTAGGAAACTTTTCATCTTAGGTGAGAAGGAGGTGAATCTTATATCAAATCACAATCAATGTTTTTTCCACTTACGGACGAAAACAAGCATTAGCCAAATTTTCAAAGGAGAAGTAAAAAATGAAATCTAGAAAATTGTTTATCTTGGTCGCTCTCGTTGTTGTCGCAAGCATGATCCTTTCAGCTTGCCAGACACCCACCGAGGAGCCCGTCGTCGAAACCGAAGCGCCCGAAGCTAACTGAAGCGGTTGTCGAAGAGACTGAAGAAGCTGCCCCAGAATTTCTCTGGACGCAGCCCCTTCGCCAGGCCATTGCTGCCGCCATCGACCGCGAAGTCATCGTTGACCGCGTTTTCGAAGGCCGCAACGTTCCTGCTTATCACATGGTTCCCGATGGCTATCCATACGCCACCCAGCCGTTCTTCGACAAATACGGCACCCGTGACCTGGATATGGCTATCTCCCTGCTAGAGGGTGAAGGCTATACCGCAGACAATCCATTCGTCTTCGACCTTTGGTTCCCCCCCGAGCACTACGGCACAACCACAGCTGACGTTATGCAGGTTATCAAAGAACAACTCGAGGAAACCGGTTTAATCGTGGTCAACCTGAACAGCATGAACTGGGCTGAATATGTCGATGGCTTTGTTGCCGGCGATCTGCCCTTCTTCATCCTCGGTTGGTTCCCGGATTTTGCTGATCCCGAGAACTGGCTCTCCCCCCTTCGCCTCCTGCCTGCAGTCACCTGACAATGGTGTGAACTATTGCAATGAGCAAATGGACGAGCTCTTGCTGGCTGCCGCCTCCTCATCTGATCCCGCAGAACGCACAGACCTCTACCAGCAAATTGGTGAACTCTACGCTGAAGATGTCCCCACCATCCCGTTATTCTGGGAACCCGAATTCATCACCTATGCTGACGGTGTTGAAGGCGTCGTTGTTGGCCCACCTTTTGAGTTCAACTATAACGTCCTGAGCTTCACCGAAGATGCCTCACCGCCTCCGGCAGCTTAGACACCATCATCATCGGCACCACCGACGAGGTCAACAGCCTCGACGCTGACGATGCCTATGCAACCCATGACTGGGAAATCATCAAGAACACAGGCGCTGCCCTGCTGTCCTACGTCCCCGGCACCTCCGAGCTCGTTCCCGGCACAGCCGCCGACTTCCCGGTGTTAGTGAAGATGGTCTTTCCTACACCTTCACCCTCCGTGATAACCTGATGTTCGCTGACGGCACTCCTGTGACCGCTGCTGATTACGTCTACTCCTGGGATCGTTTGAATGCCCTCGAGGGCCAGGTTTCCGGCCTGATCCAGCTCTACGTTGATAGCGTTGAAGCTGTTGATGACCTGACCGTGAAATACAACCTTAAAGCCTCCTTCGGGTTCTTCCCGGCCTTAGCTGCCACCGCTCCCTTCGTTGCAGTTAATCCCGCTGAATTCACAATGGATACCATCAATGCATTCCCCGAGGTTCTGGATGGGGTTGGTCCATACAAGATGGTCTCCCACACACCCGGCGAGCAAATGGTTCTCGAAGCCAACGAATACTACTTCGGCGATGATGCTGCCATTATCCCGACCGTGATCATTCGCTACTTCGCTGATCCGACCACCATGTCCAACGCCATTGAATCCGGCGAGATTGATATTGCCTGGCGGACCCTCGGTCCCGTTGAGGCCATCCGCTTGATGGACGTTGAAGGTGTGAATGTCGTCAAAGTTGACGCTCCCGCCCTTCGCTACATGGTCTTCAACCACACCTACGTATCACCTGAATAAGGGTTACTGGTGTTATGTCAGGCTCTAGATCATTCAATGATTTGGCCAGATTAGAAGTATGTCCGGCTGCTATCAGGCGGAGCCTGAAAACTGTAATTTGAACGCGTGCAAGAAGATTGAGGGCGAGGGAAACCTTGCCCTCAATCATAAATAACAGAACGACTCTTTGGAGTAACGATTATGTCCAACTCATTACGACGGTACCTGATCACCCGTCTCCTCATGACCATCCCGATGGTACTGATCCTCGTAACGATGATCTTCTTTATCATGAGGGTGCTGCCTGGTGATCCCATTCGGTCACAACTCGGACCGCGGGTCAGTGAAGAACAAGCCGATGCACTAAGAGAAAGATTAGGTCTAAATCGGCCTATACTTGTCCAGTATTTTGATTTTATTGGGGATATGGTTACTTTTAACTTTGGAACAGCCCTTACTCAGGGCGAGCGTCCGATCAAGGATGAGCTGGGAGAGAGACTGCCAGCCACCATTGAATTGACTGTCCCCGCCATGGCGGTCACTGCAGTAATTGGCATTTTTTCAGGGGCTTATGCCGCCAAGAACCGTAAGAAGCCAATAGATTACATTATTCGTTTACTAAGCATCATATTGTCATCCATCCCAATTTTCTTTATGGGCTTGCTCTTTCAAATTGCCCTATCGGTGAAATTTCCTATCCTTCCCCTATCGGGACGGATGGACACCTTGATGCTGACCAATTTCGAATCGCCAACGAACTTTTATTTAATCGATGCAATTATTACTGGAAACTGGCCTGCCTTAGGCTCAGCCCTGTCCCACCTTGTTATGCCTTCCATCACCCTCGGTTTGGCTCTGTCAGGGGTGTTCGTCCGGTTAACCCGTGTCAATATGATTGAAATGCTTCAATCCGATTTCATCACGGCTGGCCGGGCAAGGGGTATCGCTGAAAATAGGCTGGTCTATAAACATGCATTGAGAAACACATTCATCCCAATCCTCACCATGCTGGGACTTCAATTTGCCATTCTCTTGGCAGGTGCTGTGTTGACTGAAACGACCTTCTCATGGCCCGGTGTTGGCCGGTACCTGGTCGACCGTATCCAATTACGTGATTACACAGCTGTCCAGGCAACCATCGCCGTTTTCGCTATGTTCGTAGCGTTTGTCAGTCTATTGATGGATATCCTCTACGCCTTTATCGATCCCCGGATTCGGTACTAATCGGGTGCGGAATGAACTTGAGAGAATACTATGAAAAATGACACAAATCAAAATGTGAAAACCGATTCCAGCACAGAAACACCCGAATGGCTGCTTGATCTCGATAAAGTTGGCTTTGTTCGCCGCCTTTTCATTGCGAGAAAATGGTACGGTGGCGACTGGTGGTTTGTTGCCATCAGTTCTGTGTTGCTGATTTTTATTATCCTGGTCGGGATTTTCCCCAATGGTTCGCCCCCTACGACCCCTCAGCGGAAGTTGGCCCCTCACTGCTGGCACCGGGTGAAACGCCTTCTTCCTATGTGTTGATTGCACCCATTGAAGCCGGAAACATCACTGTGAAGGATATTGGAGATAAACCAACAACATTGGATTTATCATCGGCAGCCCTGCCAGTCAGGCGCTGCGTGAAGCAACTGATGCATTGAACGAGTCCGCACCGGAAGGCGTCCGTTATCAGCCCCGCCAAAACCGGTTCGAAACGCTCGAAGAAGGGCTTGATGCCCTGGTTTTGGGTGAAATTGATGGCTTCGTGGTCGCCCCGGATGTTCTGGGTGATGTCTTGAACAGCTATCCGACTCTCCAGGTCGCCAATACCCTTCGAGATGAAGATGAGAAGGGCTTCGTGATGGGCACCAACCAGATCGGGCAGGATGTCTTCAGCCGGATCATTTGGGGCACTCGGATCGCTTTGATCGTCGGCCTCTCCTCTGCCGTGGTCTCCTTGGTGATCGGTGTTCCACTGGGCCTGATCAGCGGTTTCACCGGCGGTCCCCTGGATCGTGTCCTGACGGTCATCATGGACAGCCTCTACTCGTTCCCGGGTCTGATCCTGGCGATTGCCATTGCGGCAGTCCTGGCGCCGGCATCGGAAACATCATTGTTTCAATTGCTGTCCTCTATATCCCAACCTACTTCAGGATTGTGCGCGGCCAAACCCTTAGCGTGAAAAAAGAACTCTATGTGGAAGCCGCCAGAAGTTTGGGTACCAGCTGGTCGAAGATCCTGACAAAGTACATCTTCCCCAATGTTATCCCCTCGGTAGTGATCATCTTCTCCGTGAACGTCGGTGATGCCATCCTGACCGAAGCCGGACTGAGCTTCCTCGGGTTTGGCCTGCCGCCAAACACGCCAGACTGGGGCATTGACCTCTCCCGCGGCCAGGACTATGTCCGCCGGGCCTGGTGGCTGATCACCTATCCCGGTCTGATGGTCACAATGGTGACGCTCTCCTTCAGCATGCTGGGAGAGAGCCTTTCTGAAATCCTGAACCCGAAATTAACGGACCAATAAGCCATGAATGATAAAAAAGTTTTGTTGGAAGTTCGTGATCTTTCTGTAAAATATAAAACCCGATTGGGCTTGGTCAGCGCGGTTGACCATGTCTCCTTTGATATCCATGAGGGAGAAATCCTTGGGCTGGTAGGTGAAAGCGGCTGTGGAAAAAGCACCATGGGCAAGGCTCTGATGCGGATGATCCAGCCCCCCGGTAAAATCACCGGCGGAGAATTGGTCTTCCACGGTGAAGATATCATGCAATACGACCAAAAACAAATGCAGGATTTCCGTGGTCGCAAGGTTAGTATGATCTTTCAGGACCCAATGACCTCCCTCAACCCTGTTCAACGGTTGGATGAACACATCGTTGAAGCTATTCATGTCCACTATCCGGAAATTTCAAAAGATGAAGCCCTGGAACGAGCCAGCGTCATGATTGAAAAACTGGGGATCCAGAGCGACCGGATGGGCAGCTATCCCCACCAACTTTCCGGTGGGATGCGTCAAAGGGTGATGGTCGCGCTGGGGTTAATCCTCAATGCTAACCTCATTATTGCGGATGAAGCAACAACTTCCCTGGATGTCATTGTGGAAGCCAAATTAGCTGACCAATTCCGTGATATCCGTGAAGAGTTCGGGGTCACGCTTTTGGTCATCACTCACAATATCGCCCTGGTGGCAGAACTTTCCGATAGGCTGGCCGTGATGTATGCCGGTCATGTCGTGGAAATCGGCGATGTCTATAACATCTTTGACAATCCGCTCCATCCCTATACGAAAGGGCTGCTTCATTCGGTTCCAAATATTAAACTGGATGAGGAAAATGAGCTTTTCCAGATGTCCGGTGAACCCCCGAACCTGACCCACCCGCCTAGCGGCTGCCGGTTCCACCCTCGCTGCCCAAGAGCTATGGAGATCTGCTCCAAGCTTGAGCCCAATCTGATCGAAATTGGTCGCGGACGCCATGTCAAGTGCTGGCTCTATGAAGACCATCCCGATAAAACCGAACCAACCATTGAGGTGGAATTATGACAGACATAGAAAAACGCCCTCAATCCAATGACAATGACTATCTGGTCGAAGTTGAACACCTGAAGAAATACTTCCCCGTTCAGACAAGTTTCATTGACCAAGCTCTTTTCCAAAGAGCGAGATTTTGTGCGCGCCGTGGACGATGTCACTTTTTAATATTCGACGTGGCGAGGTCCTCGGTCTGGCAGGAGAAAGCGGCAGCGGTAAGACAACCATTGGACGGGTTACCATCGGTTTGGAAGAAAAGACCGAAGGCGAAGTCAAATTTGATGGCATGGATCTTTCCACATTAACCGCTGGAGAACTGCGAAGATTACGCCGCCGCATGCAGGTGATTTTCCAGGACCCCATGGCCTCCTTGAATCCCCGGATGTCGTTAGGAAATGCTATTCAACAGGGTCTTGAGATCCACTACCCTGAAACTAAAGAACAACATCGTGATATAGTTTTGGAAGTCATGGAGAAAGTTGGCCTGACTCCAGCCCTGTTCTATTACAACAAATTCCCCCACCAGATCTCAGGCGGCCAGCGTCAGCGCGTTGTGATTGCCCGGGCCCTGGTCACGAAGCCTGAATTGGTGCTGGCGGATGAACCCATCGCCATGGCGGATGTCAGCGTGCGTGCCCAGCTATTAGAATTGATGGTTCAGTTGAAGAACGAGTTCAACCTGACCTTCCTCTTCATTACCCATGACCTGGCAACCGCTAAGTATATCTGTGATCGTATTGGCATCCTCTACCTCGGTAAAATTGTGGAGATCAGTGATCTGCGTGAGGTCTACGCCCACCCGATGCACCCCTACACGATTGCCCTGCTGGCAGCCGTGCCCGTGCCAAACCCTCACGAACGGCGTAAGGAACCCA
>LQAI01000194.1_pt1 | contig 11734 bp, 12 predicted proteins | sample 1535821 | NCBI WGS metagenome assembly LQAI01 (sample SAMN04331586, study PRJNA305678) | bioreactor metagenome | isolation source: bioreactor_5 inoculated with Wadden Sea sediment 1st replicate of a... | place: Germany:Bremen | reverse complement strand
ACGCTTGGATCTGAGCATTAGACCAAAAACAAATTGAAAGAAGAACCATGGAAACACTCTCCGTTGGACCCAATGAAAAAATGCAGTTTACTGAACCTCTGGATACCTGGCTTTCCGCGGCCTAAGGGATTATGCCGTGCCGGAAGCCGTGGGTTCATCAGCGCGGGTATTTAGCCTATCCTATGCCCCGCTCTCAGGTGACTACGCGAATATGCCGGCCATCAAGGTGATGCGCCCGGACAAGCTTCAATATGCCCTGCCCCTCTTCCGAACCGAAATCCAGATCCTGGATCGGCTAAAAGACGGCCCCGGCATCACCCCGATGCTGGGTATGGGGTTTCTCAAGCCCGCCGACTTCCACTGGCCGGACGAGATCGCTCCGATGACAACCTCCCTTGAACAGGCCGCCTCGGCTGGCAATTTGACCGGCACCTTCGACCTCTATGGGCCGGAGGAAACGGAAGCTGTCCTGGCTGAGCTTGAAGAACGCACCGCTGGGGGTTGGCTGGCCGCGATCATCCTGCCCCGGCGCTGGGAGGATAACCTTTATATGCGCGCCGACGCCGGTTACACACGGGGTGAATTCCATCGCAGCTACCCGGTGATTGACGCCCTGCAGGCATCCATCCAGATCTGCGGGATCATGACCGCCGCCCATGAAAACAACGTCATCTACCTTGACCATAAGGTGCTGCACTATTATTGGAACGAACCGCGTAAGCAGGTCTATGCACTCGACTGGAATATTGGCCGACTGATCACCAATGGCAACTCTGAAGAGGTCTATGCCTTCGACGTCCTGCAATTCAGCGCTCGTGCCCTGCATCACCTACTCACGGGCCGCCAAGCCCCTGGTTCCGTCAAAGTTGGCCCGAACCGGCCAGAGGATATCCAGAACGCACCGGAGAAATATGACCCAATCTGGACCTATGACGACCAAAAGCGCCTGACGGAAGATGAACTCAACGTGTTGGGCGATGCCATTCAAGGGAAATACCAGACCCCCGGCGCATTGGCGGAAGATCTGCAATCCCTGTATAATCAACGTCAATCCCAAAGTTAACTTTGCGGTGAAAGGAACGCTATGCTGAAAGACCTCATCCTACGGGCAAAGACGGTTCTGGACGAACCTCATCCATCAGAGCAGGAATTGGTGGAAGTTGAAAACGCGCTTAGTGCCTTCCTGGAAGCGCTGGCCACAGAACGCATTGCCGAACCCGTGGATTTCACCGAACTTGAACATGCCAACCGCTTGCTGCGGGAAGTTCGCCGGGAACGCTCCCGACGACTGGCGGAAACGCAATATCAGGAACAGGCCGCCAAACCTGTCCAACCTCAAAGCATCCCCAACGGCCAGCCGCAGACATCCGTAAATGTATCGCCTCAATTCAATGAGGACGATACCTACGATCCCCTGCGGAAATTCCTCAGCTCGAGCCACGATCCGGAAGCCGAAGCGATCATGGACTCGGCCGAAGAGGCTTTTTATGCTGGCAACTACCAAAAAGCCATCCCACTCTATGAGAATGTGCTGCAGGTTGAACCCGGCTGGTCCCGTGCCAAAGAGCACCGTGATGAGGCTGAAGAATTCCTGCGAACCGGCAACATCCCCTCGGTAGCGCTGCCCCCGAAGCCGGAAAATCGTATGGGAAGGCCCAATCTGCCGCCCGTGTGTTCCGCTATCAAACTGCCCTGGATTACCTCGATGAGGCCTTTACCAGCCTTCAGGAAGCCGGCATCAACCGCTGGCGTGAGGGTGAAGACCTGCGGCAGGACCTTGAAAACCAGATGCAAGCCCACGATGTTTTGAAGAAGGGCTGGCACTGCTCCTTCAGGCGACCTTCAAGGCGGTCTCGCCAAGGTCCAGACTGCGGCCAGCGCGGTAGCCCTGCCGGAGTATGTGGACAAGGCGGCTGAATCCGCAGCGACATCTCTGCATTGGATGAAATTGCTGATGTGATGAACCTCAGCGGCAACATCCCGCCGGACAAATTGGCGGAAGCACGCACCCGGATTGACCGCCTGTCGGTCAAGTATGGCGAGGTGCCTCAAATCTCCCGGTTGCGGAACCGGATGGACATCGTCCTTCCTGCCGTCACCGCTTCCCTGTTGGATAAGATCAACCGGATGAAACGCCAGGGAGATGCTGCTACCACGCTCAAATCAGCCAAATCGTCATATGATGAAGCCGTTGAAGCTCTGGAGACGCTCCAGGTCCTCACACCTGATAATGCCCAGGGGAAAGCGTTGCAGGCCGAAGCCCAGGAATCCCAACATGTGGTGAGCAACCTGGAAGACAGCCTCAAACGAGCTGTTCAGGCTCTCAATACTGAAAGCCGCTTCTTCCCGCGCAACGCCTACCTGATCAGTAAAGACGTCCGAACCCGCTTCCCACACGATCCTGAAGTGCTGGAGCTCAAACGCCGTCTACGCTGGTATTATGTCACCCTCTATGGTGGTGGTGGCATAGCCGGCATCATCGTGATCCTGGCTCTGTGGTTTGGCGGACGTGGAATCGCAGGTGCGGTACGTACCCGCCAGTTGGCGCTGACCCCCTCCCCAACCATGACGGCGACTATCACCCAGACACCCACCATCACGCCGACGCCCACCATCACACCCACTCCGACACCCGACTATACGCCGACGCCGAACTTCACACCAACCAGCACCCCGGTCATCACCGGTACGCTGCTTCGGACCGTTTGGGTTCGTGAGGGATGTTATGAAAACCAGGTCGCCAAGAGCCGGATCCCGGAAGGTGCAGTCGTGACCCTGATCTCCATTCCCGAACGGGTCTTTGATAACCTCAACCGAGAATGCGTCCTCGTGGAATATCGGACCGAAGATGCCTCGGCGATCGGCTATATCCTCCTGATGGATTTGACCATCCCCTAAAGCAAAAAATAAATATACAAAGAGAGCGAGGTTAACCTCGCTCTCTTTTTATTTCAGATTTTTTGACCAGTCAGTATCCCATTTACTGGAATATTCTGATAACACCTACCCCAGCCACACATAACAGACAGGCCATCGCCACCACAAAGATGATGCCCACAACCAACCCGGCGGTCATGCTGCGCATGGTTTGCGTCAGCACCGATTCAGCAGGTTTCTCAGGATTATAAAAGACTGTGACGCTAGCACCTTCGATATAAGGCGTTAGGAACTCCTCTGCCTTCCGGTTTGAACTGAAGCTGGGTGTGCTGCCAAAGGCAATGCGGTGCGATTCATAGACTGTGCCATTGACCGTATACGAATAAGTGACTTGCGGCAGAAAGGAGGTACTTGAGATGCCATCCTCATCATAGCTGGTATCCACTTTGACCTTTCGCTCCACAATCTGCCCCATCACCGAAGGCCAGGATTGGCTGGCTTTGGATTTGGCCTTATTGCTAAAGTATAGAATGATCAGAACAATACCGATGATACCCAGCGCCCCGCCAATGCCACTAGCGATCAACGGACCAACCCAAGCAGGAGATGTTAAACCCATAATAATCTCATCCTTTCTTAAAAGGCTAAATGCCACACACTTACATTGCAAATATTAACTTTTCTTATTGGTTCTGAGGAAATATCGTGACGCCAGCAACAATGTCCTAACCCATTATACACCTGAAGCAATCTCTGATTAACCAACAAAAAAGGCTTTGAATTTCTTCATAGCCTTTCACTTTATAACGATTTACACACTTCCACAACACCTTTATCATCAAAGTTACCCTTTTTTGCCTTTATTCAGCCGATAGGACCATCCCTGTCATAGGGGGCAATGAAACCCGCACCTGTTGATCCGAGTAGGGATATCTTTCACCTGTGAGCAGATCCAGATAAACAGCTTCCTTATACGCCACGGGGATATCCACTGACTTCGGCTGATCTGATCGATTGATCACAAGTAACGACTTGGTTTTTTCAGTGGCCAAAACCAGGACCTGTTCTTCTTCATCCAACACAATCACTTTCCATGACTCGGTAGCATAAAAGGCTTCCTGCAACCGGATTTCAGCCAATTTCTTCAAGTAATCCTTCAGCTCAAAGCCGCTTTCACCTGCCCAATTCATTTCCAGGCGGGCTTCATCAAAGCCCAAACCGCCGCCTTCATGCAGCAGGTGATTCTGAGATAGGGGTATTTCCGAACCGTAATAAATGATCGGCGGTCCGGGAAGGACATAGAGAACGAGGAGCGCCAACCTGAGCCGCTGGATGTCATCCTTGGCTATCGTGTAAAACCGATCCATGTCATGGTTATCAATAAAACTGGGTAAACTGTAACCCTCGGGGAAATAGCGATAATGGCTGTCAAGGAAACCAGCTAACTTTTCCAGCTTCCAGGTTTCCGTGCCAAAGGTCGACCGCAGCGCCTGGCAGAGCATAAAGTCCAAACTGCCGCCCAGGCTGTCCGCGTAACTCGCCTGAATATCCGCCGGCAGGACCAATTCACCAAACGTCCAAACCTCAGAATTGACAGCCAGGCAGGTCTTTCGGAAGTCTACCCAAAAATCATGTTCAGGCCCATAGGCATAATCCAATCGGTAAGCGTCCACACCCAGCTCAAGCCAATATTTCGCAGCGGAGAGCAAGTGATCCCTCGCTGGGCTGCCATAAGACAGGTTAATTTTGGGCATCGTTCCAACGTCAAAAAAGCTATCATAGGCCGGCCACTTCTTCCAGACAAACCAATCATGATAGCTGCTGTTTTCATTTTTCAAAGCATCCTGGAAATACGGGTGTTCATTTGAACAGTGATTGGCAACAAAATCCAGGATAATTTTGATTCCAAGCCGATGGGCTTCTGACACCATTAGGTTAAATTCTTCCAGCGTGCCAAACGCAGGATTGATCTGAAAATAATCCGAAGTGTCGTAACCATGATGTGACGGCGATGCGAAGATCGGTGTCAGCCAGATAGCATTGAAACCCATCTCCTTGATATAGGGGAGCTTCTCAATTACACCGGCGAGCGTTCCCCCAAAGGCTGGCAGACATCAGAAGTCTGCTTCCATGCTTTTCCGGCTCCATGATTGAACCGGTCCACAAAAATCTGGTATACGATGGCCTGTTTTGCCCATTCCGGGTTGCAATTGCCACCAAACCAAATCGAATAATGCGTGGCTTCATTAAAAGAATGCGCCTGATTATCCGTATAGGTCAAGCGCTCAGAATTATCCACCTTTGCGCCAATTTTATAACGCAACATTACCCCCTCGGCTTGAGGGGGTAATGGTGCTTGCCATTCCTGGATATAAGACCAGGTAATACTGTTCCACTGTAGATCCGCTTTTTCAAACGGCATCTTTTGGGTGGTTTGCCATTCATCCGTCGTGTACCAGACAAAAATCTCATCAACTGGTTGCCCGGAATCAGCGGATACCTTCAAAATGACCGCGTCGCCCGATTTAGGCGCGTTTGGCACCTTCTGTGAGTAATGGTGCACGCCGGAGAGGCGCTTTTTCATCCATACAGCCGCATTTTCAGGCTGATCTAATTCGCCAAAGATATAATCGCGGGGAGGTACCATGTTATCAGTCATCGTTGTTCTCTCCGTTCATCGTACCGATGTTCAGATTAACCTTTGACGGCACCACGGGTCAACCCACCGACAATCTGGTCCTGCAAGACCAGGTAAATGATCATAATCGGTAAAGCTGCAATCAATGCGCCGGCCGCAAATACGCCCCAGTTCTGGGTATATTGGCCAGAGGTGTAGATTTGGAGACCTACCATCACGGTCTGTAGTTCTCGCTTGGTCAACAAGGTCCTGGCAATAATAAATTCGCCATAGGTGCCAATGAAACTCAGGATACCAATCACGACCAGGATTGGGCGCAGGAGTGGCAGGATCAACTTCGTGAAGACTTGCCAGTCATTCGCGCCATCCACATGAGCGGATTCATCAATATCCCGCGGGATGGTATCCATATAGCCCTTCATCAGCCAGATGTTCATGCCCATTGCGCCGCCAAGATACACCATAATCAGACCTGCATGGGTATTCAACCCCAGGCTGGCAAAGACATCACCAATCTGCTTTATTGATGGAGAACAACGCGACAATCGCTAATAGGTTTGGGAAGCTCTGAACCAACAGGATCACTTTGAGCAGTTCCTGCCGGCCTTTGAAGCGGAACCTTGAGAAAGCGAAGGCTGCCATCGTCGTCAGTGACAGTGTTAGAACCGTTGTTAGGACAGAAATCTTGATCGAATTCCACAGCCAAGCAAAGAACGGGAAAATATCCGTGTTGACCAACGCAACGAAGTTATCAAAACCAGCGTTTTCAGGGATGAGCTGCTGGGTCGCCAGGTCATTGACCGGGTTGAACGCCGCAGAGATGATCCAGATGACGGGGAAGATACTGAATGCGATCAGAAAAACAGCCAATATCCATCGCAGGATCAAACCAATGCGTTTCTTCTGCGATATTGTTGCAACCTTTTTCTTTTTCTCTGTGTTAGGCATTCTCACCTACCTCCTCCCACATGTTCGTGAATCGGAATTGGATCAAGGCCATGATCGCAATCAGGATAAAGAGGACAACTGAAATCGCTGAAGCATAACCATATTGGATGCCTCGACCGCTGGCAAAGGCAAGGTTATAGACATAGCTGATGATAATGTCCGTATACCCAGCCTGAGTCATTGCTGTCGGAATTGGCGGGCCACCATTGATAAAGGCGTAGATTAAGTTGAAGTTATTGAAGTTGAAAATGAACGACGATATCATCAACGGACCGACTGAAACCAACAGCAAAGGCAAAGTAATCCGCCAGAACCGCTGCCATCCCGTCGCCCCATCCACCTCAGCTGCTTCGTAAATGTCCTGAGGAATGGACTGCAAAGCGCCACTCGTCACGAGCATCCAATAGGGATAACCCAGCCACATATTGACGATCAAAATGGCAATTTGCGCCAGGTAACGATTATTGAACCAGTCTGGCGAGATGCCAATGACGGCTTCAAGTACACGGTTCACAATGCCAAGATTGGGGTTCAACATACCCCGCCAGATCAGGATTGTGATCAGGCTTGGGATCGTATAGGGAATCAAAAGTAGCGATTGCAGGATCTTCTTACCCTTAAACCCTGGGTCGTTATAGATTACTGAAATTAGCAACCCCATCGAAAAGGTCAAAAGAAGGCTGAAGGTCGCAAACATAAAGTTCCAGGAAACAATCGTCACCAATGGGCCGCGCAACCAGGGCTGGTCGCAAAGTCTACAAAGTTCCTGAAACCGATAACACCGGAATAACCCGGATTAATTCTTTACCATCCACAGACGTCCATGTGCCTTCGATATCAAAATACTCTTTCCCATTTCTGACATCGATGAAGACATCCGTTTCAGGATCAAATTCATAGAGCGGAACCAATTCCGCTGCCTCAGAAGGCGAGCGGACCTGGATTGTTTGATCCGCCTCACCAAATAGGATGTTCGTCAGATTGTCATCTGTACTGGCAGTAATTTTATTTAGCCGAGTATATCCTTCTATCGTTTTAGGAGCGCCATCATCGTCTAACTCACCGATGCCATTCTCACCAGGACTACTTCAAAGATAAGATCCTCTGCCCCTGATTCTGTCGTCCGTGCAATACTGGTTTGCCCATCGGTATCTTTAACCAAAGTAAATAATCATTTGTGTCAGACCGATAGGCTATCCATTGTAAGATTTTCCTGATTCCGGGAGATATTTCTGTTTGCTGATCTGTTGGATTGCCAAGGCTTTAGAAATCAGATGGCCATCGCCATAGTTGTGAAGCCATTATAGATTGTAAAAAGGATGGGGAAGATCGAAAACAGCAGCCAAGCCGACAAACCAATGGACATCCATTTCAAATGCCGTAACTTGGGGATCAGAAAAGATACCGTTATAAGCAGGATAATCAAACAGAAAACAATAGCGAGCGGGATGTAATCAGGACGATTAATTGATAGGTTAAATATCCGAGACAAGATCAACTGCAACAATGATGAGATAGATAAAAATGGAAGAAACACTGGAAATCATATTTTTGATCAATGACGAATTGCTCTTACGATTTTCCATTCCCTGCTTCTCCTTTCAATATGAAGCGAGGAGACCAGAATACTCTGGTCTCCTCTCATTGTTTGTAAATTATATTTTACGGGAGTACGATCTCAAGCAGGTTGGTCTCTGGGTCATAGATGAATGTGACATCCCCATCGGCCGCAACGGTGAACATATAGTTGTCACCACCAGCGACGCCGTCAACACCGTAGTTGGTATCCCAGCCGCCATCCAGGGCAACTTTGACTTCGTAGTCGCCAGCAGGAATGGTGAATGTGCCGGTGTAAAGACCATCATCGCCCATTGTCAGAGCGGTGGTCGCACAAGCAGGATTCCAATCACACTCGGGGTCAACCTGGACTTGCCATGAACCTGGGACATTGACCATACCGGTCGTATCCGCAGCAATAGCAGCCACGATGGCTTCCTGAGCAAATGTATAGGCTTCTTCAGGGGTCTTTTCGCCATTCAAAATGAAGGTTAAAGCATTGCCCCAGTCACCCCAAACCTTACCCATTTCAGGGATAGCGGGCATGGGTTGAGCGCCTACACCAGCTTCAGCAATCAAAGCCAGGTCTGCATCAGTCATCTGGTCGAGAGCAGGAACATAAGCAGGAACACGGGGGTCGGATTCCACGAATTTCAGCATGGTCTCTTCGGTAGCAACATATTCGGTCAGGAAAGCTTCGGCCAGGAGGATGTTCTCACTGAAGGCATTGATCATGAAGCCCTGAACGCCCAAGAAGGGAACGCCGCCATCGGGGAATTTTGCAATGCTGAAGGGTGTGCCAGCTTCACGCAGGTTATTCAGCTCCCACGGTCCATTCATGAAGAATGGGATCTGTCCATTCAGGAACAGGGATTTGGAAGTGGTGTTGTCTGTGTTAGGTGATAGGATCCCATCGTCTGCCCATTGTTTGGCCATATTGCCGAAAGCAATCATGCCTTCGCCGCCAACGCCAACATCCTGCGGGTTGTAGTCGCCATTCGCATCCAGGCCAAAGATGTAACCACCCTGCGATGTCATCCAGGGATAAGCATCGTAGGAGGTGCCGGCCAGGGCGATACCGTATTCGACAAGACCTTCATCAATCAACTGCTGGCTCAAGTCATAAACTTCCTGCCAGGTTGTGGGAACAGTCTCAACGAGATCGGTGTTATAGAAGAAGCCAAGGTTCTCTGTGGCATAGGGCATACCGTAGAGTTGTCCTTCGTAGGTGAAAGCTTTGAGGGCTTCTGGCGTGAAATCCCCAACCTTATCACCCAGGTCAACGGGGGCAGCCAAACCGCTGGCCACGATGGCAGCAGCCTGGTCATGCGCCACAACGATGATGTCGGGACCTTCACCGGCGGGAGCCGCAACCAGGAATTGGTCACGAATACCGGAAATGTTCTCGACTACCAGTTCCACATTGTATTCAGCCAGGAAATCAGCGGCCAAATCGTTCAGAACTGGAGCACGTTGTTCGTCAGCCCAAATCCTCAAGGTTGCGACAGGTTCCATAACCTCTTCGGTGGGTTCTTCGGTCGCAACAACCTCTTCAGTCGCAGGGGGTTCAGTTTCCATAACGACATCAGTGGGTGTGCCACCTTGGCAGGCTGTCAGTCCCATAACTAGGACGAGAGCCAACGCAAAGGTTGCATACAGTAGTTTCTTCATTCTTTGTTCTCCTTTTGATATAGATAGAACCATTGATAAAACCAAAAACCTTCCGAGTTTTTAATAATACATAGAACGATCGAGGCAGCCCTCCTGTAAATTTTGTAAAATAAGGTGGTAATTTGTCAACTCGTGTTGACAGTGAGGCATGTTCAAGATTATAAATAGTCCACAAAATTAAAGTCAAGCATCCAATTGTTAAACTTCAATAAGCGTTCCTATTAGGAATTAAACTACCAATAAGACGATTTGTCAACTTGATCAAAGTTTGGCTCACTGCTGGGGTTCTCCCTCCCGACAGATTTTCGTTCCGGCATGTAAAACCGCCATAAGAACATCCAATAAACCGACAGCAGGTTCACCGCTTTCTGGAAGAATTTATGACCCAAGAATCAAAAATCGTTACACAAAAGGATGTCGCCACTCTAGCAGGTGTGTCGCGCAGCGTGGTCTCATATGTACTCAATGGCGGCCCGCGCAGTGTGGCTCCCGAGACAAGAAGGCGCGTTCTGGAAGCCATCGAGGAGTTGGGTTATCACCCCAATAAATATGCCCAGCGGCTCAAGTTGGGATCGTGCTCCGCCAAGCGCTGTATGGGCATCATCGTCAGCGGCCACAGCTTTGGTTTTTTGGAACATGCCAGTTACAATGCAATCCTCTCTGGGCTGTTTGAAGAAGCTCATAAAGTTCACCAGGAAATCCGTCTCTTCAGTTGTATTGAGTCACTAACTGACCCTATCTTTTTCAACAAGAATATTCACCCTGATGAAATTTCCTCACTGGTCCTGGTCCTTCCCCAAATCATCACCTCTGTGCCAGACCATCAAAAACTCCTCAACCAAATCGCGGAAAGAATAACAAACGTGGTCTGCCTGGGCGAACCCATCAAGGGCTGGCCAACCATTAGCTTTGATCATGCGCTGGCTGCCCAACAAGCAGTGGAGCACCTGATCCACCTGGGGCATCAACGCATCGCCTATCTGGGTGTCAGTGACGGCCGCCTGGCCGGTTACCAACAGTCGCTTGAAAAGCATGGACTGGCCTACGAAGACGATCTTGTTGAGCTCCCCACCCTGACTGATATTTCCAACTCTTCTTACCAACTCACCGAGAAGCTCCTGCGGGCTAACCCCCGCCCGACAGCAATCTTCACTGCCTCCGATGAGATCGCAATCAGCGCGATGGCCGCCATTCACGACCACGGTCTTTCCATTCCCCAGGATATTGCGATCGTCTCCGTTGATAACACCACGCTGGCCGGCATCATCCGCCCCAGCCTGACCTCGGTCAACGTCCCCCACCGAGAGATGGCTTCCCAGGCCATACAACTCCTGTTGGCCCTACAAGAAGGTCACAAAAGTTCTGATGAATCCATTAATGTGCCCACCGAGTTGGTGATCCGCGAATCCTGCGGCGCAAAACAATAGTTGACCACATAATTATAAAAACAGGAGCAGTCATTAAGACTGCTCCTGTTTATTTTTACTCAACGCCAATTACCAGAGTATGATCAAATCACCTTTGACCACAAAATGCCCTGGTAAATCTCAACCGGATTCAGGGAATCATACAAAGTATTTACCGCCTGATTTTCCACGTCAGAAGCGATATACGCCAGGTGCAATCCCAAAGCCTGCATTTGTTTGAAACTGTGCAACACAATCGCTCGGGCCAGGCCTAACCGGCGAAAATCAGGATGCGTCCCCAGAGGATCGATCTCGCCTGCACCAGTCTCAGGGTATGGCCAGACCAAAGCAGCAGCAGCTGACTGCCCCTCTGGCGATATCACCAACAAATCAAGGTTTGGGTAATAATGGGGGGATAAACTCTTGCCGCGGTACCAGGCCTCATCCAATTGCGCTCCCCAGATCGCATTTTCCAGGTCCACCCGTGCCTGAGGGTTCCCCTCGTCTGCCACGGAACTGAAACGAAACCCATCCGGCAGGAAAGGCTCCGGGTAAGCCTCATTGAGGTCATAGATCCGCACCTCCTCAATCACCTGCACCGGTTCATAGCCGTTCTGCAGCAGCACAACCTGCCGCC
>LQAI01000193.1_pt1 | contig 11762 bp, 14 predicted proteins | sample 1535821 | NCBI WGS metagenome assembly LQAI01 (sample SAMN04331586, study PRJNA305678) | bioreactor metagenome | isolation source: bioreactor_5 inoculated with Wadden Sea sediment 1st replicate of a... | place: Germany:Bremen | reverse complement strand
GACTTAATATATAGGTTAGGATTTATGAGACATTGAAGGCCGTAAACAACACCCAAAAATTGTCAGAATTATCATTTTCTGAATCCGCATGAGAATCTCATGCGGGCTTACCGGATGGTTTGTCTCATTTTTGATGAAGGGTTGATTCCGTAATTTTTTTGATTCAACAGCCGGGTTTGTTTTTTAAACAGCCCGGCTGCTTTGCAGTTTCGTTCATATGGGTTTTATAGCTAACTATTTGATAAAGGTAAGTAGCTCTTCAGAAGAGACTACATGGCAATAAATCATATTTAAAATTTCAAGCTCTCTTTCATGGAGATCTTTTGAGCCTGCGGCACAGCAGTCCTCCATCACCACCACGTTGAAACTTTCGTCCGCTAGACTCCTTACAGAAGATGAAATGCACTGATCCGTAAAAATGCCTGCTATCACAACATTTTTGATCCCCATGTTGTGAAGAAGCAGGCGCAGGTTTGTTCCGGTGAGAGCACTGTCCGTTGTCTTGCAGACCACAATTTCATTTTTCTCAGGTGCCAGTTCGGGAACGATTTGTGATTCTTCAGAATCCTTTGGAAGCAGAAGATAGTTCCAACCCGGTTTTTTCTGGCTCAGTGAACGGTCTTTTCCATTTTCCTTCAGGCAGGCAATGCGGGCAAACAAAACCTCCATTTCCTGATTGCGGAAAATGTTATCATTTCGGCTGTACGGGGGATAACCTGAGAATTCATCCGTTTCAGAAACGGCGACCATTTTTTCCGTTGATCAGGATCATCTGATGGCTGGAGATAGGTATTTTGGATATCAATAACCAGCAAAGCCGTTTCATCTTTTTCTAAGACCAGATCTTCTGGCTCCGGGGCGCCTTCATAATAAAATGATCGATATGCGGTTTTCCAGCTCATAAACTATTCTTCCTCCTCTTATTTCAACGATTTTTCAATCCCAGTTTTCGCTTGATCCAAGGCCAATTGCCGATTTCCACTGATCCAGATAAACCGCCCGGCTTTAATATTAAAAAAAGCGATCATGGCAATTGCAAGGATGATCTCTGTCATGCCCACCAATTGGTTGGAAAAAATCTGGGCCATATTGATCGTGTTTTCAACTGCTCTCAAGCTTTCAAAAGCCAACGAGACTGAGATTGTCCCTAAAACCGCACCAGTGACTGTATAGGTCCCGCCTATCACCAACATTCCCAGTATGACAAAGGTTTCTTTCAGATAAAAGGCATTGGGTGAAAACGATGTGATGAAATGTGCCCACACCCCTCCAGCCACGCCTGCTATCAAGGCACTGATAATAAATCCAATCCACCTCAGGCGGGAAAGGTTTGCCCCAATGGCGGAAGCCGCAACTTCGTCATCTCGAACCGCCCTGAGCATCAGCCCATATCGCGATTCTTTGTATGCCAAGGTTAGAAAAAGTGCCGCAATAGCGATACCGCCGGACAAATGGATATCAGTCACTTCTCTGACCCCGAACAGGTTCTGGGGCCATTTGTTACGGCAGACCAATGCACCATGATGGTATGAAGCACCACTAACAGTGCAAATGATGTAATCACCGCAGCAGCATCGGACAATCGCATCAAAGGGTAGGATATGACAGCAGCAAAAAAGCGGCAAGAAGGCCTCCGATGAGAATAGCCAGGTATGGAGACATTTCTATGGTCTTCAGAATAGGATAAAGTTCCGGTAATGCCATCCCCTTCATACGGATCGGCATGGCCAGTAAAGCGGATGTATATGCACTATCCCCATAAATCCGATATGAGCAAATGACAGGATTCCTGAATTTCCCATGAAAGATTGAAGTCCCAACACCAATGTAAGATTGATGAACAGAATAATTCCAATCCTATTTAGAAGCCGGATATCAATCAAATCCACCAAAACAATGATCAGTATCACAGGAAAAGCGAGGATGAGAAAAGTCGCCAGGTTGTTCTTGATCAGCATGAGATATCCTCCATCAAGTGCGTTGGCCGGTTGCCGGGCCTTTGATCAGACCGTCGGGTTTCAAGACCAGAAACAGGATAACAAAAGTAAATGTGAATGCATCTCGGAACTGTAACATCTCCTGGGGAAGAGAATAGTTCAAGGACATATCGACAAAGGCCAGCAGATATCCCCCAGGACAGCCCCCTGTAGGCTGCGCATACCACCGACAACAGTTGCTATGAATGCGACAAGCAGGGGCTCCAGGCCTATGGTCGGAAGGACGACCCCTATCCTGCCCAGCCACAGAAGGCCGACAACCCCGGCAAAAAACCGCTTATGGCAAATGCCAAGCTGATCACAAGATTGGCCGGCACACCCAGCATCCGTGCCATGCGAAATTCCGATGCTGCCGCACGTAGGGCGATACCGAGAATCGTTTTTTTAACAGAAGCGCAAAAGCAAGCAGCAATACGACAGCGATGACAATGGTCAAAAGATTTCTAACCGGGATGATGACACCGGCAAATTCCACGGATTGCGTGAAAAGATCCGGCAAAGGAACTTGACGGGACCTGGGTGAAATAAACAAAAGCGCCGCATTCTGCAACAGAGTGCTGAATGCAAATGATGTTATTAATACGGCAGTTACTGATTTTGCTCGTACAGGCCGAAAGGCGACAAGCTCAGTCGATATGCCGGCAACCATCGCCATCAAGACCCCACAAACCGCCATGACTATCCAAGGTAGAGAAGAGCCGTTCAAAAGATACAGGGTATATCCGGTGACCATGATCAATTCACCATAGGCGAAGTTTACCAGCTTCAAAATTCCATAAACAATTACCAACCCCAATGCCATTAGGGCATACAAGCTGCCCAGGCTCAACGTATCAATCGCAAATTGTATGAATTGTCCCATGATTGAACAGCCTTACCCTTTAATTGCCAAAATAGATTGATGCCAAATCGGTATTGGAGGCGATTTCCTTTGCACTCCCCTCTGCCGCAATTTTTCCCAGTGACATGACATACGCCCGATCGGCCAGTTCCAGTGCCTTTACCGCATTTTGTTCCACCAGAAGTATGGTGAGACCTTCTTGTTTCAACTGATGAATCAATTCGAAAATCTGATCCACGATGGCCGGCGCGAGCCCGAGTGAGGGTTCATCCAGCAGCAATAGTTTCGGCCGGGACATCAGTGATCTGGCGATCACCAGTTGCTGCTGCTCTCCACCGGACAGAGAGCCTGCGGCCTGCTCCAGTCTGTTTTAAGTATTGGAAACAAAGAAAACATCCGCTCCATATCTCTGGCAATACCAGCGGAATCACGGCTATGAATAAAAGCGCCAAGCATGAGATTTTCCCGGGTTGTCAAATCAGGAAACACATCCCGGGTTTCCGGCACCATTGCAACACCCATCCGAATAATCTTTTCGGGTGGTTTTGAGGTAATATCCTGGCCAGAAAACACAATTTTCCCACGGGCGCTTTTAATGGCCCCGACAATAGCCAGCAGTGTCGAAGATTTTCCCGCTCCGTTTGCACCAAGGAGGGTGATCAATTCACCCTCTTTGACAGACATGGTAATTTCTTTGACCCCGACCACAGGACCGTAATGGACCCCCAGGGACTCAATTTCAAGCATTAGCTGTTTCCTCTGTTTGAGCACTTGACCCAAGATAAGCTTCTATTACCTGCGGGAGCCGTTTTACCGTATCCACATCTCCCTCACCGATCGTTTTTCCGGAATCTATGACATGCAGCCTTGTACACAACCGCATGATCAGGCTCATATCGTGGTCGATGATCAAAATTCCCAGCTGAAATTCATCAGGCAAGCGACTAAGAATTTCCAGCAGTGTATCGCTCTCCACTTCATTCATCCCGGCAGCCGGTTCATCAAGCAGCAAGAAGCAGGGTTTGCTGGCAAGCGCTCGACAGATTTCTACTCGCCGTTTGTCGCCGTAATTCAGGCTTTTGGCTAATTGATCAGAATACTGGGTCAGATCAAATTTATCCATCATTTCGACAGCTCTTTTTCTGGATTCCTTTCGTGTTTCCCCTTGGGCGATAGCCGATATCTCAATATTTTCAGATACTGTCAATTCATCAAACAGACGGACAATCTGGAAGGACCTTGAAATGCCATGACCCGCTATCTTGTTGGGAGGAAGGCCGGTAATGTCTACATTATTACAAACAATCTTTCCCGCCGATAATGGAACCTGACCCGTCAACGCATTGACGAAAGTGGTTTTGCCGGATCCATTCGGACCGATCAATCCCAAGATTTCACCGTTTGACAAGCTTATTGATACATCATCAAGGGCTCTGAGTCCAAAAAAATCCACACAAATACCACTCGCGTCAAGTGCTTTTTGTTCCATTTACCAGTCACCATTAAATAGATTGTCTTTTACACAAATACAGAACAAAATCTTGTGATCAACTTTCACCAAACCGGATTTTGACTTTGCTTTCAGACGGTTCATGGTTCCGGGGGATTTTCAGGCCGCCGCCAACCGATAAAAGAAGGCTTACCCTCTTGCAGTTCGACAAGAACGGCTGCCTTATCCGGGGCATGCCCTTCCGTCGCCGATTTGTAAGAAAGTTTTCCTGTCAAAAGGTTAAACTCATGAGTCTCCAGTACTTTTGCCACAGCATCACCGTTGGTCGTCCCAGCCAGTTCCACTGCTTCAGCCAGCATCATGATAGTATCCCATCCTGTTGCCACAAAAGAGGTATCCGGTGCCTCATTATAATATTCTTTATACAATTTGATGAATTTAGGCATGTCAGGATGTGCTTCAGGCCCCATCCAGGTATGAGTCACAAAATAAATATCATTCCCGAATTTTGTCCCCAGAGCTTCGAAAAGACCAGGATCATCATAAGAATCTCCGCCCATGATCGGTGAATCGATACCAACTTCGCGTAAAGACCTGATTATGGTGCTCAGGTCGGGTTGATATGAAGAGATGAAAATGACATCCGGCTTTTTTTCCAAAGCTTTAATCCTGGCCAGCTGTGCTGAAAAGTCCTGATCGCCTGAGTATATTTATCATCTCCGAGAATGGTCCCGCCTATCGCTTCGAAATGAGCCAGGAAATATTTGCTTAAACTCTTTGTATATGCGATGAACTGATCCGTGACAACATAGGCGGTCTTCCAGCCTCTTTCATTGTATGCATATTCAGCCGCAACAGCCCCCATTGTGGTATTCCACATGGACAACGTAAACTGTTTATCTCCCAGCGACCATGAACTGTAAAGAGGATCCGATGCGCAAGTGGAGACTCCAACAATGCCGGATTTTTGAGCTTCTCTGCTTGCCGGACCACCAAAATCAAAGTCACAGGGAGCTACAAAAAGAGAAGCCCCCTTGTCAATAAGCTGCACCGCAATATTGCCCACCGTAACAGGGTCGCTTTTTCCGTCCAGATTCACAAAACGGACCTTTTGGCCTAATATGCCGCCCGCATCGTTCAACGCCTTGACCGCCACTTGCGCCCCCCTCAGACCAGGATCATCCAAAGGAGCCTGTACTCCGGTTGAGCTCAATGCACCGCCAATAATGATTTCATCCGCAACAGCCAGGTTGCAAAAAGAATGATAAGACAAGACACAAACATTACTAAACCGGTTTTTCTATGCTTTGTTCTGAACATCAGCACACTCCTTTCAAAATAGTGTTGTATGAAATACCCAAAAATTATAAACTTTTAAATTACAACAAATCCTCTGAAGAGCATCTACCTTAATTTTTGACAGCCCCCAATGTCAAGGTAAAAATACCACGGGGAGGCCGAAATCCAAGCAGATCTTGGCAAATAAATTCCAAGCCATGCCCCGCGGATAGGATCATCGTCACTTTTTATTGAAAAAAGCAAGAACGATTCCTAAACGGAACAGGTAGATCAGTATAATTGCGAAACAAGGAGTGGCAATACCACAAATATCAGACGATTTAATAAACAGAGAACAATTTTTTTAGAAAACAATTTTTTCAATAGGCATGCGTTTTCACGGTTCGAAAAATTATCGGATGCCCTTACAATCCAAAACCCGCTATGGTCGATTTATTCAGGAATGTCAGGAATGACGGTGGCAATTAATTATGACCTGGCGAAAGATTGCAGGCCGGCCAGGATATGAAGGCATTGAATTTGAGTACAAATGCTCAGGCTGGCCAAAATCCGGAACCTTTTTGGCTGTCAGGCTCCTCACCGATACAATAATGGAAGAAGATGCCCTATTCAAATCCGCAAGATATGAATACGACTTTTTTTGTTATGTCTCAAATTTAAACCTGAGCCTCTGGGCTTACCCATAAACAATATGATCAGCGGGCGACAAGCGAGAACTGGATTGAACGGTGCAAAAATCAGATGGCATCAGGCAGTATACTGACAAAATATTTTTGGGCAAACTCAGCCATATCTTTTCCAAAAGGTCGTCCGGAAAACCCGGGGGGGGGTTGTCCATTTCCACAGCCCTGGGCCAAATCTCATTTTCAGCAAAATCCCGCACGGTTCTGCGGATCAGCTGATGCTTCATGCTTGAATCGACGTCCATGCCGGTTCTTTCAACTAAAACACAGGCAACACAGGACGGGTCTGCCTGTGTTGCCTGTGTTTTTTAAATATTTCCGCTTTTGATATTTTCCGGTCCGAAACCGTGGAAAAACCTTAAACCAGGTTTTCAGCCACCAGCTCGGCAATATCCCGGGTCTTGATCTCCTCGTCCTTGTCCAGCTCTTTCATGCCGTCCTCGATCATGGTCAGGCAGAAAGGACACCCCACCGCCACGGTATCGGCTTTTTCACCCACAATCTCTCTGGACCGTTCCACATTGATGCGGGTTCCGATGGTTTCCTCCATCCACATGCGGCCACCGCCGGCCCCACAGCAGAAACTTTCCGAGCCGTGTCGCGGCAGTTCGTTCAGACCCTGGCCGGTCAGGGTTTTCAATACAGATCGAGGTGCATCGTAAATCTCGTTGTACCGGCCCAGATAGCAGGGATCGTGATATGTGAGAGTACCGGCCAGCGTTTTTTTCACCCGGATTTTTCCATCGGCAATGAGCTGCTGAATGAACACACTGTGATGAATCACCTCATAATGTCCCCCCATCTGGGGATAGTCATGCTTGAGGGTGTTCAGGCAGTGGGGACAGGCCGCAATAATCTTTTTGACGTTGTACCCGTTGAGTATTTCGATGTTTTCCGTGGCCACCATCTGATACATCATTTCGTTCCCGGACCTGCGGGCGAAATCGCCGGTACATTTTTCCTCGGTGCCCAGAATGGCAAAATCCACATCAGCAGCTTTCAGAATCTTCACTAGGGCTTTGGACACTTTCTGGGTCCGGTCGTCAAAGGATCCGGCACATCCCACCCACAGCAGGTATTCCGCATCCGGATGGTCGGCCATCAGTTTGACATCCAGGCCCTCGGCCCAGTCGGCCCGTTTGTCATACCCGATGCCCCAGGGGTTCCCGTTGCGTTCCAGCCCCTTGAAGGCAGTATTGAGTTCCTGGGGATATTCCCCCTGCATCAGGGTCTGGCCCTGGCGCATGGCAATGATCCGGGGACGTGCTCAATAGTCACCGGACACACCTGTTCACAAGCCCGGCAGGTGGTGCATGCCCACAGCGTATCCAGGGAGATGACCTCTCCCACCAGGGTTTTTCCGGTTTGAACACTGCCATCTTTTCCTTAGTTTTAGCATCTGTCTCGGCATCCCCGGTCAGGGTTTTCTCCAATTTTGCCCGAAGGATCAGGTTTCCGGCATTGGCGTACAGTTCCGCTTTAAGGGTATCGTTAAAATCATACAGGTTCAGCGGCTTGTTCGTGACATAGGTGGGACACACCTCCTTACACCGGCCGCATTCGGTACAGGTATACAGGTCTAGGCCCTGTTTCCAGTTAAGCTGGTACAGATGATTGACACCTAAGGTTTCGTCTTCCCAGACCGATTCATCCTCAAGGTCCAGCAGTTTGATCTTGTCATGGGGATAATCCAGGCTTTTAAGAAACACATTGGGCAGGGAGGTGATGACGTGAAAATGTTTGCCTAACGGCAGAATATTCAAGAATGTCAGCTGGGTGATGATATGAATCCAAAACATCAGCCCCATAACCCGTTCCATGCCCACAGGGGAAAACCCGGAGATCATATTGCCCGCCAGCACGGACACCGGGGTCCAAAGAAATTCCTGGCCGAACGTCGGGTTGTTGAAATAATGAATGTCCCCGGGGTTGCCATAGGATGTGATCAGGCTGAACCGGGCCCCGTCATACAGCAAGTCCGAAATCATCAACACCCCGATCATGCCCAGAACCAGATATGCTTCCCAGGTATTGTGGAGCCGGGGCGGCTTGACCACCAGACGCCGGTAAAACGCCCAGATCACCATGATCAACACCACCCCTTCCATGATATCCTTCAACGCGATGTACAGGTATCCCAGAATTGAGGATTCCCCCAGCAGCGGGAGCTGGAACCCGTGAACATACCCTTCACCGTAAAGCGTGATGGACCGGATGAGCAGGATACAGAATCCCCAAAAAATCAGGGCGTGCATGATACCGGATGCCCGTTCTTTTTTCCGCCCCACCAGGCGTTTTTGTCCAATGGCGATGACCACCAGATTCTTGAGCCGGTCTTTGACCCGGTTGAACCGGTCGGCCGGCTCCAGGGCCATCAGCAAAAGGATTCTCTGATAAATGGTCCTGGCGAAAATTCCCAGGCCCACCACTAGCACAAGGGTCATGAACAGGGGACTCATATCTACCTCAAATACAAATTTTCAGGGTTGCGGGCGGTTATGCCCGTATTTTTCTAATTTCTTCTTTTAGTAACGGTACCACATCAAAGAGGTCCCCGACAATCCCAAAATCCGCCACATTGAAAATCGGGGCTTCCGGATCTTTGTTCACCGCCAGGATCACCTTGGACCCGTTCATGCCTGCCAGGTGCTGAATCGCCCCTGAAATTCCCACGGCAATGTACAGAGACGGTGCCACGATTTTTCCGGTCTGGCCCACTTGCTTGTTGTGGGCCATCAGCCCGGCATCCACCATGGCCCGGGACGATCCGAATCCGGCAGCCAGATCATCAGCCAGGGCCTTGACCATATCCACACCGGCCTGATCCTTGGCCCCTCGGCCAACGGACACGACGATATCCGCATCTGACAGATCGATTTCACCGGATGCATCGGAGATCAGCTCCTTAATTTTGGCACCGGTATCCGCTTCCGGGGGATCCAGGGCAACTGGGTTTTCCTTGCCCGTCACTTCCGGATCCGCTTCGAACGCGCCGGCCCGGACCAGGGCCACCAGCTTGGGAGCGTTGATTTTCACCTTTTGCAGGACCTTGTTGGCGATGGCGGGACGAATGATCTGTACGTCATCCCCGTCAATGGTCACATCGGTGATTTCGTTAGCACAGGCGGCTTCCAGCTGCACCGCCACCCGGGGGGCCGCCGCCTTGCCGGTCTCAGAAAACCCGAACCACACCATGTCTGCGGTGAACTCATTGGCCGCCTTGACAACAGCTGCGGAAAACGGTTTAGCTGAAAAAATTTCCAGGGAGGCATCCTCCACGATATACTGGGTATCTGATCCGGCGGCTGCCAGCTGACCTGCCAGGTCTTTCACCTGACTGCCCACCGCCACAACAGCGGTTTGCGCCCCCAAACTCCTGGCTTTGGACAATAGTTCGGCAGTGCTTCCTTTGAGCTCTCCCTGTTTGATATCTGCAACTACAAGTATATTTGTCATCGTCACTATCCTTCACAATTGAAATGGGGTTATAACACCTTGGCTTCATTCACCAGCAGATCCACCACTTTGGCGGTGACCTCCGCTGGATCGCCTTCGAATTTTTGCCCGCCTTTGCGTTTTTCCGTCGGCATGAATTCCAGGATTTCGGATTTCAGGGCAGTCCCCCCCACGTCTCAAAAGAGGTCCCCAGCCCGGCCAGGTCCATGACGTTGATCTTTTTCTTCTTGGCCATCATGATTCCCCGCATGGCCGGTAGGCGGGGTTCGTTGATGCTGTCACTCACCGTGATCACGGCCGGCAGTGTCACATCGAGAATTTCCGTGCCCGCATCCCCCAGTCTGGATACCTGAATATGGGAATCATCCGTGACGTCAATCTTGATCACATTGCTGACGCAGGGGATGCCAAGGAATTCGCCCAGCATGATACCGGTCTGGCCGGCATCCGTATCCTGGGCCTGCTTGCCGGTAATCACCAAGTCATACGCCCCCGCTTCATAGACTTTCTGAAGGACTCTGGCAAAAGTAGGTGAATCCGCGTTCGCCAGGGCCGGATCATCAATGTGAATGGCATTGTCAATCCCCATGGCATAGCATTTTCGTATAATATCAGTATTGTCTCCACTTCCCAGAGATACCAGAGTGGTGTCCGCCTTGTGGGATTCCTTGAGCTGAACCGAAGCTTCCACGGCATTCTCATCCCAGGCATTGATCACATACTGCAACCCTTTGTCCAGAATGGCGCCGTTCTCCACATGGATATTCAACTCCACGTCAACGACTTTTTTTAACAGTTGTCAAGATTTTCAATGGTTCCTCCTCAGTATTTTATTCATATTCGGGGGGTCATTTCTCCATATTTCAAGAGATTCCCCGCAGGTAATTACTGCTTGGGTTAATCCGGTGTTCACCGCATACCACCATGATCTGGTTTTCACCGGCAGGAAACGCCAGGGTCATGTTCAATGATTTTCCCATGGTCGCTGCCAGGGCCGTGGGCCTGGAATTGGAAATGATCACCGGAATCCGGGCCCGGGCCGCTTTCTGTACCAGCTCATAACTGATCCGGGATGACAGCACCAGAATCCGGGCTCGGGCCAGGGTCTGATCCAGGAACGCCTTGCCCACAGCCTTGTCCAGACCGTTATGGCGCCCGACATCCTCGGCAAACGCCAAAGTCTCCCCATCAGCACCGAACAGCAGGGCCGCATGGGACCCCCGGGTCCGCTGGTAGAATTTCTGATTTTTGGACAGGGCGGAAATACAAGCCACGGCGCGGTCCAGCGACAGCTTGAATCCGTCCGGGGCCGGCTGCACCGAAGACTGGATATCTCTAAGCATTTCCTTGCCGCAGATACCGCAGCTGGTCTGGCTGACAAAACTTTTCCGCTTGAGCAGATGACCGATCTTTTTCCGCCGCTCAGCAGTCAGCCAGACATCAATGACGTTGGAGTCCAGGTCCACATCATACCCGATGGTCCGGATATCCTCTGGCCGGCTCACCAGGCCTTCCCCCAGACAGAACCCGGCTGCGTGCCAGATCTCGTTGCCAGGGGTTCGCATCACCACTGAATAGGGATGGTCCTCGATGCGGATCAAAAAGGCTCTTCACCGATCAGCTCCATGGAGATGGAATCACAGGTGTCTGCACTGCATTCAAATACCGTGAACTGCTGGGTATGTCTTTTTTTGATATCCACCCTTTTTCCGAATCCTTCACCCCGTATTGTTGTCAAACTGCTGCCATGACCGCCATAACGCGAATTTTTAACTTACCTGCTTTTCAGCAAAATGTCCATGGCTTATGCATCAAGGTCAATTCGTTCTGACCGGCAACCCATCAATCTCAGACCTTCATAGCTATTAAACCTTCTTACCATGAAAAGCACGAAGTACAGGAAGAGGCTATTTCTTAGTGTATTTCGCGCATCTCGTGGTTTTAAAAAAATCAAATCAATGTGACATCATCCCATATTCTGCATAACCTGCTGAATTTATAAATAAAACTGTAGATAATTTCATTTTACCCCAGGG
>LQAI01000192.1_pt1 | contig 11815 bp, 15 predicted proteins | sample 1535821 | NCBI WGS metagenome assembly LQAI01 (sample SAMN04331586, study PRJNA305678) | bioreactor metagenome | isolation source: bioreactor_5 inoculated with Wadden Sea sediment 1st replicate of a... | place: Germany:Bremen | reverse complement strand
TATATAATTGAGCAGCCTATTTCAAAAGATGCAAATTGCCCGGAGTATGTAGTTATGGAACCTCTAGCGATGGAAAAAGAAGTTGGCAAGACCACCGTATCGCCTGAAGTATTGCATAAGATAGCACGCCTCACGACTCTCAGCGTGCAGGGCGTCAGCCGCATGGCTTGTTATCGCGCAGTCTCGAGCGGTTTCTTGGAAAAGATGAATTCAAAGGCGTAAAAGTTCAGATCAGAGATGATAAAGCTTATCTGGAGATCTTTGTTGCCATTATGAGTCATTTCAATGTCCGGGATGTGGGCAGGGAAATCCAATCCAGGGTTTCACGAGCCATTACTGAGATGGTTGGTATGGAAGTTGGCGGCGTCACTATCCATATCATGGATATCGATTTTAATGCTTAGTCCAATCAACTTGTAGAAGAACCTTAAACAATGAAATCTCGCACCAAAGCCCGTAGTATAGCCTTACAGGTACTTTATGAAGTCGATCTTTGCGGGCACCAGCCTGGCTTGGTACTTGCTGAGCACTTTGAAAACCTGAATATGGATGATGCTTTGATCAACTTCATCAGCCAGATTGTTTCAGGAGTCGTCGAGTACCAGCAGACTCTGGATGAATTTATTGGCGATTTTGCTCCTGATTGGCCTTTGGATCAGGTCGCGGTCATTGACCGTAACCTCCTGAGGATCGCCTTATGGGAAATCGCTGTATATGGCAAAACTCCGGTTAAGGTTGCCATCAACGAAGCGGTGGAATTAGCCAAGCTTTATGGCTCCGACGGTACGGCACGTTTCATTAATGGTGTGTTGGGTGGTTTTATTGACAACCTGGATGAAATAAAAATCAGCCTGGATATATTTCGTGATCAGGAAGAAGAGTAACACTTCGCAACCTCCGAAACATTGGATGGGGATCGCCTCAGGCCTTGCGGTTCTGATGTTGGTCCTGAGCAGTTGCGGTTTTAACTTTCCCTCTACTGCCAATACCGCCTCAAATGGTCTAAGCGAAGCGGACTTAAAAACCCCCTCTGTTAATGTTCAATTTAACGTCAGGATCCCTGCGGCCATTTCAGAAGGTCAAGGCATCATTTTGCAGATCCTTGATGAAGTGACCGGGTTGCCCTACAACCCACAACTCTATATCCTATCTCCCATATCTGAAACCGAATATTCCATCACCTTGCCTTTTCCAAGTGGTTCCGTTTTGAAATACCGCTATGTCAGAATTGGCAGTGCCAGTGAAGTTCCTGAAGCGACCTTGACCGGTGGCGAAGTGCGTTATCGGCTGTTCCATATTGTTACAGATTCCTCAGTGATGGATAGTGTCCAAATGTGGCTGGATACGCCTCTGTCAGGTGAAATGAACACTGGTCAGCTGTCTGGCCAGATCGTTTCCGCTGAAAGCGGGTCTCCCCTGCCAGATATCCTCGTCAGTGCAGCCGGCTTATTGACTTTTACGGATGCCAATGGCCATTTTTCACTGGAAGGCATATCAATGGGCACCCAAAATATTGTCGTTTATGCCATTGATGGCGCCTATGAGACCTTCCAGCAAGGCGCTTTGATTGCCGCAGGCCAGGTGACGCCGATCAATATCAGCCTGGAACACCGGCAGACCGTGGAGATCACTTTTCATGTCACCCCACCCAATGATGCTCTGGGTATCCCGATCTATATGGCGGGAAACAGTGTTCAAGTAGGCAATACCTTCACCAACCTTGTCGGTGGAATGAGTATTGACCCCAAACGATTGCCTATGTTGGTTCAACAGGAGGATGGCGCTTATGTTCTCACGCTTTCTCTCTATGCCGGCATGGACTTACGCTACAAGTTAACCCTTGGTGATGGCTATTGGAATGCGGAACGCTCTTCGATCACCGGCGGCTGGCTGGTACGCCAGCTGATCGTCCCTGATCGGAACGTCACAATTGATCTAGCCATCGGCTCGTGGCGCTCTACCGGAGTTGCCCCGATCACATTTGAAGTTTCCATCCCGGCTGAATCCAGTACTGGTGATGAGAATTTCATCCAGTTTAATAATGGGATCTGGACCAACCCGATACCGCTCTGGCCTTTGGGGACTGGCAATTATCTCTATATTTTATTTTCACCTTTGGATCAATCTGTTCCGATTGGATACCGTTTCTGCAGGAATGAAGCCTGTGACCAGATAATTAATTCAGATGCTCTAGATGCCATTCCAACGGTTCAACCTACGGAAACTGCCCAAACAGCCGAAATCACTATCTCAAATTGGGCAAATTGGCAGACCTTCGCTGAACCGACTGAGGTTATCGCCGCCAGCATACCGGCCAAGGCGCCAGCTTATCTTACTCAAATTGAGCTGTCACCTGAAATGAACCCCTCCTGGCGGACCTATGCCCCCATTAGTATCAGCACGCTGGCTGAAATTGGCGCAAACTCGGTCCAATTCACCCCCCAGTGGTTCCTCACCGATGGCGATATCGCCTTACAACCTCAGCTAGGTCTCACGCCCTTCAACTATGAGCTAAAAGGTTTGATTTCCTCAGCGAAGTCCTTCGGATTATCCGTCAGTCTGTTTCCCCAGTTAGGCCCCACGGAATCACTCACTGCATATTGGTCCCCGCAGAATCACGGTCCGGAATGGTGGCAGAACTGGTTTAATTCTTATAGCACGTTCATTTTAAATTATGCCAGGGTCGCTGCCGATGATGACATGGCGCAGCTTGTCCTTGGCGGCAAAGCTGTGTTGCCGGCGTTTTCCGGCGGTACGTTCCTGGATGGTACGCCAACGAATGTCCCTGATTCGATTGATACTCAATGGGAAGCGCTAATCCAACAAATTCGGACGATATATTCAGGACGTTTGATCTGGGCTAATAATGTTCAGGTCACTGCCGATCCGCTACCGTCTTTTATCAATCTATTTGACTCGATTTATGTGACCGTTGATGCCCCCCTCTCATTGGATGGGCAAGTTAGCTCCGAGGCCATCTCAGCTGAATTATGGAATGTTATCGACCAGCAAGTCTATCCCATATATGATCAAACAGGCCTCCCCATCATCCTGGCTTTGGGATATCCCTCAACAGCTGACGCCCTACTAGGCTGTTTGGTAGTAGATGACGCTTGTTCAAATGACGGTCTTTTCCTTCCCATTGAAGTTGCTCAGTCAACGGTTGACCTGGATTTACAGGTCCAAATCTATAACAATATCCTCCCCATTGTCGCCAACCTGGATTGGGTTTCCGGCGTTTCTATCAGGGGTTATAATCCAGTTGTTTCCATGATGGATGGCTCATCATCCATCGCCGGTAACCTGCCAGGGACGTGATTTGGTATTGGTTTGCTGGTTTCCATTCAATCGAATAAGTTTAACTATACGAAAGTTAAAGCTTACCCATCACTGTTCTCAGGAGGAACCTTTTCATGGATCAAGCACTCACCCATTGGCTTGATGCAAACTCTATTCATCCCAACGATACCGTTTTTTATAATTCTGACCGGGAGACCCTGGTCAGGGAAGCTCTGCAAAATCACGAAGGCGAACTCACCCCCGAAGGTGCGCTAAATGTGATTACCGCACCGTATACAGGCCGTTCACCTCAAGATAAATATCTGCTGGACGATGGCAACCGGGCGGATATTTGGTGGGGGCCTATCAACCAGCCGATTGATTCCCCTCAATTTGAAGAACTTCAACAAATCATCACACAATATCTTTCCGACCGAAAACTTTATGTGGTGGATTGCCGAATCGGTGCCGATCCCCAATTTCAGAAGAAAATTCGCCTGGTCACGGAATATGCCTGGCAGGCTTTACTTGCAGAGAACCTTTTCATTAAAGCTGGGCTCCCCCATAAAACTGCGCCTGATATCACTATTCTGGCAGCCTCCGGGTTGCAGCTTCCCCCGGAGTTTCAGGATTCTCAATCACCCGCAGCTGTGTACCTGGACCTGTGCGAGGAAGTGATCCTGATTGCTGGAACGAAATATGGTGGTGAAATCAAGAAATCAGCCTTTACCGTCATGAATGGTATTCTGCCTGACGCGGATGTTCTGCCAATGCACTGTTCAGCTAATGTTGGTCCAGAGGGCGACGTGGCACTCTATTTTGGTCTTTCCGGGACCGGTAAGACCACCCTCTCCGCCACACCAGACCGAATGCTGATAGGCGATGATGAACACGGCTGGGGCGAGAACGGCATCTTCAATTTTGAAGGTGGCTGCTACGCAAAGACGATCCGGTTGAACCCTGAACTGGAGCCGATGATCTGGAAGGCCACCAATAGTAAAGCAACGGTTCTCGAGAATGTCGTTCTGGATACCCAAACCCATAAACCTGATTTTGATGATGGCACGATCACGGAAAACACCCGCTCAGCCTATCCCCTGACCAAAATTGAGAATAGCCTCCTTCAAGGGATGGCCGGTCAGCCCAACAATATCTTCTTCCTGACTGCGGATGCTTTTGGCGTGCTGCCACCCATCGCCTTGCTGAATGAGGAAGAAATTGCCTACTATTTCCTCTCCGGTTATACTTCCAAGCTCGCCGGCACAGAGCGCGGCTTGGGAAAACAGCCCAAAGCGACCTTTTCGACCTGTTTCGCAGAACCATTCCTGCCTCTCAAACCCTGCCTCTATGCCCAAATGCTGCAGGAGAAGGTCCGCCAGCATGACTGCCGGGTGTGGCTGATCAATACCGGCTGGACTGGCGGCGATTACCACAGCGGTTATCGCATGCCCCTGCCTCATACCCGCGCGATGGTCTCCTGGGCGCTCTCCAATCCGGAGGTTAGTTTCCATCAGGATTCAGTCTTCGGCTTGTCGGTGCCTGATGAGATCCCGGGAGTGCCAAGTGACCTGCTTTACCCTGCCCGCACCTGGGAAGATAAAAATAAGTTCAGCGAAGTTTCCCAGGATCTCAAGCGAAAATTCGAAGATAATTTCAAGCGTTTTGACGGTGAAGGCCTCGCGCTGGAAGCAGGAGCAAAGGTATTTTAAAAATACCTGCTGATATAATCCTGCGGTTATGATACACTTCTCCATGAAAAATAAGAGAACTGTTCTTTCCTCAACGCACGATTATCACCAATCCTTTGCAGGGAGTTAGCATGGAAAAATTTATCATCAATGGGGGCATCCCCCTCAGTGGAGAAATCACGCCATCTGGTAATAAGAATGCCGCGCTGCCCTTGATGGCGGCCTGCCTATTAACGGATGAGCCGGTTATTCTCCATAATGTCCCTGATATTTTGGATGTCAGGGCGATGGTTAAGCTGTTGGAAAGCCTCAACGTCAAAATTGACTACCTGGATAAAACCACGCTCCGCTTTGATGCCAGCGATATCAAACCCGCGAACCTGGATCCAATGATCTGCCGCCGGATTCGGGCCTCCATTCTCCTGGCTGGCCCATTAATCAGCCGGGTGGGTGAATTTTTATTACCCCCGCCGGGTGGTGATGTGATTGGCCGTCGCCGGGTGGATACGCATATGCTTGCGTTCTCAGGATTAGGCGTTAAAACGGAATACACCAACAACCATTTCCATTTCAAAGCCAGGCAATTGGTCGGTGCTGATATCCTGATGGACGAAGCATCAGTGACCGGTACCGAGAATGCATCATGGGATGTGTCCTGGCAAAAGGGGAAAGCATCCTGCGTAATGCGGCAAGTGAACCTCATGTTCAGGAACTCTGCCAGTTACTGAATGCTATGGGCGCTAAGATCGATAATATTGGCTCAAACACACTCCACATCACAGGTGTGGACCGTTTACACAGCGCAGAATTCACCATCGGCCCGGATTATCTTGAAGTGGTCAGTTATATAGGCGCCGCGGTAGTCACCGGCGGGTCCATCCGAGTGAAAAATGCAGGTGTTGAACACCTGGATATGATTCATCTGGTGATGAATCGTCTCGGTGTCAAATGGGAATGTGTTGGGGATGATATCATCGTTCCCGCCGATCAGGCGCTGACGATTGAACCTGACCTGGGAAATGCCATTCCGGAAATCTCTGTGATGCCCTGGCCTGCCTTCCCCACCGATTTGATGAGCATCGCAATCGTGATCGCCACCCAATCCAAAGGCAGCATCCTTTTCCATGATTGGATGTATCCTTCGCGAATGTACTTCACGGATAAATTGGTCAGTATGGGTGCTCAAATTGTCCTTTGTGACCCCCACCGCTGCATTGTGCAAGGTCCAACCCCATTGAATGGTGAAAACCTTGAGAGCCCGGATATTCGAGCCGGCATGTCATTGGTGCTGGCAGCCCTTTCCGCAAGTGGTCAGAGCGTTTTACGCAATGTCAGCCAGATCGATCGCGGTTATCAGGAAGTGGACCAGAAGCTGGCCAAACTTGGGGCCGACATCGTTCGGATTGATGATTGAAACAAAAATATATTAACCAAAAAAGCACTCTGAAAAAGAGTGCTTTTTAATTTCAAATGGTGTTGCTTAGTTCTCGCTTTGGTGATCCTTGACCACTTCCATGAATTGATTGACAATTTCACGGAGCATAGGCTCTGGCAGTGCGCCAACCTGACGATTGACGATCTTGCCTTCGTAGACCAAAAGCATGGTGGGAATGCCCTGGACGCCATATTTCATCGCCCATTCTGCGTTTTCGTCTGTATTGACTTTGGCAACGACGATCTTGCCGGCATATTCACTTGCGATTTTGTCCAGGATGGGAGCAACCATCTTGCAAGGGCCACACCAAGGGGCCCAAAAATCAACAATAACGGGTAAAGATGATTCCAATACGGTTTTTTCAAACGCAGCATCGGTAACGTGGATTGGTTCGTTAATCATACAATATCTCCTTAGTAACTTAATGATTGCAGTATAACATAATTATCCCTAGCAATTATAAGAGTTTTATATATTTATTAGACCTTTTTATTATATTTCTTGTGTCAAGCAAATCATTTGCCAAACAAGGGAATAAACCCTCAGCTTCTCTAAAAATGCCGGTCCCATGACAAGGATACCGATGATGATAGAACTCAATGCTGCAATCAAGACACTGGCCGCGCCGACATCCTTCCCCACTTTTGCCAACGGGTGAAGTTCAGGACTGGCCAGATCCACGACAACCTCTAAGGCCGTGTTCAGGAATTCCGCCGTCCAGACCATTGCAACTGCCAGGACCAGTAAGGCCCAATCGCGGGTCTCCACCCTCAACCATATCCCGGTGATGACCACCATGACCGTTGCCAGAGCATGAATCCAGGCATTTTGCTGGGTGCGGATCACATACCACCAACCGCCCAGCGCGTGTGAAACACTTCTCAGACGAGAACGAGTAAATTTAATTTCAAACGTATACCCTCCAATAACGTCAAGCGCGAAAATACACCTGAAGCAGGATTGATTATACCAACAAGCCCCTAACATTTTTCATATTGTCTCATTCCTTATATCATGCACATTAAGGTATAATCCTTATTCGCAGATAAGTTATAATTTAACATAATCGATTAATTTGAGGCTGGTTTATGGCATTTGTTGACATTGGGTTGAGTGATTCCTATTGGCAAGCTTTAGAAATCAAGCAACAAGATATTGAATATTTATATAGCTTCCTTCTTGAAAAAGAAACCCCTTTGCCCTCATCCGATTTGGCATCGGCATTGATCGCAGAACGTATCCGCATTGAAAAGAAACATCTGAAAGAAAAAGCAGCAGAAAAGTGGCGATATTTATTTGCCAGAGAAAACCTATGCTGTCGGAGACAAAATCCAATTCCCTGCAATGGATTGGATCAGCGGTGAAGTGACAGCAGTTCGTGGGGGTAATAATCCCGAATTGGAAGGCTTAGCCGTCCTGACTGTAGCTCTGGAGGATGGCGAGAGTAAGCAGTTTGCATCCAATTTGGCTGAGCACAAGCTCAATAAAGCTGTGAATGCCGATGAGGAATCGAGCGGCACAAACCTCGAATCTGTAATCGAATCCTTTGGTGAAGAAATCACTGCAAAACTCGATGTGATACTGGATGAAAACAAGGACCTGGTCCGCATTGGTGGTAACTGGTTCCCTAAATCTCTGCTGATCGAATTTAATGTTGGCCATCTCAACCTGGCTGAGGCCGTGTTGGACATGTATGGCGGTGGCCCTCTCCCCGTTGAGGATCTGCTCGAACAGATCGAAATCGAACTGATGACCCAACTGAGCTAGTCCAGTTTTCAATGAACTATGCCTTGCAGGAAGATCCTCGCTTTGACGAGGTCGGTCCTCGGGGCATCGTCAAGTGGTTCCTGAACCGGCTGGAGCCGGATTACGTTCGTGAAAAGCCCGTTCAGCTCAGCTATGCACCTGTTGAATATGATCGGTCGATCCTGACTGAAGATATGCTGATCGCAGAACAACGGCTGGATGATGAATTGACAACGCCGGATCCGGATTATATGCGCCGTGATAAGGGTAATGAAGTCACAGTGACCTTAAACTATCCCCACTGGCGTATGGGCACCCTTCCCCTGACGGCTTACACCAGGCCTTTCTTCCCCACGGCCATTGAGACCCCTCGGGTCAAATTCACTTTGATTGATGAAAAGAACGAAGAGATATCCGCCTGGGTCGTCCGTCCTAACAATTACATCTACGGGCTGCGGGAATGGTATGACTCCAAAGAACTCATCCCCGGCAGCATTATCCATATTAAACCCGGCAAACAGCCTGGCGAAGTCTGATCAACCCTGAGAAGAAACGCTCAAATCGAGAATGGATGCGCACACTGTTGATTGGTACCGATGGTGGGATCGTCTTTGCTATGCTCAAACAAACCATCACAGCCAATTTCAATGAACGTATGGCCATCGCCATTCCCGCAACAGATGTTCTCGATGAGCTTTGGAAAAAAAGGTCGACTAATCAAAAACCGATGAAGAAGGTCATGCTCGAAACGATGCAGGAATTGGCCAAGCTCAACCCTCAGGGTCAGGTGCACGCCGTGGAACTGTATGCCGCTATGAATTGTATTTATCGATGTCCACCGGGAGCTGTTTTCAGCCTTCTGGCCTCATCGCCCGAATTCACCCCTGTTGGTGACCTCTATTACCGGCTTAGTGACGGATCATAAGGAAAGGAAAGCATGGGTTCACACCGAAGCAGCCTCGTAAAGCCCACCATAGATACCCCATTCAAAATTGATTTTGATTGGTGGATGAATCATGATCGTGATTGGCGCGTGTATCTCCGCAGTTTCCTCTGCGAAGAACACCAGAAGGTTTTGAAAACCTGAGCAATGATGAATTGATTGATTGGTGGACCCGATACCGCAGAAGTTACCCAGGTTGATGGCCTGCAGCATGTTCTCATTCCCACTGCGCCCAACAGGAGAGCTCCTGACGGAAAAAATGGCTTTGGTTGATTCGGTTTTCCGGGTTTTTCTTTCAAAGGCAACAAACCACTCACCATCAGACAGCTGGGTGAGATCCTGGATCGTCCCCCTGAGACCATTCTCAAGACCTTTTCCGGCATCCGTGTTTACAAAGGAATTAGACCTGTCAGCAATTGATGCCGTGATATAATTTCGAACCAGATTTTGCCCCTGTAGCTCAATTGGACAGAGCACTGGACTTCTAATCCAATGGTTGCAGGTTCGAGTCCTGTCAGGGGCGCTGAGAAGTCTAAACCGAACCATTCAAAGCAGATGCACACTGTTCATGAAGGGTTCGTTTTCGTTTAACCGAACAAATCATAACTGGGTAAGATATAGCGCAATTCCGGTCAAGAACTGGAGAATGCGGATGTTGTACTATCTATCATGGTGAACGATATGGAAAACAATTGGGAGAAAATTGAAGCAGTTCAAAGGATGCAGGAATATATCCTGGCGCATTTCCAGGAGGAAATTACCTTGCAGGATTTGGCAAGAGCTGCCCTATATTCCCCCTGGCACGCGTTGCGAGCCTTCACTGAGCTAATCGGCAGGACACCTTTTGAGTACCTGCGCTGGGTCAGGCTGACGGAAGCCGCCCGAAAACTGCGGGAGACCAACAAAAGTGTGCTAGACATCGCTCTGGAATCCGCGTTTGGTTCCCACGAAGGCTTTACCAAAGCTTTCTCGCGTACCTTTGCAATCTCACCCCAGAAATATCGCCGGCAGATGCCACCCATAAACCAGTTCACCTATTATCCCATCCGCCACTACTATCAGTATCTTGAGAGGAGCAGTGAAAAATGGAAAACTTGGTTATTTTTACTCAGGTGATCGAGCGGCCAAAACGTAAACTCATTTTGAAAAGGGGTTTCAAGGCAAAAGACTACTTTGCCTATTGTGAGGAGGTCGGCTGCGATATCTGGGGCATTCTGGAAAGCATCCAAGGGGCAATGAACGAATCAATCGGTGTTTGGCTGCCAGAGAAGTTCCGCAGGCCAGGTACTTCGGAATATTGCCAGGCGTGAAGTGCCGGTTGATTTCTCTGGCGCAATTCCAGAGGCTTTGAAGTTATTGATCTGCCGGCTTGTAAGTACATGGTCTTTCAGAGCGAACCGTTTGATGATGAAAAATTTGAAGACGCCATCAGCGCTACCTGGGAAGCGATCAAGCGTTACAATCCGAAGCATTTCGGCTGGGAATGGGCACCTGAGGATGGCCCTCGGTTCCAGCTATCTCCCATCGGCGAAAGAGGGTATATCGAAGGTCTGCCGGTCAGAGCGTTAGAAATATAAGGTTAGCAAAAACAGACAAAGAAAAGCCATCGGGTTTTATGACCCGGTGGTTTGATTTTATGCATTAAAATATAAGTGTCACCAAAAATATGCCGTGATTTGTCATAATTTTGGGTTTCAATGGGATTGGAGGTGAGTTAATGCAGACTACTCAATCGTCAAATGAAGCAAACTTGCAGGGAGAACTGATTGCGCCCTGTGGGATGAATTGCGCTTTATGTCTTTCCTATCAATTCCAACAGAATGACATTAATCAACTTGGTTTCCATAGGAAGTATTGCCCGGGGTGCCTGCCGCGCGGAAAGAATTGCCTGCATATGGGAGACACATGTGAATTGCTGCGGGATGGTAGGGTTCGCTTTTGTTATGAGTGCTCTGATTTTCCCTGCAAACGGCTTAAAGCCCTAGATAAACGCTATCGGACAAAGTATCACCTCAGCATGATTGAAAACCTTACCTATATCAGGGACAATGGCCTCGAAGCCTTTCTGAATAATGAGGGCCAGAAATGGACTTGCGAAAAATGCGGCTCAAGCCTGATCTGCTGTCATAATGGTCTCTGCCTGACCTGTGATCTTGAAGTTTTTCTTCATAATAAAAAATTTCGCTGGGGAGAATAAAAAGGATTGGGACGATCAGCACTCTCTCCCTCAATCCATAGATTTTGAGCTTTTTCGGTATAATACAAGTAGAAAAATAAAAATTATGAAAGGAATTTAATTATGAAACTCATAATGCGCTGGTTAATCACCGCTGTTTCACTGTACGTTGCCGTGTTAATCGTGCCGGGCATCTCCGTAGATGGCACAGCCTGGGTGGCCTTCACCATCATGGCACTGGTTCTGGGCCTGGTCAATGCACTCGTGCGCCCTGTACTAAAATTATTATCCTGTGGCGTCATCATCCTCACACTCGGCCTCTTTGTCTTTGTAATCAACGCTGCGACCTTCATGCTGGCCTCCTGGATCGCTCAGAACTGGCTCAATGTGGGATTTTACGTCTCAGGCTTCCCCGCTGCCCTGCTTGGCTCAATCGTTGTCAGTGTCGTCTCCGTCATCCTTTCTGCCATTCTGATCGATGATAAGGACGATTAAACATCACTTCATCAATAAAATAATGCTTGTCAAGGCGCAGCCTTTCAGGTATA
>LQAI01000191.1_pt1 | contig 11857 bp, 15 predicted proteins | sample 1535821 | NCBI WGS metagenome assembly LQAI01 (sample SAMN04331586, study PRJNA305678) | bioreactor metagenome | isolation source: bioreactor_5 inoculated with Wadden Sea sediment 1st replicate of a... | place: Germany:Bremen | reverse complement strand
AGCTTCGCCGGAATTCGATATTGAGGTCACTGACCACAGGGTTACCGCCGTAACCGATGGTCAGATTCTCAAGACGTATGCCGGGTGCGTTACTCATGTTCATTTCCTACCACAGAAGCGACGTAAGAATGTAATCCGCCGCAAGAATGACGACACAGGACTTGACCACCGCGTTGGTGGTGGACTGGCTGACACCCTCGGGACCGGCATGACCGGAACGGGTGTGCGTGAAATATCCTTCGAAACAGCAAATGGTGCAGACGAGCAGGCCGAAGATGATTGCCTTGATGAAGCCACCCTCAATGTCGGACCAGTCAAGGGATGACTGCACTCGTGACCAATATACGCCCTCGTTGGCACCCAGCAGCTTGACGCCGGTCAGCCAGCCGCCCCACAGGGCGATGAGGTTGAAGAATGCGGTGAGAATCGGAAAACTGAGCAGGCAGGCCGCCATTTTCGGTGCGACAAGATACCGCATGGGATTAATATCCATGATCGTCAGGGCATCGATCTGCTCGGAGATACGCATCACACCGATCTCGGCAGTCATGGCGGAACCGGCACGGCCAGTCAGCATGATGGCGGACAGCACCGGCGCGAGTTCCCGGACCATGGCCAGAGCCACGCCGGTACCGAGGAATCCGTCGGCACCGAATGTGGCCAGCGCATAATACAACTGCATGCCCATGACCATACCGGTAAAGAGACCGATCAACGCGATGACACTGACGGACTGAACGCCTATGAAATATATCTGACGAATGGTCTTGGATATCTGCCCGAAGCCCGCGAACATGAGCGCAAGAGACTCGAGCATGAACAGGAACAATGCGCCCAATTCATCAGCAACTCTCCGCAATATCGCGGTAGGCATCGGTATGGAAAAAACAGTCCCCTGCGCCTTTTCGGCCATGAACGGCTCCCCTCTTATCAACCTCCGGACGACCTGTTTCGTCCTGACATCTTATCTCAACAACCGGCCGACTCCCGACCATGCAAAGCCACGTCAACTTCCCCGACGGCGCAGACATATGCATATTTTAGGCTCTGTAACCAATCTATGCCGAAACAGCAAGGCTGTTGGCCGTTTAAAACACTTCATCAGGGGAATTTCCCGGTTTTTCACAAAAACTCCGGTTTTTATCCCGCTCCCCTCTGAAATTATCGCGCTACTTCTTTTTGTCCTTACCGTTCTTCCGGGTCCACCATGACGCATCCGGACCGAGGAACCACCAGCCTTGTGGTCGGTTTTGGCGATGGTTTCGGCAAGTTCACGGCCCCATTCGGTCCGCACGCGCTGCACCGCGGTTTCCATCCATTCGCCGGCATACTTGTTGCCAAGGTCGAACTCTTCCTTGAGATTCAGAATGAAATCGATCTGATCCGCATCCTGAGCCAGCTTAGCCTCAAGGCTTGCGGTCTCCTCAAGCTCCTGCCAGTAGCCAAGGATGTCTTCCTCAAGGCCGGTGCCGGAACATGCGTGCTCCAAAGCCTGTGTGCGTTCGGATTTGTTGTAAATTCGGTTGACGTAGTTGAAATCCCCGGTGCGCGCCTCATGCAGGTCGTGAAACAAGCACATGTATGTGGTACGCGCCACGTCGGCGTCGGCCATGAGGGCAAGGATATGCCCGACCACTGCCGTACGGAATGAATGCTCGGCAACATTTTCGCTGCCGGTGCCGAGAAACTGGTATCCGGTTCGCGGCGTTTTCCTGAGCATGCCGCATTCAAAAAGAAAATCCGACAGCCGGGTAAGGCGGTCACGTCCCTTGGTCCCTTTCATTTCATATCTCCATATCTGTATGCGCTTGCGCGAAGTATCATTTCCTCCGGCACGCAACCTTCCGATCCGGGCCGAGTCTGAGGCACTCTACTGAAAAACAATCCCGATGGCGAGAGGAAGAAAAACTCGAAAACTTCCTGATCCAGTTGAATTTATAAAAGAACATTTGCATCAACAGTGCTAGGTTTCCTGCTGACGGGGACTGACCGGGAACAAGGAAGAATGATGGCTACAGTATTCAAGACACCGCAAGAAATAAGCGACGCCGTATCCAATGGCCGCCTGACATACAGCAACGAAACAGTGACACGCCTCGACATCTCAAGCGAGGGGTACACATTCATCACCAAAAGCCATGCACTGGCTGGGGAATGGAATGACGATGACAGGCGGACAATGGCACACGCCCCGGGCATGGTCCCGGAAATACGGCGCATGCTCACACACCTGAAAAAGCACAGCGGTCCTCTGGCCATCGAAGACTTCGGCTGGACGGCCAGAGAGGTCAGCCCGTAATCATTTGTCCGGGAACCGCTCCGAGCACAGCTCCCCGGCCGCGCCCCAGTTCTCCTTGTCCACTTCATCGATGATGACCGTCACCGCCTCCAGCGGCAGTCGAGAATACGCACGGTCTCACGGTCAGCGTCTCCACAATCCCGTTTCTTGTCTTACTGGTGCCGGACCACGTTTCGACTCTGAGAATGGGCATACTTCCTCCTATGTCCGATAATCCGCGTTGATGGCCACATATTCCTTGGTCAGGTCCGAAGCGAGCAGCATGGTGCTTCCCGGCCCCGTGCCCACGTCGAGATGAATGACGATGTCACGCTCCTGCATGATCGGACCGAGCAGGTCGTCCATGTCACCCGGTTCGGGCGTACCGTTGCGGAACACCAGCACACCGCCGATCTTGAGGACAAGGTCGTTGGCCTTGAAATTCGCACCCGAGTAACCCGCAGCACAGATAATGCGTCCCCAGTTGGGGTCCGAACCGAACAGCGCAGTCTTGACCAGCGGGGAATTGCCCACGGCCCGTGCGATCAGTTCGGCATCTTCATCGGTCTTTGCGCCGGACACCTGAATGAACGCGACCTTGGTGCCGCCTTCAGCGTCCATGACTATTTTATAGGCCAGTTCTTCAAGTACTATCAGCAGGTTCTTTCGCAGCAGAATGTAATCGTCCTCACTCTCAATGGCTACGCCGGACGCGCCGTTGGCAAGCGCCATGACGGAATCGTTGGTGGACATGTCGCCGTCCACCGTGACCCGGTTGATGGACAGGTTCACGCAGTCGGCAAGCATTGCCTGCCACGCTTCGCCGGAGATATCCGCATCGCACATGATGAAGCTGAGCATGGTCGCCATGTTCGGGCTTATCATGCCCGCGCCCTTGCACATGCCAAGGATGCGGACTTCGCCGCCCTTGAGTTCGAAAGACGCCTCAGCCAGTTTGTGCACGGTGTCCGTGGTCATGATCGCCTTGGCAACGTCTTCGGGAACACCCGAGGCATGGCTTTCGGCAAGCGGCCCCATGGCGGCTTCCCACTTTGCCATGTCGAACTGTGCGCCGATCACGCCGGTAGAAGCGGGGAGCAGTTCATCCGCCGGGACACCCAGCGCCTTGGCGGCCAGATTCAACGTCTCGCGGCAGTTGGCGCGGCCTTCATCGCCGGTACAGGCATTGGCCTGACCCGAGTTGACCAGAAAACCGCTCATCCGGCGTCCGTCCGCAAGCATCTCCCGACACTGCAACACAGGCGCGGCCTGAAATTTGTTCGTGGTAAACACACCTGCCGCCACGGCGGGTGTCTCGCTGACAATGGCTCCGAGATCGAGCGACCGGGTTTCTTGAACGCGGCTTCTGCCGCAGCGAAGGTGTAACCTTTGGGGATATTCATACTCTACTCCGTCTCATTTGATTCATATTGGAGACTCATCCCTTACCCCAGAGAGGCTTGACTGAAAAAGGGGGGAAATAGTTGTCACACGCAACAAGAGGGAGTAGGGAAGGCACATCATGGAGCCGTTCATCATCGCCTGCGTCCTCTCGACCTTTTTCGTCGCCGCATTCCTCAAGGGTACAGCGGGCCTCGGCTTCGCAACCACCAGCCTCGGCATAATGGCAAGTTTCGTCGACATGCGGCTCGCCATCCCGCTCGTGGTCATCCCCTCCCTGCTCGCCAACGCCCTTGTCATGGTGGACGCAGGCGGCTTCCGAACGATCTTCCGCCGATTCTGGCCCATGTTCGCGGCCGCGATTCCCGGCCTCGCCCTCGGCCTCTGGCTGCTCGGAGAAAGCGACACAACCCTGCCCCGTGCCGTGCTCGGCGCGACCATGGCCCTTTACGGGCATGGGACTGTGGGGCGGCACCATACGCCTATCAGGAAACCGCGCACAGCCGGTACGATCGGTTTCTTCACGGGACTGGTCAACGGCCTGACCGGTTCACAGGTCATGCCCATCCTGCCGTATCTCATATCGCTCAAGCTCACCAAGGATGAACTGGTGCAGGCGATCAACACGTCTTTCACCATCTCAAGTGTCATCATGCTCTTCGGCCTCGGCAGACTCGGCCTGTTCACCGGAGAAATCGCGCTCATCTCGACCATCGGACTCATCCCTGTCTGCGTGGGCATCTGGCTTGGCGGACGGGTACGCCGCCTGCTGCCCGAAGCGGTCTTCCGCAAGACCGTATTCATCCTGCTCATACTGCTCGGCCTCGGCCTGATCGCCAGAGTCGTATTCATGTAACCGGAACAGCACGTCCGGTTCCTCTTGCATTCAACGCCCCGAATAGGCATACCAAGATAAAGCACAGCAGGAATTCCAAGGAGCACACCATGCGTACACCACTGTTTCGAATAACCCTGACCATATTGACGATCATCGCACTTGCCATGCCGGCAATGGCCAGAACCCTCGACATGTCCAGCGGACAGAAAGTGTACGTGCCGGTCTATTCCCATATTTATCAAGGACCGAAAAACCGCCCGTACAATCTCTCTGCCCTGCTCTCGATCCGCAATGTGGACGCCAAGAACACCATCACCGTGACCGCCATCAAGTATTACAACGACAGCGGCGAAATGGTGAAAAACTACCTCGACACTCCCATAACCGTCCCGCCCATGGGGACCCAGGAAGTGTTCATCCCCGAACGGGACCGGAAAGGCGGTTCCGGCGCCAACTTCACGGTCCGGTGGGAAGGCGGCACCAAGGTATCCGTCCCCATCATTCAGGCCGTCATGATCGGCACGGCCTCGACACAGGGAATATCATTCGTCTGTGACGGCGTGGTCATTGAGGAAACGATTAGACAAGACGCCCCTTTCCAGAGTGTTGACAAAGTCCATTCTGGCAGGTTGTTGAGAAAGGTTCGAGTGCTAGGCGCGAAAAAAGGCAAGACCGACGCGTACTTCCTGTACGCGAGGGTTTGCCTTTTTGAAGCAACGACGCAATCGGGCCTTATCAGCAACCAGAAAAGGCCCGAAGAACACAATCTTCGGGCCTTTCCATTTTCAGTATGTTGATCAGGCTACTTTTCCAGTTCCTTCTCAAGCCACGCCTTGATCGACGGCGTCAATTCAAGAATGCCCTTGATGTCCTTGATCTCCTCACGCAGTTCCTTCACCAGATCATCCGGAAGCCGCTTGGAACAGAGGATGGTGGAACCATAGTTGTCCATACGCATCAGCACGACCTTGGGATGCTCCCAGGTATCCACTGCAAAATAAATGGAATATTCACCGCTGGTGGTAACAGGCGAGCGCATGGCGTCACGATAGTTGTTGTTTCCCCACTCCAGATACAGGGTGACGGCGTCTTCGTGAATCATATCCCAGTTGACTTCGTTCAGCCACTGCTTGCAGGCATTGGTATCTTCGCTCATACGAATTCCTCCATTATAGTTACTATTGTTAAATACATATAACAACGATCCCGGCAGGAGTCCAGACCGGTCTACAAATCAACACCGCCTGATTTGTTATCACGAGCCACCCAGACAAGGTAGGCTCCCCCCATGAGCATTCCCAGCGCGGCCGGTTCCCGCGTCCACAAAGCCCATACTGTCACGAAACCGATCAGCAGCACAAACAGCAGCCGCATCCATTTCCTGAATGTCCACGGGTAGGCTATCCAGTCCTTTTCCCACTCTACCGCCGAAAGCACGAACCGACGCCAGCGGTTTTCCGGCAAATCAGGAAGCCGTAATTCAAAAAAACCCGCACCGAAAATAATCACTGTAGCCGCAAACATCAGGTAGCTATGCATCAGAAGCGTCAAGGCAAAACCGAACAGAGACGCACAATGCAGCGTCCAGTTCCACGGCATACGGTGCCTCTCAAGGGCAGCGAAAAAAGTTTTAAAGGGGTAACTGACATACTATCTCCTGCTCCCACAGTACCCGCCGAACCATGGGTATTGCAACCCGCTGCCGTATTTTGTAAAAATCACTCAAGGAGAACATTCATGGACGCATATCTCATTTCCCGCGCCGTCTCGGAAGTCGGCGAAAATCTTCGGGTTCACGACAACTTTTTGGCAACTGCCGAGTCCTGCACCGGGGGGCTGCTCGCAAGCACCCTCACCGACTGTCCCGGCAGTTCCGACTGGTACACCGGATCGGTCGTCGCTTATTCCAACGATGTGAAGACACGCCTTCTGGGTGTCAAACCGGAAATTCTCGAACAGCACGGAGCCGTGTCCGAAGCCGTGGTCCTTGCCATGGCCGAAGGCGTTCTCAAGACTGTCGGGGCCAATGTCTCTGTCGCCGTCTCCGGCATAGCCGGTCCCTCCGGCGGCACTCCCGACAAGCCCGTCGGAACCGTCTGGATGGCATGGGCGTGGCCCTCCGGCTCCCGCGCCCGCCGGTACAATTTCTCGGGCGACCGCACTTCCGTCAAGGAACAGACCGTCATGGCCGCCATCAACGGCCTGCTGGGTGTGGTGAAATAATCACCTGACGTATAAGAATACCCTGCGGTGAATACGCAAAAAAGAGGGAAAACGCTTTCAGGCGTTTCCCCTCTTTTATTTTTTCAATTCGGTCCGAAACCGCAGCGGCCTGTCTTAATCCACTTTCAGGTCAAGCAGCACTATTTCGGAATAGGCGAGATCGATATCCCGCGGATCGACACGGGACTCTTGTAAAAACGCGGCGACTGGATGACTTCCACTTCGGCACCGGGACCGTCATCCTCGACAAAACGGCAATCTGCGGCAAAGACGCACTCATCGTCCGGGAGCAGCGCTTCGGCAATATCTCTCGCGCGGGAAGTAAACAGAGGGGATTGCTGCGATACAGGACATCATAATATGTCACATCGTCCTTCTTCCGGGTAATGGAGAGAAGCAGCAGGCACTGGGTGCAGCGGGTGGAAACCAGAATGGGGGTAACGTCCAGTCCGAGGTGGTCTTCAACGACCTTTGCCTCCGCAGGATTGGCCCTCATGAGGATCTGGTTGACGTCGACAATGAATTCGAGGTTGTCATACTCATGCCCGTCGCGTCGCCAGACAAACCGTTCGGTCTCAAGCACATCAAGGCCGAGCTTCTTGTAAAAATCAACACGCTTGGGCGAAAGCGAACAACCATGTAGGTGGTGTCCGGCTCGGAAATGGCCATTCTGACCATGGCGCTGCCAAGCCCCTGTCCCCGGTATCCTTGAGCACGTACCATGAGGTGAAGTTGACGAATCGCTCAAGTCGCATGCCCAGCGGGCGGGATGAGCAGACATGGCCATGGAAACCGACAATCTTCCATTGTCTTCGGCAACAATACCTATGTTGTTGCTGTCCATGCACCATGACGGAGTAAAGAGGCGTTCCATCTTCCGGCGGAAATTGCTGTTCATGTTTCGGAAAGCAGGTTGCAGATAGCGTCGATATCGCGGGGTTCGGCGCGGCGAAGTGTCGCAGTCATGTACTGTCCTCGATTGGTCTAGCGTTCCGGCCAGATATCGGCAGGGCTCATCCATTTCGCTGCGGGATGAGCGGTCGTTGCCGACAGCAGGTCGTCCATGAAATTCCAGGCGTCCCCATCCATTTCCAAATGGTGGGTCAATACGCCGGTAGGCTCATCAAAATCCACACGTCCGGTCCGTTTGTCCGTCAGGTGTTCCACCAGATCGGCTACACATTTCTCGCGTCCCGAAAAAAAGCCGGCTGCTTTTTCTTCCATTCCAGCAGATCGCAGTGTGCATCCGCCACACGGAGTCCGTCAGGCGGAACAGGCCGCTGACGCTTGTAACTTGCAGAAACACCCCGAAAACCAAGACCCGGCAGACGCGGCAGAAATTCCGGGGCCATCCGGTTCCACGGAGGTACGACAACGGGAACAAAACGGTCTCCGAAGAGTCCTGCCAGCTTACTCATGCCGGCACGCAAGTCATCAAGCACCGCAGTAACAGGACGATGCAGACCCAGCTCCCATGCCCCGACACCGCCGGACGCATGATTCGTATGGGCAAAGCCGTGCTGAAGCGCCCATGCATGTGGGGCTTCATCAATTCTTTTTGCAAGCGGCTCTTCGGCACGTACAGGAATCACGGCCAAACCGCAAGGCACGGCGTGCCGATCACTCATCTCCAAAAGGGCATCAAGCGCGGCGCAGGGGGCCCCGGCGTCATCGTCGCGCCACCACAGGACAGCAGTCTGTCCAGCGCGCGACCAGGCGTCAAGTTCGTCCATGAGAATCTGAAAAGTATCGTGTGTCATCAATGCCTCGGGTTGGAGGTTTACCAGAGGCCGAAGCAAAATGACAAGCCGTGTTCTGGTGTTTTCCGAAAATCCGTGGCAGGACAGCAGTCGAAAGGAGACCCTTTATGGACATGCCGGTCAACAACATCATCTGGAACAATGACGCGAATGCAATTTCGCTGTGATACTGCTACTTCCGCACGACATACTCCGGTCACCGAGACGCTGCCTGTCTCGCGCATCACGGACTTCTTGACGCCACCGGCGAACAGTGGTCGTGGGACTGACCGGCGGCGAACCGTTCATCTACCCCGGCATGGTCGATATCTGTGCAGAGCTGACGAAAAATCATTTCATCGGCGTGGACACGAACCTGTCGGTTTCGTCAAAAGTCCGCGACTTTGCCGAGCGCATCGACCCGGCACGGGTACAGGACCTGTATGTCGCCCTGCATATCGAGGAACGGGAACGCATCAAGGGAACCGAAGCATTTATCAAAAATGCCCGCCTGCTTCTGGACAAAGGTTTCAAGGTTATTGTCAATTATGTGGTTCATCCGACCCTTGAAGCACGCTTCCATACGGACAAAGAATTCTTTGCCGATCACGGCATCACCCTGACGCCCCGGCCGTTCAAGGGCGAATTCGAAGGACGGCGCTACCCCGAAGCATATGGGGACCGGGCACAAGCCATCTTTGCCGACCACCCCGAGCAGGGCAAAAAGATCGCCTTCAATTTTCAGGGAGTGCCGTGTTCCGCGGGAAAGACATTACTCCGCATGGAACCCGACGGCACCGTGATGCGCTGCCCCGGTGACAAAACCAAACTGGGCAACGTCATGGACAACGTCCGGCTGCTTGACGGCTCCGAGCCGTGCAACGTGAAACGATGTCCCTGCCGGGGAGTCGACCACATTTCCCTGACCACCCTGCAAAAGGCACTGGTGGACGGCGTCCAGTTCGCCGTCGTGGGCGACAATGACAAAGCCTCTGAATCGCTGATCAAAGCTGACGCCCTTTCCCCGGAACACCCGTGCGCACAGAACAACCTCGGCGTACTCGCACTGCGGCGAGGCGACCAGGCCGAGGCCGTCCGCCGATTTGAAACAGCCCTTGCAGCACGACCGAATCATCCGCTGTATGCCGACAACCTGCATCACACACAGGACGACATGCATTTCGATGCCGGCATCTGCCTTGACGTCAACCATCGTTATGCAAAGTAAAGGTGGCCCTGTCCTGAATTCTCAGGTATGACTGCCACGTTGCTTTTCTGGACACGGCGCCCAATCCCCGGTAACGATACGTAATCGCCGGTATGGGGAAGGTGTCCGGCTTATTTTTTGCCGACTCACGAGTTTATGGAATCGAATTCATACAATATCCTGATGTATTCCCATGACACCTACGGTCTGGGACATATACGACGCACCATGGCCATTGCCCGCAATCTGGTGCGTCCCGGCGTCAATATCCTCATCGTCACGGGATCGCCCATAGCCGGACGCTACACCATGCCCGCAGGCGTCGACTTCGTCCGCATGCCCGGCATGATTAAAAAGACCAACACCGTCTACGTCCCGCACTCCATCAAGGTCGATCCCAAAATCGCCATCTCCATTCGAAAAACATCATCTCCTCCACAGCCAAAGCGTTCAAACCCGATCTCTTCACGTCGACAAAGTGCCGACCGGCCTCAAAAATGAAGTGCTGCCCACGCTCAAATGGCTGAAAAAGAACCTGCCATGCACCCGTGTGGTACTCGGACTGCGCGACATTCTGGACGATGCCGAATCCACTCGCGCCGACTGGAAGAAAAAGAAATTTCCCGAAATCCTGCGTGATCTCTACTCCGAAATCTGGGTCTACGGCGAAAAAGACCTCTACAATCCCATCACGGAATACGCCTTTCCCGAAGACATCGCCAAAAGACGATCTTCACCGGGTACATTCCACGCAAAGTGCCGAAGACACGCAAACCGCGCCGCAAGCAGAAACAGGTGCTCGTCACCATCGGCGGCGGCGGAGACGGCTACACCGTGCTCGACAACTACCTCAAGATGCTTGAGAGCAACGGCACCGTGGATTTCAGGACGCTCATGATCACCGGCCCGTTTCTGGCCCATGACCGCCTCGATGAACTCGCTGACCGCGCCCGTGCGCTCAAGGTCCAGATCAAGCCGTTCGTCAAGAATCTGGAAAAACGCATGGCCACCGCCGACCTCGTGGTCACCATGGGCGGCTACAACACCCTGTGCGAAATCCTTTCACTCAAAAAGCCCGCACTGGTCATCCCGCGCGACACGCCACGCCTTGAGCAGCTGCTTCGCGCCAAGGTATTCGAGGGACGCGGCCTGTGCGACTACATCAAATGGGGTGACGTCACCCCGGACATACTGCGCCAGAAGGTCAACACCCTTCTCGACGATCCCGCACCGTGCATCAAACAACTCCAGGATTTCCGCATGACCGGCCTTAAAGTCATGTGCGAACGCCTGACCCACTTCCGAGAGAACTGTCGTGACTGATTCCGCTTCCCGCGGGAAAACCCTTGGCATGGTGCTCAAGGGATATCCCCGTATCTCCGAGACGTTCATTTCCAACGAAATCCGCCTGCTTGAAAAGATGGGATTCAATATCCATATCTACTCCATGCGCGCCCCCCGCGAAAATTTCACTCACGATTCCATCAAGGAAATCAAGGCAAAGGTCACCTACCTGCCTTCCTCGATGATCTGGGGACTGCCCGCGCTGCTCTGGCACAACCTGCGACTGCTCTTCCGCCACCCGAAACGGTACTGGAAAGCGATCAAGCTCATGAAGACCCGCTTCGCGCTCGCACCCAAGAAGCACACCTGGATCAAGCATCTGCTCCAAGGCGGCTACATCATGCAGAAATCCGTCATCGACGACGGTGTGGATCTCGGCCATCTGCACGGACATTTCGCCCACACGCCCACCACCGTCACCATGTACGCAGCACTGTTCGCGGACGTGCCGTTCAGCTTCACGGCCCATGCCAAGGATATCTACACGCAGCTCCTGAACGCTATCAGGACAAGATCGACCTCGCCAAATTCGTGGTCACCTGCACCAGATACAATGCGGAGTATCTCACCAAGGTGTCCAGAAACGGCAAGCCCATCCACTGCGTCTACCACGGCATCAATCTCGATCTATTCGCGCCCAAAAGCGACGATACCGGAGCCAAAGCGCCCTACAACATTCTCACCGTGGCCCGCTTCGTTCCCAAGAAAGGTCTGGATATCGTCCTGCGCGCGCTGGCAAAACTCCGCGCCGAAGGATGGAATTCAAGTACACCCTCGTGGGCACAGGCAAGGCCGCTGACAACCGCAAGGTCGAATCGCTCATCCGC
>LQAI01000190.1_pt1 | contig 11862 bp, 17 predicted proteins | sample 1535821 | NCBI WGS metagenome assembly LQAI01 (sample SAMN04331586, study PRJNA305678) | bioreactor metagenome | isolation source: bioreactor_5 inoculated with Wadden Sea sediment 1st replicate of a... | place: Germany:Bremen | reverse complement strand
AAGCGTCGCTCTATTTCGTAATCTGTAATTAATAATTCAGCATCATCGATCTGCGATCGATTATCTTCTTCTACGGCTGCTCATCATATCTTTTTCAAGTACATCTAAGTGTTCAAGAGACATACCCGTACCTTTTGCAACACAAGAAAACAGCGTCTTCTGCTATAAATGTCGGAATGCCAGTTTTCTTTTCAACTAACTTATTAAGACCATGAAGCAAAGCTCCACCACCCGTCATAATAATACCACGGGAACTAATATCAGAAGCCAACTCTGGCGGTGTCTTTTCTAAAACGGCATGAACAGCATCACACACTGCATTTACTGTTTCTGCAAGAGCATCTTGCATTTCCTCAGATGTAATGGTTATGTTTTTAGGTAAACCTGTAATAAGGTCTCTACCTCTACAATCCATTTTTATTGACTTTGCTCTTGGTGCAGCTGTACCAACATTAATTTTAAGTTCTTCTGCAGTACGTTCACCGATTAATAAATTATGTGCTTTACGCATGTATTTAATAATAGCTTCGTCAAATTTATCACCTGCAACTTTTATAGATTTACTTTCTACAATACCACCTAATGATATAACAGCAATATCAGCAGTACCACCACCAATATCTATAATCATATTGCCATCTGGTTTTGTTATGTCTAAACCAGCACCAATAGCTGCTGCGATAGGTTCTTCTATTAAGAAGGTACGGCCTCCACCTGCTTCAACCGTTGCATCGATAACAGCACGCTTCTCAACTTCTGTTACGCCGCTTGGAACACAAACTATAATCTTAGGTTTAAAGAAACGTCTTCTACCACATGTTTTATTTATAAAATAACGTAACATACGTTCTGTAATTTCATAGTCAGAAATAACACCATCTCTAAGGGGTCTAATTGCCACTATATTTCCTGGTGTACGCCCTAACATACGACGTGCTTCAGAACCAACCGCTAAAACCTTATCCGTATTGCGATCAATAGCTACAACTGAAGGTTCTTGTAATACGATTCCTTTACCTTTTATGTAAACAAGTACACTTGCTGTACCTAAATCAATTCCTATTTCGGTTCCGAAATTAAACATCGCCCACCATCCCGTCATTTTTTTATAGTCAATTAGTCGGTACTATCTACCACTGTCATTGAATCTTTACAATTTAATCTATTTTTGACTCATTTTAATACAAGCATTTAAAACAAGTAGCATTCTACACAATTTCTCCATCATGGTTGTATTCTACATAAAGCCTTCATTTCCTTTTAATCTGACAAAGTTTTCAGAACTAATATAGAAGTATGAAAAGAAGAACAGGATAAATGAATATCTAGTCCTATACTGTACATACAAAGTTAACCTGAAGACTTAAATCTTCAGGTTTTAAACACTTTACAACATGTTTCTCTCATGTATTAATCTGTTACACGTTTTATTTTAGCACCAACCGCATTTAATTTATGTTCAATTCCAACATAACCACGGTCAATATGATATATATCGTTTACTTCTGTTGTACCGTCGGCAGTTAAACCTGCCAATATCAGGGCAGCACCTGCTCTAAGATCTGTAGCACTTACTTGTGCCCTTCAAGCATTTCCGAACCTTGAATAAGCGCACTGTGACCTTCAATTTTAATATGAGCACCCATACGGTTAAGTTCACTTACATGCATAAATCTGTTTTCAAAAACAGTTTCCATGACAACACTCGATCCTTCTGCTGTAGCAAGGTAAGCCATAAATTGCGCTTGTAAATCAGTCGGAAATCCAGGGTAAGGAAGTGTCGTTAAATCGACTGCTTTAGGTCTATCAGTTGCACTTACACGGATATGATCATCATTTTCTTCAATTGTTACACCACATTCTCGCAACTTAGCAATAAGTGGTTTTAAATGGCTTGAAACTGCATTTTCTATTTTGAGATCACCTTTAGTCATTGCAGCTGCAATCATATAGGTACCGGTTTCAATACGATCAGGTATGACTGTATGTTGTGCGCCACCTAGCTTTTCAACACCTTTAATTCGGATGGTATCTGTTCCAGCACCCTTAATGTCGGCTCCCAGTTTGTTTAAGAAGTTTGCTAAATCAACAATTTCTGGTTCTTCTGCAGCATTTTCTATGGTTGTTACACCTTCTGCTAAAGTTGCAGCCATCATAATATTTTCTGTTGCACCAACACTTGGGAAATCCAAATAAATGCTTGCCCCAATAAGTTTTTCTGCAACAGCTTCAACAAATCCATGACCTAATTCTACTTTTGCACCTAACGCTGTAAATCCTTTTAAGTGTAAATCTATAGGACGCGCACCAATAGCACACCCACCAGGCATAGAAACACGTGCTCTACCCGTTCTGGCCAAAAGTGGTCCCATTACATAAAAAGAGGCCCGCATTTTCTGCACAAGTTCATAGGGTGCTTCGCAACTTGTAATTTCAGGAGTGTAGATTTCTGTAATACCATTTTCCTTGAATTCTACTTTTGCACCTAAAGATTTTATTACTTCACTCATTACACCAACATCTCTAAGTGCTGGTACTTCTTCTAATACACATTTATCTGTTGCTAGTATCGATGCAGCCATAATAGGTAGCACCGCATTTTTTTGCGCCACTTGCTTTAATTGATCCTTTTTAAAGGACCCGATTTTTCTACGATAAACTTCGCCAACTTGCTCCTCCTAACTGGAATGTTTGCAAATAATATGTCCCAAATTTATTTAAATAACCATACTACTCGAATCCTGATAATTCCTAATCTTTGCAAACTTTAGAATGTCTTGTATGGGCTTTTATCTCCACGGTTGTTTCCGTATATTTTTGCTTATGCGGATAATATTATAACATATGCGCCACTTAAAGTATAGAGCTAGGTTGGGACATAAGTCTCAAGAGTAAGTTTTTCGTGAAAAAGTACTCAAAAACAAATAACCCAGCAATGTATTACATTGCTGGGTCGTTTATTATAAGTTATCGTGACTCATGTGATTATCAGCTACATGCATTCGATTAACAGCGCGGTTTAAAGAAACTTTTGCTCTTAAAACATCTGTTTCTTTACTAACCTCATTCAGTCTTTCTTCAGCACGTTCCTTAGCTGATTTGGCACGATCAATATCAATATCGCTTGCCCATTCAGCTGAGTCTGTAATGATTGTTGCACCTGTTTCATCTACGCTGATGAAACCACCTGCGCAAGCAGCGGATTAAACACGCCATCCTTTTTGATTCGAATCATTCCGATTGACACTGGAGCTACTAAAGGTTCATGATCATGAAGCACACCAATATCTCCTTCCAGTCGTACGGACGATTAACATCTCAACTTCTTCTTTGAAGAACTGCTTATCAGGTGTTACGATATCCAGGTTGTACAAACTTGGCATCATGCCACCTCCTTACGCCGTTACTAAGCCTTTTTGTATCTTTCAACAACTTCGTCAATCGTTCCGGCATAAAGGAACATTTGCTCTGGAATATCATCATGCTTACCATCAATGATTTCCTTGAAACCACGAACCGTTTCCTTAAGTGGTACATAGGTACCAGGTGTTCCTGTAAACTGCTCAGCAACATGGAAAGGTTGTGAAAGGAATCTTTGAATACGACGCGCTCTCGCAACAACAAGCTTTTGCTCGTCTGAAAGTTCGTCCATACCAAGGATTGCAATGATATCTTGAAGTTCTTTATAACTCTGTAGTGTTTCTTGAACAGCACGTGTTACATTGTAATGTTCTTCACCAACAACGTCTGGTGATAAGATACGAGAGTTTGAATCCAGTGGATCAACCGCTGGGTAAATACCAAGCTCCGAGATCTTACGTGAAAGAACAGTTGTTGCATCAAGATGGGAGAACGTTGTCGCAGGTGCTGGATCCGTAAGGTCATCGGCAGGTACATATACCGCTTGAACAGACGTGATAGAACCTTTTTTAGTCGACGTGATACGCTCTTGAAGTCCACCCATGTCAGTAGCAAGTGTTGTTGGTAACCAACGGCACTTGGCATACGTCCAAGAAGTGCAGATACTTCAGAACCAGCTTGTGTGAATCGGAAGATATTATCAACGAATAAAAGTACGTCTTTACCTTCTTGATCACGGAAGTACTCAGCCATTGTAAGGCCCGTAAGCGCAACACGCATACGTGCTCCAGGTGGCTCGTTCATTTGACCAAATACCATGCAGTTTTATTAATAACGCCAGATTCGATCATTTCATGGTAAAGGTCATTACCTTCACGCGTTCTCTCACCAACACCGGCAAATACTGATAAACCACCATGCTCTTTTGCAATGTTGTTAATAAGCTCTTGGATAAGAACCGTCTTACCAACACCCGCTCCACCAAACAGACCGATTTTACCACCCTTAGCGTAAGGGCAGATTAAGTCAACAACCTTGATCCCTGTTTCAAAGATCTCAGCAGCTGTTTCTTGCTCGTCAAATGGTGGTGCCTCTCTATGGATAGACCAACGCTCAGCTTCTGTAGCTGGCTTTCCATCAATTTCTTGACCTAGTACGTTATATATACGTCCTAATACAGCTTCACCTACTGGTACTGAAATAGGTGCCCTGTATTGATCGCATCCAATTCCTCTCATTAAACCGTCCGTTGCAGACATGGCAATACAGCGAACTGTATTATCACCAATATGTTGTGCAACTTCTGCAACAATGTGTTTGCCTTCATAGTGAACTTCAACAGCATCGTTGATTTTAGGAAGATTATCAGAATCAAAGCGAACGTCAAGAACTGGTCCGATAATTTGGACAATTTTTCCTACGTTTTGCTCCATATGCTTAATTACACATCCTTTCATATTAACCTAAGTCTTCTAAGCTTTAGTTCAGTGCTTCTGCACCACCTACAATTTCTGATATTTCTTGAGTGATTGCTGCTTGTCTTGCCTGGTTGTACGTTAACGTTAATGAAGAGATCATATCTTCAGCATTGTTAGACGCATTTTCCATAGCTACACGACGAGCAGCCTGCTCAGAAGCAGCTGAATCAATCAAAGCACCATAAATTGTACTTTCTAAATATTTCGGAATTAGGTAATTGAGCACTACCTCTGCAGAAGGTTCGTACGTTGTAAACTCAGCATCTTCTGTGAGTTCTTTAACTTCGCCTTCAACATCTGCTGGAAGCAGTTTTAATATTTCTGGTTCTTGTGAAATCGTACTAACAAGTCGAGTATAAACAAGTTTAATCTCATCCACTTCGCCAGCTTCAAACATCTTCAAAGCCATACGCGCAATTTCTTGAGCATGCCCGTAGTTTGGCTTTTCAGAAATGTACAAAAATTCTTTTCTTACATCTGCTTCTTCTTTTTGAAGAAGTTCATTGCTTTCTTACCAATTGTAATGAAGGCCGCTTTATTAGCATCTTCAATATCAGCTATCGTTTTCTTCAGGGCATTAATATTGTAACCCCCGCAAAGTCCACGGTCAGCTGTTATTACGATGTATAAGCTTTTATTCACTTCACGTTTCTCAAGGTAATCATGACGCAATGATGTTTCGCTTTGGACAATGTTCTTAACAGTACCCATAACAGTTTCAAAGTAAGGCTTTGTCATTTCAACCTTGTCTTTGGCACGTCTAAGCTTTGCAGTAGAAACAAGTTCCATAGCTTTTGTAATTTGTTTCGTGTTATTAACACTTTTTATTTTACGCTTTATGTCGCGTGTACCCATTCCAGCCATTATCGCTACCTCCTATATGAGGCTATTAGCCGATTTGCTGACGTTGTTCTTCTCTGACAGCAAATCCTTCTTTGAATTTTCCAATAGCTTCGACAAGTTTTCCATCCATTTCATCTGAAATAACGCCCGATGCTTTAATTGAAGCACCAACGTCTGGACAATTGTCAGCCATATATGTGAGGAATTCTTCTTCAAAACGCGCAATCGCATGAACTGGAACATCTGCAAGATACTTGTTTGTAACAGCATAAATCATCATAACTTGATCTGCAACATTCATTGGCTGATATTGCTTTTGCTTTAATACTTCCATCAAACGTGCACCATGTGATAGTGTTTCTTGTGTTGCTTTATCAAGGTCTGAACCGAACTGAGCAAACGCTGCAAGTTCACGGTATTGTGCCAGTTCAAGACGAATCTTACCAGCAACCTTTTTCATACCTTTGATCTGAGCATCACCACCAACACGCGATACTGAAATACCCGAGTTAACCGCAGGTCTTTGACCAGAGTTAAAAAGTTCTGCCTCAAGGTAAATCTGACCATCTGTGATCGAGATAACGTTTGTAGGAATATAAGCCGAAACATCGCCTGCTTGTGTTTCGATGATAGGTAATGCAGTAATCGAACCGCCACCTAATTCATCATTTAACTTTGCAGCACGCTCAAGCAAACGACTGTGTAAGTAGAAATACATCACCTGGATATGCTTCACGTCCTGGTGGACGACGAAGTAACAGTGACATTCACGGTATGCAACGGCATGCTTAGATAAATCATCATATATGATAAGTACATCTTTGCCGTTGTACATAAACTCTTCACCCATTGCTACACCTGCATATGGCGCTAAGAATAACAGAGGTGCTGGCTCACTTGCAGATGCATTAACAACAATTGTGTAATCCATTGCTTTGTGATCTTCTAAAGTTTGTACGATTTGTGCAACTGTCGATTTTTTTCTGACCAATTGCTACATATATACAAATTACATCTTCTTCTTTTTGGTTAATGATTGTATCAATCGCAACAGCTGTTTTACCAGTCTGACGGTCACCGATGATAAGTTCACGTTGGCCACGACCAACAGGAATCATCGAGTCAATAGCTTTGATACCCGTTTGTAAAGGTTGGTGTACAGATTTTCTATCAATAACACCTGAAGCGTTTGCTTCGATAGGTCTAAACTTATCCGTTTTGATTGGACCTTTTCCGTCAATTGCTGTTCCTAGAGAGTTTACAACACGACCGATCATTGCTTCGCCAACTGGCACTTCAACAATACGTCCTGTTCTTTTAACAACATCTCCTTCAGCAATTACCTCACTAGATCCAAGAAGAACAGCACCAACGCTATCTTCCTCTAAGTTTAATACCATACCAAATACATCGCCAGGGAATTCAAGAAGCTCGCCTGCCATACATTTCTCAAGTCCATGGATGCGGGCAATACCATCACCAACCTGAATTACTGTACCAACATCTTCAACTTGAAGCTTGTTGCCGTAACGTTTAATCTGTTCTTTTTATAACAGAACTGATTTCTTCAGGTCTTAGGTTCATTTTAAACTCACTCCTATATCACTAGACTATGATTTGCGCTAAGTCGTCTTGTATATCGCTCAATCTTCTTCGAATAGAGCCATCGACAACCTTGTCACCGACACGTAAAAGTAGACCGCCTATAACATCTTTATTAATGATGTTTCTAAGCTCAATTTGCTTCCCTGTCATTTCTGATAGTTTAACTTGTAGCCCCTTCATATGTGTCTCATCTAATACAACCGCTGATTCAACAGTTGCTTTTTCTATTCCTTTATGTGCATAAACTTTTTTTATCGAACTCATTTTTAATACTGAAAATAGCCGCACTGCGTCTTTTATCCAGAATTACTTTTAAAAAGTTCATCATTTCGTCCGAAATTCGTCCTTTAAAATCTCTTCGAAAGATTTTTTCTTTTCGTCTACACTTATTTTAGGTGTTTTTGAAAAGTTCAAAAAAGTGACGGATTTTCCTTAAACAAATCAGTGATTTGCCCGAGCTCTTCGAACAGCTGATCCAGTTTATTCTCTTCGATAGCGGCTTCGAACAAGGCATCTGAGTATACATGTGCTACTAATTTTGCCATTTCGTATCGCCTACCCTATCAATAAATTGCTGTACAAACGTTTTGTGTGATGCTTCATCCATTTCTTTTTCGATAATCTTAGAAGCTGCCATAACAGCCATCGATACAATATCATCTTTAAGTGCATTAAGTGCTTTTTCATGCTCACGCTTAATGTCAACTTCAGCTTTCGCCTTGATATTCGCTGCATCTTTTTCCGCTTCTTTGATAATCTCTGCTGCTCTAGATTCTGCTCTAACTGCAGCCTCACGCACAAGTTGTCTTCCTTCTTCAGCAGCTTCTGCTAATTTAGCATCATACTGCGCTTTTAATTCTTCTGCTTCTAAGTTCTTTTGCTTCAGCATCTTTCAAAGAATTTGCAATTCCGTCAGAACGCTTCTTCATGAACTCTGATACAGGTTTAAATAAAAGCATTTTTAATGCTACAAAAAGAACAATTGTGTTTATGATCTGGATGACAAAAGTTTGATTCAGCTCGACTAATCCAAACTTCATATATTCTGCCATTTGATCGCTCCTTTTTATATTAGGTATTTAACAACTTAAAACTTAAAGTTTGCCTAATAAAGGATTCGCAAACAACAAAATAATTGCTACGATCAAACCATAGATACCTGTTGTCTCGGCAACTGCTGCACCAAGAAGCATTGTACGAACGATATCACCTTGTGCTTCAGGTTGTCTACCAACACCTTCTGCACCTTTACCAGCTGCATATCCCTGACCGATACCAGGACCGATCCCTGCGATCATTGCTAAACCAGCTCCAATAGCTGAACATGCTAAAACTAATGCTTTACCATCAATCATGTTTATTTCCTCCTTAAAAACTTAAATGAATATTTTACTTTTTTTGATCGAATCACTTTTTAATCGCCGATTACATTTTACCTAATAGTGGATTTGCGTATAGCAACACTATTGAAATAATCAATGCATAAATTCCTGTTGTTTGTGCAACTGCCTGACCAAGAAACATTGTTCTAATAATCATTGACTGAAGCTTAGGTCGTTTTACCAACCGCTTCTGTACTTTTACCAGCCGCATACCCCTGTCCAATACCAGGTCCGATACCTGCGATCATTGAAAATCCAGCTCCTAAAGCTGAAGCAATCAATATAATCACTGCACCGTCAGTATTTAATAACGGATTACCAAATAACATAATTAAAGCAATTACTAACGCAAGAATACCAGACGTTTCCGCAACAGCAGCTCCTAAGAGCATAACCATTGTTGTCTGTTTTGTATTCTTTGGGTTTCTAGCGACTGCTTCTGCACCTTTGCCTGCCGCATACCCCTGACCAACTCCTGGTCCGATACCTGCTATCATCGTTAAGCCTGCACCAATACAAGAAGCAGCAATGATCAGTGCTTTTCGATCAAAGCTCAGCAACCATTCAAGAAACTTTACAATAAAGTTGGTTGACTCCATAACTTCACCTCTTCTCGTACTAATCCATCGCCATTGAAATGAATACCATTGTTAACATCGTAAAAATAAAAGATTGTAATAGACCTGCGAACACGTCAAAGTACATGTGTAACACTGCCGGTACAGGAATAATACCCCACATTCCCAAAGCGCCGTAGAGTAAGTTCATGATGATTAAACCACCAAGAATATTACCAAATAGACGGAAACTTAAGGATATTGGATTTGCTAGTTCACCGATGATGTTCATTGGCAACAGTAACGGAAATGGTTCTAGAAAACCTTTTAAATAAGTTCCAAGACCTTGATTTTTGACACCAAAGTAATGGGTTAAACAGAATGTCATAATTGCTAGGGCAAACGTCGTATTTAAATCAGACGTTGGCGGTCTTAAACCAAATAGTCCTGCAATATTTGATATTCCGATAAACAACAAAAGCGTTCCTACATAAGGTGCAAACTCTACACGGTGATTCCCCATGGTTTGTTTTGTTAAGTTGTATATAGCGTCAACAAGCATTTCAACAAAGTTTTGCATTCCTTTAGGCACACTGTCCATTTTTTTTTCTTGCTATAATAGCAAAAATAATTAGGAGCAACATGATGAACCATGTTACAATTACTGTTTGTGAGATATGTATTCCCGATCCAAACAAATCAACAACATGAGGTCCGTACCCATCGGTAGTATACGATTGTGCAACCACTTTAGTGTCTCAGTATTATTCAAATTCATTCCTCCTTTCTTTTAAAGATGTTTTTGAAATAGTTTTTGTCACTTAAAAGATGAGTTCCTAAAATGACAAATTTGATAGAAAGTAACCCAATAATCGTCCCTATGACAGACATATATTCAGCTGTAACAGCTGTATAAAGCACGATCGCAGTAATAAGAAAACGTGCGAAGTACTTTATTGACGTGTAATTTTGAGCCTTTCCAGGGTTCATTTGAACAGCCCTGTTTAGTGTTCTACCCAGCTCAACAAAGTTTATAACTCCAATTAATGCTCCAAATATCAATCCTATTCCATAAGCCAATAGGATTATCAGATATAAACGCACCTATTAAAAAGAACATTACATTTAATACAATTGCATTCCGAATTGTTTCCTTAACCAATTTTTCAACGGTATTCAATAGCGTTTCCTCCTGTGATCTCGCTCTTGCTCTTTGCTCTTTTTCATAGTAAATACGTAAAGATTCCTGAACGATGTAATCACACCTACAATTGTAAAAATGAATAAAAATAAATATCCTGTGTTCAGTTTTTCATCAATAAAAATACCGATGAATAAACATCCAATAATGGGAACTGCCATCATAATTCCAATTTGTGATAAATAAGCTAAGTTCTCGTACATCTTGAAATTGCCATTATTAGACATATAGCTCCATTTCCTTCATAATCATTCAAAAGAATGACTCAAAAAGCCATTCTTTTGCTATAAGGGTTGAATTATTTATACTTAAGATCATCCAAAACGTGCATAAATGATCAAACTGCACCGTGGTGTCCGTTAACTCTATAACTGTCAAAATCATTTCTGATTCTCAAGTTTTAGACCACCTTTCACCATTACCCTAATAGCAAAAGGTTGTTAAACCTTCAACAATGTGCCCCTGGTCGTTCATGCGTCTTCTCTTGTCTTCTCTGCAATGTAACGACAGCTTTATTATATTCTATGTAATTCGTTAGTATTTGATATCAAACCAACCTAACGCAAGGTCTTCACCCATTTTAATAGGATATCATATTTTGTTGTATTTGTGCATACAAAATCTGAATCAGATCTCAAGGAAACGTTTTCATGTCGCAATTTGCTCACTTTTCTGTCAATTTTAATTGTAGTCATAGTAACATAATAGTATCTAAGTAACAAAAACCTCAAAAAAAGACGATATTATTACATTCCCTTAATACATTATAGTATGAAATCTACAAAAAGTTAATTAAAATTTTAACAAGAATTTCGTAAACCCCTTATAAACAGAGGAATCCCAAAGGTTTTACCACCTTTGGGATCCAAAATTTTTATGTTTAATTATTCATTCTTAGAGAAAAAGCTTTTAATAGCTTCGACTATTTTTTGGGAAGCTTGGCCATCACCATATGGGTTTACAGCATTTGCCATGGATTTATATGTTTCTTGACTGTTAAGCAATTTGATGAGTCGCTTCAAAGATTGCTTGTGTTTCAATTCCTACTATTTTAACCGTACCTGCATCTACAGCTTCTGGACGTTCTGTTTCTGTTCTCATAACCAATACAGGCTTACCCAACGACGGCGCTTCTTCCTGAATACCACCAGAATCTGTTAGTACAATATCAACACGTGCTTGAAGGTTTACAAAGGGTTCGTAGTCTAAAGGTTCTATTAAATGAACACGCTCTACATTTTCAAAGTATTGATTTGCTAAATTTCTTACTTTTGGATTTAAGTGTACCGGAAAAATAAATCTCTACATTTGATTATGTTGGAGAACATCCAACATGGCTTGGAATATTTGCTCCATAGGTTTTCCAAGATTCTCGCGTCTATGAGCTGTTAATAATATGGTTTTATTATTCACATAATCTATTTTATTTAAATATT
>LQAI01000189.1_pt1 | contig 11882 bp, 16 predicted proteins | sample 1535821 | NCBI WGS metagenome assembly LQAI01 (sample SAMN04331586, study PRJNA305678) | bioreactor metagenome | isolation source: bioreactor_5 inoculated with Wadden Sea sediment 1st replicate of a... | place: Germany:Bremen | reverse complement strand
CGATGAAGTATTTCTTATTATATTCTTAAAATAGGTCATTAGTAGGAGCCTTGTGTTATGATGAGGATGGAGGTACTATATGAAAATATTGATTACCAATGTATTAAAGAAAGCAAACTATAGAGAAGCTTTTAATCGCAAATTAGAGGCTGTTTTAGATCCACTAGGTGTTGAGAAAACAACTGTTTATATAGAAAACTTAAATGCTATTAAGGATATAGAAAGTTATAGTCATCTGATTATATCTGGGTCAGAGGCAAGTGTTTTAGATCAGGAACCATGGTACGATGCCTTAGATACAGTGTTACAAAACTTTGCCGATGCAAATAAGCCTGTACTGGGTATTTGTTTTGGCCATCAGTTCATTGCAAAGTCTTATTGTGGAGAGGGAGCTGTTGCAAAAGCCAAGCAAGCAGAGTTTGGTTGGACAGATATTCTATTAAACAAAGATGTCTTGTTTAATGACATTAAAAGTTTCAAATCTCTGGTATTACATTATGATGAAGTAAAACAGCTGGATGACCGATTCGAGATTATTGCACAATCCAGATATTGTCCAATTCATGGCTTTAAAATGAAAGACAAACCTGTTTGGGGTGTACAATTTCATCCCGATTTTCTATATGGTGATGTAGCTGGCATCTTAGAACATATTGAGAAAACAGATCCGGATTTTTCTAAAAATCATGTAAAAACATTTATTAACGAAGAAATGTATGCAGAAAATAACAAAATATTTATTAACTTTTTAAATCAATAATTAAGGAGGCGTCATGGAAGCCGCTGCTCTAAAAGAACTCTTTGAAAAAGGTTATGGATTTAAAGTTTTTCAAGGACATAATAATAACCCTAATAGTTTAAAAGTACAAAGTATCTTAGAATCTATTGAATTAGATCAAGTGGTTAAAAATAGACTCGATGTCTTAAAGAAGAAGCATTATGTTATTTGTTTGGGTGAAAACTGGTGCCCTGACTGCACCATTAATGAGACTATTATGCATAAGGTTGGAGAATACCAACCCTTAGTTCATATCAAACACCTGCCACGTGAAGGCTACGAAAGCCTTGTTTCGAGTTTTGACCCTGATGGTAAGGCGCGTATCCCATTAATTCTTTTGATGGATGATACATTTAACTTAATGGGGACTTTTAATGAAGTGCCTAAAGTAGTTCATAAAGCCATGGAATCTGGTGAACAAGCACAGGTTATTGTTGCAAAACGTAAGTACAGAAATGGCGAATTTTTAAAAGAAACATGCTTAGAATTTATAGAAATATTTGAAAGAAGTGAATAAGGGTAATATATTAGATAACTCGTCTTAATAAGACGGGTTTTTATATAAAAGACAGAAATAAGTTTATTATTCAATAAGTTTTATACCATTTAGTAGTAAAAATGAGGTTGGTGTCATTTGACATTTGCATCAGGGGTGCTATAATTATACTAAACAGTCAGTAAAACACGAAAGGAGGTTTATCATGAACTCATTTTCAAAAGATTTTTCCAAGGCATTTGAACATCATGAAGGAACATTAGAAGAATTAAAAAAGTTTAATGGCCAGCTTTGATGTAGAAACATTATTGGAAGAGAATGTGGAATTGAAAAAACCAAAAGTGAATATATGGAATCACAGCTCCAAAAATTAGCTCAAGCTAATAGTCAACTTCAAGAGGAGGTAGGCCAGTGGAAGCTTAAATACAGAGACCAAGTGATTCAAAGGAAATTAAACATTGTCGAAGGTTCTAAAAAGAAGCTGGACCAGTTGTTTAGCAGTCAAATGGAAGGTCATTTAAATCAATTGGAACTTGTTGAGAAAAAGATCCTAGAGCGATTTAGTAAGTTTAATAACAAAATTAAAAGAACAAAACGAAGACATTGCATCAGACTTTAACGGCCGCTTATTGACTCTTTTTGAGTCCTTTAAAGCAGAGATCCAAAACCATAAAGATCAGTTGCAAGAAGAGAGACTTCAGGTACGTAAGGACATGGATACTAATTTTGCAGATCCAAGTCTGATGGAGGTTGATGAAAACCTATTAACAAAAGCAAAAGCCCTTAATCCAATGGAACTTAAATTGGGTCTTAACTTGGTTAATAAACTAGGTGTTTTATTGGTTATTCTAGCGGTTATTTTAGCTGGTAGATATACCTTTACCAATTGGTTTACTGATTCTATGAAAGGCATCGGATTTATGGTATTGGTTTATTGATGTTATTTGGTGGCGAGTGGTTTAAAAATAAAAACATGCGCGTCTTTTCATTAGGACTTATTGGTGGCGGTATAGGTGTATTTTATGCTGCGACATTTTATTAATTACTTTTATTTAGACTTAATATCTATGAATGTAGCATTAATGGTGTCAGTACTCATTGCTGTATCAACCTTGGTATTAACCCTTAGATACAAGTCGTCAATTATTTGCTCCTTATCATTGATAGGTGGGTACTTACCATTTTTCACCTACGTTTATGTGTTTGGTATAGACCAATTACCTACCATGGGAGCCCTTATTTATCTATCCATATTTAATGGATTGGTCTTGGGGATTTCTTTAAAAGAAAAGTGGTATTCCGTTATTTATATCAGTTTTATCATGAATATTCCTTGTTCAAATTATTTAATTTCTATCTTAGATAGTACCTTAATAGCACTGATATACACATATGGACTCTTTATTGTTTACTCTACAGTTATTGTCTACCGAAATTTAATAGAAAAAGAAGTTTTAAAAGTATTGGATTTAATTTTACTAGTCATCAATGCACTTGTTAATGTATCTATGGTTTACTACCTCTTTACAAAAGCAGGCTACGAAAACTTTGATGGCATCCTTGCCATTGTATATGCAGTACTTTACTTTGGAGCAGCAAAATTACTAGACAACAAAACATGCAGACAATAAAAATGGTTCATACTTTCTATATCTTTGCAGTTGGTTTTTCTGTATTGGTGGTACCACTACAATTCTCTGCAGATTGGGTTCTGTGGGGCTGGTTGCTTGAAAGTATGGTATTTATCTACTACGGAAAGCAGTTGGAAAACAAGAGTGTGCGACACATGGGCCATGGCCTATTAGGGATCACTCATTTAATCTTTATCATAGAGTTTATGGACACACTCTTCCACACAGGGACTTATCCAGGAGAAATAGATATTAAATTCTTGGCATTGGTCGTAGGGCAAGGTCTTGTATTCTATGTTTACAAAGACATTGAGAAACACGCAAAAAAACTTACCATAACAGATATCTACCGTTACTTTGTATTGGCCAGCGGCGCCATCTTTGGTATGTACAATGTACTTATGATTAATACAAAGTGGTTCTTGTACGGAGCAGATGGTGAATACACAAGTGTCGCTTGATGGCCATGTTCTTGATAGGTTATACCTACTTGTTAAATCGATTACATTTAAGCACGTGGATTGTTTTAAAGAGATTTAACGTTGTCATTATAAGCATAAGTTGTTTCCTGTTGTTATTGCTCAACCTGATGGAGTTCCATATGATAGCGGTATTGGCTATGTCATATCCTTTATATTAATGATACTCAGTAATTGCTTTGTCTTATGGAAACTCAATATGGTTCTTAAGTGGAACCAAAACAAAGGCAATTTGACTCGGGAAATGCGTGGGATGTTACTAGGCATATACACCTTGGTGATATACTTCATGAATTTAGGTATTAAGTTTAATCTTGATAACTGGAGCATAACCATTAATATTTCACTCATAGCATTTGCACTTGTTTATATTGCCATTGGTTTTAAAGAGCGTTTCACATCACTTCGTAGAATGGGTTTAGGTCTAGCGCTTATTTCGACCGCAAAAATGACCATCTTCGATATTCTTGCAACAAGTACAGTGCAGAAAATCGTTGGTTACTTTGTCTTTGGATTCGTGCTTATAGGCATATCATTTATCTATCAAAAGTTAAGTAACAAACTTTTGGAAGAGGAGGAGAGCCAATGAAAACAAGACTCATCACCACACTCATCTTATTGGCCTTAACTCAAGGCATATTTGCAGAAACAGAAGTCTGGAACTATGAAATCGAGTTAGAAACAGACAAGACTTATGAATATAACGCTCTAGACCTTAATAAAGAGGTTTATAAACATAGTAAGTTTACTTTAGGAGATTTAAGAATTGTGGACGAAAGCAATGGTTTTGTCCCCTTCTTCCTAAACACTTTGGAAACTATCGAAGAGGTAGAAAAGCAAGAAGAGCCCATGGGCCTTCTTAACAATTACCCTTATAAAGAACATCAGATTTATGATTTTAAGTCTCTACAAGACGAAATCGATACAAATTTTAAGATTGATACCTTAAAAGTACATGTAGATGCTCAACAAGATTTTTTTCAGTATGTAGAAGTTTGGGGGAGTCATGATCTTGAACATTGGACTTATTTAAAAACAGATGAACTCTATCAAGTCGACAAGATAAGAGATTATGAAATCGATTTTGATACATCTGTTCGCTATCCTCATATAAGGTTAATTCATTTAGATGTTCAACCTCATTTAAGATTTACGGGTCTTACAAAAGTCAAGACAATCGAGTATTCAACTGATTTAAAAGAAGCGAAGCTTAGAGAAAAATATTGTCTTTAAACAAACTGAGAAAAACAAGGTTACAGAAATTATAATTCCCGCCTATGCCAATTGCAGAATAGAAGAACTCAACCTTCTTATTGAGGGCATGTACAATCGTAGGGCTGAAGTCTACCTAGTTGATAAAGAGGGCAATGAAAGCCGTGTGGCACAGACTTATATCTATCAATCGACTGTGAACGAAAGAAACGTACACAATGTATTAAAATGGGACACCCATGGCGCTTATGAAAAGGTATTGATTCGTATCTACAACGAAAATGACCGTGCCTTAAGCATTCAAGGAATCGATTTAAAAGTAAAATATGACACCTTGGTCTTTGCTGTAGAAGAAGATCATGAGTATCGATTGCTCATGGGTAATGCAAATGCAAATTATCCGAAATACGATATTTCATCCTTTAAATCAGAGATTAATAAAGAAGAACATGGTAAATCTAAATTAAAAACTATGAATCAAGTTGAAATTTCTTTTGTAGACGACAAGCGTATCGATACAAATGTTGTAGATGTACTAGGTCTACAAATACCCCTTAAAAGAGTCTATGACATAGCTATTATGATTGTTGCAATTAGCCTAGTTCTAGTAGCATTGAAAGCAATGAATAAAAAAGACAAAAACAACAGTTGACAAACATCCAAAGGGTACAATATAATTACAAACATGAAGAGTATCGGAAAAGGGCGGTACAATATTATGTTTGGAGGGGTACAAAATGGATGAAAGATATGTATTAAACATGCAATTAGCTCAAATGTTAAAGGGTGGCGTTATTATGGACGTTACTACGCCAGAAGAAGCAAAGATTGCTGAAGAAGCTGGCGCATGTGCTGTAATGGCACTTGAAAGAGTACCAGCAGATAATCCGTAAAGATGGTGGTGTTGCAAGAGCATCGGACCACAAATGATCAAAGGGATCAAGAAGCGGTTTCTATTCCAGTTATGGCAAAAGTACGTATTGGTCACTTTGTAGAAGCACAAATATTAGAAGCACTTGAAGTTGACTATATTGACGAAAGTGAAGTATTAACACCAGCTGACCCAACACTTCATATAGAAAAGAAAGCATATAAAGTACCATTGTATGTGGTGCTAAAAACTTAGGTGAAGCACTGCGTCGTATAGCTGAAGGTGCATCAATGATCCGTACTAAAGGTGAGCCAGGAACAGGCGATGTAATTGAAGCGGTTAAACACATGCGTATGATGAACTCTGAAATCAGACGTATTAAAGGTTTATCTAAAGAAGAACTATTCAATGCAGCTAAAGAACTACAAGCACCTATTCATTTAGTTGAGTATGTTTACGAAACGGTAAATTACCAGTTGTAAACTTTGCAGCAGGTGGTGTAGCGACACCAGCTGATGCGGCTATGATGATGCAATTAGGGTGTGACGGTGTCTTTGTTGGATCTGGTATTTTTAAATCAGGTGATCCACGTAAAAGAGCTGCTGCCATTGTTAAAGCAGTTACTCACTTCCAAGATCCTAAAAAGTTAGCAGAGGTATCTGAAAACTTAGGTGAAGCTATGGTAGGTATTAACGTTTACGAAATTAAGCAAGAAGAACGTATGGCGGATAGAGGATACTAAAATGAAGAAGATAGGTGTTCTTGCCCTTCAAGGAGCCTTCAAAGAACATGTAAGTATTCTTACTAAGTTGGGACACGATGCAATCGAAGTACGCAACTCAGAAGAACTTAATGGACTCGATGGACTCATATTACCCGGCGGCGAAAGTACAGCCATGGGTAAACTCCTTGTCGACTTTAAAATGAAACAACCTTTAATAGATAAAATTCAAAAGGGACTTCCTGTTTGGGGAACCTGTGCAGGTATGATCTTACTTGCAAACGAACTTGATGGCCATGAAGATGCCCATTTAGGTGTCATGGACATAACTGTAAAGCGTAATGCCTATGGCAGACAGCTAGATAGTTTCATTACCCATGAAATGGTAACAGGTGTATCAAAAGAGCCGGTACCTCTTGTGTTTATTCGTGCTCCTTATATAGTAGACATGGATAAAACGGTCGAATTGGTTCATAAAGTTGAAGGAAACACTGTAGCTGTTCGTCAAAAGAATATGCTTGCAACGTCTTTCCATCCAGAGCTAACAGAGGATACAAAGTTCCATGAGTACTTTATAAATGAATTTGTATCAAGTTAAGTTTTTAGATATAAAAAAAGAACATTAAGCTTGAATAAGGGAAGAAATACCCACAAACCGCATGGTCATTGACTTTGCGGTTTTTACCTCTTTTTAACTGTTTAAAGATTCACACAATTAATCTACATATGGTATTAAGTTGTGTCATAAATATGCCGATACACTATATGTTGTGGTAAGTCGCTCGGGAAAATTGTATGAAAATGAATACAAAAACTTTTTTGTGTTGAACAAATTGGGGTAACCGAGGTACAGAGGTTGCCATGAAATGGCAGGCGATTTCGTGTTTACAGGGTATAGTGGTGGTGGTACAATATATAGTGTGTCAACGGAGATGACAATACTAAATGTTGTTAAAAGTAAGTATTGACACACCACAAAACAGGGAGGTAACAATGGTTAAGATAGCAAAACGAAGCGGTTCGTTAGTTGAATTTGATACGACGAAAATCACACTGGCAATAGAAAAAGCAATGATGGAAACAGACAAAGGGGTAGATCACGAAATTAGTGAATCTATAGCAGCACAAATTTTTAAAGATATTGAAAATGACGACTTACCTGTAGATGTAGAATTAATTCAAGATGCAGTAGAAGATTATTTAATGTCAAGCCCACGTAGAGACGCTGCAAAAACTTACATAATATACCGTAACGAAAGAGACAAAACACGTGGTACAAGAAAAGACACAGATCGCTTATTATCTGATGAATTTATCAGTCGATATAAACACAATGCTTCACCTATGGAGCAATTAGGTAACTTTGTATACTACCGTACGTATTCAAGATGGTTACCAGATGCAAAGCGTCGCGAATTCTGGTGGGAAACAGTGCGTAGAGCAGTTGAGTATAACTGTAGCCTTGTTCCTACAACAAGAGCAGAAGCAGAAGAGTTATTCGATAACATATTCAACTTAAGACAATTCCTTTCGGGACGTACTTTCTGGGTTGGTAATACAGATGTAGCAAAACATTACCCAATGGCTAACTACAACTGCTCATTCCAAATTATTGAGAGCTTCCACTCTTTTAGAGACGTATTCTACTTACTCATGATTGGTTCGGGTGTAGGTGTACGTATTCTTAAAGACGACGTAGCTAAAATGCCAAAGGTAAGAACAGACTACGAACTGATTCATAAAGACTACACAGCAATGCCTATAAAAGAAAGAGAAGACAGCACAAGCTTAGAGTTCTTCTATAACAACACTGTAAAAATCACAGTAGGAGACAGTAAAGAAGGTTGGGTACAATCTTTAGACTACTTCTTTAAACTGATTTATAGCAACGAATTTAGAGACATTAAAACAATTATCGTAGACTACGACCATGTACGTCCATTAGGCGAACGTCTTCAAACATTTGGTGGTACTGCGAGTGGACACACAAGTCTTAAGGCAATGTTCGAAAAGATCAGCCGTGTTGTTAAAAAACTAGGCATCTTAGAAGAAAGCAAACGCGTTAAGCTTCGTCCAATCGATTGTTTAGATATTGCTAACATCATTGGCGAAAACGTAGTTGTTGGTGGTGTAAGAAGAACTGCAGAAATCGTTCTTGTAGATGCTGACGACAAAGAAGCGATCGAAGCTAAATCAAACCTTTACAAACAAGTAGATGGACAGTGGATTGTAGACCAAGACATTATTCACCGTCAAATGTCTAACAACTCTATTTACTATACAGAAAAGCCAAGCCGTGAAAGACTTCACTGGCAAATCGAGCAAATGCGTTACTCTGGCGAACCAGCATGGGTAAATGCAGAAGCTGGCGCAAAGCGTCGTCCTAACTTTAATGGTGTTAACCTTGTGGTGAAATCTTACTAGACTCAAAAGGTCTTTGTAACCTTACAACCATCAATGTTTATGCCTTTGTTAAAGAAGACGGAACATTAGACTTAAACGGTTTACTTAAAGCACAACGTCTAAGTGCGCGTGCTGGTTACCGTATGACATGCGTAGAACTTGAAATTCCAGAATGGGATGCAGTTCAACAACGCGATAAACTCATCGGATGTTCATTAACTGGATGGCAAGACATGGTTAATGCAGTCGATTTAGACCGAGATGGTCAAGCAGACGTACTTCGTAAATTACGTTCTGTAGCTAAAAAAGAATCTGAAATGTATGCAACAGAAATCGGTGAAGGTGTGCCGTTACTTGTTACTACTGTTAAACCAGAAGGTACGCTTTCTCAATTACCAACAGTTTCAAGTGGTGTACATTACTCACATTCACCATACTACATCCGTCGAGTACGTATCTCTGCGCAAGATCCACTTATTAAAGTTTGCGAAGAGCTAGGTTATCCAATCTTCCCAGAAGTTGGACAAGACATGGAAACGTGTAAAACAAAAGTTATCGAGTTCCCAGTTAAGTCACCAGAAGGTAAAACAAAGTATGACGTAAGCGCTATTGAGCAACTTGAAAACTACAAGATGTTCATGGAAGAATACGTTGACCATAACTGCTCTATTACAGTTCACGTTCGTGAGCACGAGTGGGAAGCAGTAGAAGAATGGGTTTGGAAACATTGGGACGAAGTTATGGCAGTATCATTCTTGTCTCTTGATGATTCTTTCTATGAGTTATTACCTTACGAAGCTATTACAGAAGAAGAGTTCCATACGCGTCGTGCTGAAATGAAGCCGTTTAGACCTTCACTTCTTCAGAAGTATGAGAAGGTTGAGACGCAGTTGGATATTGGGACTGATGGGTGCGAATCGGGTGCCTGCCCAGTGAGGTAAAACAGCTACCTTTCGCGAATCTCTTCGTTGCTTCCGAGCAATTGGGTGCGTCACGTGCTTAGCACTATCCTTACCCAATTCACGGAGGCGCCTTGATCTTCACGAAATCTAGCAGTTTTACGAAGTGGGGTCTTTTGAAATCCAATAGATTATTGATTGTATGATATAACAACAGAATTATTCATCGTTAGTTTGAACATAAGCCACTAGTCTTTTAAGACTAGTGGCTTTGTAATAACATAAAGTTGAAATTAACTAATGATTATGATTATGTTAGGTGAATCATAATGTATATAGATTCATTCACTTGTAAGATGAGCTATTATAAAAAGATAAATCTGAAGAAATAGGTGTAGAATATGGTAAAAGAAAAGTATAAAGGTGTTGAATACAATGAGGGACCAGATATGGCCAAAGGTTATATGCTAGGTAAAGCGAAAGAAATTTATGAAGAATTAAACTCTGACTATCTAGTTGATAGCCTCAATGAGGCGATTGAGTTATACACAATTGATAAATATGTAAAGGATGGATTGTTTCTTCAATATGTTGGAGAAGATAAAGAGGATTGGCTAAGAGAAAAGAATAGGATTGCCAACAAGTCTTTCGGAAGATATATTGGTTCCCATCTAGCTATTCTATCTGAATATAAGAACCTAAATTTCAGAAATCGAGAGATGTTTTGGGAAGTGGTAGGTGAAAGAAGATTATCTTGCATAAATGATAATGATCTAAAACAAGTTCTAAATGCCCAAGAGCATTTTGTATGGCAGATATTCAGACAGAAAAAAGTGGTTATGCGATTTGATGCAACTCTTAGAGATTATATGATGGATAATCCTGAGGGGAGTACTAATATTATTCTCAATAAATATCTTATAAATCATATAGTGGAAAAGCAGAAGTCCTATTTACCAGCTTCGTTAACTTTAGTAGATAAGGAAAAGATCATAAGTGACTATCTTGATATTGAAAACCTAAATTTGAATTATACTAGATTAATTAGTCAAGTACAGAGTTCAACCGAATTTGCTTTGGACGCTAGAACTAAATTGAAAGCTAAAAGAGTAAGTAAAAAGTTGGAAAACGAGATTTTTAATAATGATAACAAACAAGGAACTGAAATTGTTGTTGAGTTTAGAGATGGTGTTGAGGGGACAGTAAACAGTATTTTCATTGAAAAAGTAGGCACTGAGGTTGAAAAAAGTTGGTTAGATGAGAATCTAGATTATCCAACGATTTTGAATAATTTCATATACATTTTTAATTATGTTGATAGCAATATGGTATCAGATTTTATTTACAAGGAAATTTATGCTGGGGTATTTGAAAGATTTGGATTCAGTCATAAAAAAGAGTATAAAACGAGTCAGGTTTTTCATTTGAAAGAATCATTGTCGTTATTTCAAATGCATGCTTATTACTCTTTTCTAAGGAACCAAAATATTAGTTTAGAAGAAGTTATTGAGTGGTTTTTTAATAAATATCTGAATAATGAATTGGATAGAAGGATTTAATGTAAAATTACCACCCTTAGAGAATCCTAATTTTGAGAAATGTAAATCAATATTTCCAACAATAGAAAGTATAATGAAGAAATACAGCTTCTATATAGCTGATGGTTTTATTGATGAAGAGTTATTGGAGATTGAAAGTAGACCTTTACCTTTTTCAATGTGTCCCAGTAAAAACGAACAACAGGTACGTGTATTTAAATAATGATAATGAAGAAGCGATAATTGCAAGGAACATTATGTTTTCAGACCAAAGTAATTTAACTTACTTTCCTTGTTATGAGGATAACCAATATGAGACCTTAATTGAAAGACTTGATCTGGATAAACTATATAGAAATGATATAGAAAAGTATCAAGAGCAATCATTAGAATGGCTTATTGAGAATGGTTTTGTTACGCAAGCAGATGATGGAGAAATCTTATTAATCAATAGAAATCGGACAAAAATTTATTATAGATTACATTTAGATGGTGTTGTTGTTCCAAGTAAACTTTCAGACGAACTGAAACAAGAAGTTCAAAAGTTGATTTCAGAAGGTAAATTAGTCGCCGAAAATACATTGCTAACAAGACATGAATCAAACTACATTGATTATTATCTTAACAAAAGAAGTTTTATCAACGGTCACGATTTACGTAATAAATATCTTCACGGGACATCAACTAGTCATGATAATGAGCATACTCATTACAAAAACTATCTCCATGCACTAAGATTGTTGGTAACAATAATGATAAAAATAAATGATGACCTAAGTACATTAGATAGTTCAATCATTTAGACCCTTTAAGGGGTCAGGCACCCGAAATACCGATATGTTATAATAAGTTGG
>LQAI01000188.1_pt1 | contig 11946 bp, 16 predicted proteins | sample 1535821 | NCBI WGS metagenome assembly LQAI01 (sample SAMN04331586, study PRJNA305678) | bioreactor metagenome | isolation source: bioreactor_5 inoculated with Wadden Sea sediment 1st replicate of a... | place: Germany:Bremen | reverse complement strand
AATCTACATGAAGAGAAGAAAAGGCAGTAAAAAAGAGTGGTTGAACTTGTTCGTGAATTGATTGAGGATACTGCACAGAAATGACCTTGAGATTGTAGACATTGAGTTCGTTAAAGAAGGTCCCCACAGATACCTTCGCATCATAATCGATAAAGAAGATGGCATTGGTCTTGACGACTGCGGTCTTGTTAGCAAGTTTCTTAATAAGAAGCTTGATGAAGTCGATCCTATTGAAGAAAACTATTTTCTTGAAGTCACATCACCAGGCGTTGAACGTCAACTAAAAAAAGATGAAGACTTTGAAAAATATGCTGGCAAGCAAGTTCAGGCCAATCTATTTCAGCCAATTGATGGTGAAAAGGTTATTCAGGGTAAGCTTATCGGTTTAAAAGATAATAAAATCATTCTTGAAAGAGATGATTCTAGTACAGTTGATATTCCCAAATCAAAAGCGGCGGTCGTTAAGCTGCTTGTTACTTTCTAACCAGGCTTTTAGTTGCATAAGCAGCAAAGGCCTAGTTGTATTTGATTACATAAAGGAGGCGCATAAAGTGAAAGCTGAATTGTTTGAAGCGCTAGAGCAAATCGAAAAGGAAAAGGCATAAGCAAAGAAATCCTTCTTGAAACGATGGAAGCAGCTCTTATTACTGCATTTAAGAAAAACTTCGGTTCGTCACAGAATGTACGTGTTCATATCGATTCTGAATCCGGCGAATTTCAGGTTTTCTCATTAAGAGAAGTTGTGGAAGAGTCTATGGATGATTTCACTGAAATTTCACTTGACGAAGCAAGACTTGAAAATCCAAACTATGAAATTGGCGATTTTGTTGAAGAAGAAGTTACACCACGTAACTTTGGACGTATTGCAGCACAGACTGCAAGCAGGTGGTTGTACAAAGACTGCGTGAAGCTGAAAGATCAATCGTATTCGATGAGTTTAGCAACCGTGAATCTGAAATCATAAATGGTCAGGTTCAAAGAATGTCAAAGGGTACAATCTATATTAACCTAGGCCGTACTGAGGCCATCCTACTGCCTTCTGAGCAAATTCCTGGTGAAACATACGGCCAGGCTCAAAGGATTAAGTCTTTTATCGTTGAAGTTAAGAAGACACCAAAAGGGCCACAGGTTCTTGTTTCAAGAACGCATCCAGGTCTTGTGAAAAGACTATTTGAACTGGAAGTGCCTGAGATTTATAACGGTGAAGTCGAAATTAGATCTATCTCCCGTGAAGCGGGTTCAAGAACAAAGATCGCTGTTTATTCACCGCTTGAAGACATTGATCCAGTTGGATCGTGCGTTGGTCAAAAAGGCGTTCGTGTTCAGTCTGTTGTCAATGAACTTGGTGGCGAGAAAATCGACATCATCAAGTGGAGTGAAGATCCAGCAGAATTTATTTCTAACTCTCTTAGCCCATCAAAGGTTGAGCGCGTTGAAGTGAAAGAAGATGAAAAAAGTGCCCTTGTTGTCGTACCAGACTACCAACTGTCTCTTGCCATTGGTAAAGAGGGGCAGAATGCCCGCCTAGCGGCTAAGTTGACAGGCTGGAAAATTGACATCAAGAGTGAAACTCAGTATGAAGAATACCTTGAACAACTGGAAAATATGCCAGAAGAGCCAGAAACAGAAGCTGTTGAAGAAAATGATCTTCCAGTGGAAGACACAGGTCTAGAGGTTGACACTGAGGATGTTATCGAAAACACTGAAGTGACTGATCTTCCAGAAGATTTGGAAGATGAGATCCTTGAATAGAGAGGCTAGGGATTCCCATGCAAAAGAAGAAAATACCACTTCGTAAATGCGTTGGATGCAATGAACAAAAGCCGAAAAAGGAATTGATCCGCATCGTACGTAACAAAGACGGCGAAATGAGTGTGGACTTCACAGGCAAGGCTCACGGTCGAGGGGCATACATCTGCCACGATGTGGACTGTCTGAAGAAGGCTGAGAAGAAAAAATCTCTTAACCGCGCATTTAGTTGTGAAGTGGATCAGGAAATTTTTGAGAAACTCTATAAGGAGCTTGAAGCCCATGATAAATAATAAGTTCTTATCACTTTTGGGCTTTGCGCATAAGTCTAGAAACCTTGTAACAGGTGAAGACACATGCAGAATGAACATTAAAAAGGATGCCATTAAACTGCTTTTTATAGCAGGGGATGCATCTGACAATACAAAAGATCGTTTTTTACATCTATGCAAAAGCAGAAATATTCCGGTACGGATTATAGAAGATAGAGACACTCTTTCTTCAGCAATAGGCAAGGTGAACCGAACTGTTTTCGGGGTCACCGACCAAAATTTGCCGAGGAGATGCTCAAAGCTTTGGATGCGTAGATGACACGTAGAATTTCCGGAGGTGAGCGAATTGTCCAAAACTCGTATTTACCAACTCGCAAAAGATTTAGGCGTTTCCAGCAAGGAAATGATAGAAAAGCTCAAAGAATTTGATATTGAAGTGGCAAATCACATGAGCGCACTTGATGATGACGAAGCTGAACTGATCACAGAATTTTATTCTGGTGGCGATAAAGCTGAAGAAGCTGTCGTTGAAGAAGATGAAGAAGATTTTGATGATGATTCAGAAGAGAGTCAAGCGGCTCGTGATCGTCTGAAAATTGACCTTCAAGCCATTGAAGATGAAGAGTTCGAAAAGAAAGAACGCAATATTAAAAAGTCAAAAATCTAAAAAGAAAAGAAAACAAAAAGCGTGGCAAGTATAAGCAAGAGCATCAAGCTGCTGAAAAGGCTGAAGCTGAAAGCGGTGTAATCCGTGTAGGAGATACAATCATGGTATCTGACCTGGCTGAAAAGCTTGGTAAGCAAGCCAATCAACTGATTGTGAAGCTTATGCAACTTGGCGTAATGGCTGCAGTGAATGAAGAAATTGACTTTGAAACGGCTGAACTTCTGGCAACGGATTTCGGTCTTGAAATTGAAAAAGAAAAAGCCATTGATGATGTGGATCTGTTTAACCTGGATCAAGATGACCCGGTTGAGTCTCTTAAGAAGAGAGCCCCAGTTGTAACAGTAATGGGTCACGTTGACCACGGTAAGACATCACTTCTTGATGCTATCCGTTCATCAAAGGTTGCAGACGCCGAAGCTGGCGGAATCACACAGCATATTGGTGCATCTGAAGTTGTACACAATGGTGAAAAAATTGTATTCCTAGATACACCGGGTCATGAGGCGTTTACAACTCTTCGTGCGCGTGGTGCAAAAGTTACAGATATTGCCATTCTGGTTGTTGCAGCTGATGATGGTGTTATGCCTCAGACAATCGAGGCCATTGACCATGCCAAGGCAGCAGGTGTTCCGATAATTGTTGCTATTAACAAAATTGATAAAAACAATGCCAACCCAGATCGCGTAAAGCAAGAGCTTTCTGAGCGTGGTATTCTTATTGAAGAGTGGGGCGGCGACGTCATTTCAGTTCCAGTGTCTGCACTGAAACGTGAAGGCATCGATGAACTGCTTGAAAATGTACTTCTAGTTGCTGAAATGCAGGAACTAAAAGCAAACCCTGATCGTCCAGCGGTGGGCACGATCATTGAAGCCAAAGTGGAAAAAGGCCGTGGTACTGTAACGTCTGTTCTTATTGAAAAAGGTCAGATGAAAATTGGTGACTCGGTTATTGCAGGTACGACTTACGGACGTATTCGTGCTATGCACAACCATGTAGGCAAACAAATTAAAGAAGTTGGACCAGCATCGGCAGTGGAAATTATGGGACTGAACGAAATTCCGCAAGCTGGTGACAAGCTATATGTTGTTAGTGATGACAGACTGGCTAGAACCATTGCAGAAAAACGTGCGGCGGATATGCGTCAGAACAACCTGTCTGAAACAAAGCATATTTCTCTTGAAGATCTATTTGCTCAGATTCAAACAGGGGAAGTTCAAGACCTGAACATTATCATCAAGGCAGATGTACATGGCTCTGTAGAAGCCCTTCGCGGTTCTTTACTAAAACTTTCTAATGAGGAAGTTAAAGTCAATATCATCCATGCTAATGTTGGTACTGTAACGGAATCTGATATTCTACTGGCATCTGCATCAAATGCTATTATTATTGGCTTTAATGTACGTCCTGCTACAGCTGTTAAGAATATGGCTGAACGTGAAGCGGTGGAGCTAAAAACTTACCGTATCATTTACAATGCTATTGACGACATTGAGAAAGCAATGACGGGTATGCTTGCACCTGAATACAAAGAAGTTGTTCTGGGCCATATCGAAGTTCGTGATACGTTCAAGGTGCCTAATGTTGGCGTAATCGCAGGCGGTTATGTTAAAGAGGGTAAAGTTGTTCGTAACGCACAAATTAGACTGGCGCGTGAAGGCATTGTTGTTCACGAAGGCAAAATTGCATCCCTAAGAAGATTTAAAGACGATGTAAAAGAAGTTGCTACAGGCTACGAATGTGGTATCAGTATAGAGAACTACAATGATATCAAAGAAGGCGATATCATCGAAGCATTTATTATTGAGGAAATTCCACGCGGATAGTCTTTCATAAAGAGGTGATCTAAGTGAGTAAACCTAGAAGCAAAAGAATCTCTGAAGAGATTAGAAAAATTGTAGCGGAAGTTATTCGAAATGACATTAAGGATCCTCGCGTATCTAAAATGGCTACGGTAACTGGTGTGGAAACAACACGTGACCTACGCTATGCTACAATATATGTCAGCGTATTTGATGACGATGACATGAAGCAAAAAACAATTGAAGGTCTGAATCGAGCGAAAGGATTTGTCCGTCGTGCTATTGGTGATCAACTGGATGTGCGTTACACGCCAGAACCAATTTTCAAGCTTGACGAATCTATAGAGAATGCGATTCACCTGTCAAAAATAATTCGTGAAGTTCAACCGGAAGCCCCGCAAGAGGCTGAAGAAGATCAAGTCGAGGATGAAGAGGATGAAGAATAATCCGTTAAAATCATTTGATATTACGGAGACGTCCATAGTTATCCTGCCGCATATCAGCCGGATGGAGACACACTGGGTTCGGCTTTGGCACTTTATGAATAATTTGAGAGCAAATAATGAAAGGGTTTGGATTGTCTTAGATGATCCAATCCCTTTCAATCTCAATTTCTTAAATGTGCCGGCAATATCTGAAAAGGCGTTCACGGAAAAAAATATCAAACCCGACCTCCTATTTTGTGTAGATTCCAGTGATCTTGGTCGCCTGGGGGCGCGCCAAGACATGCTTCGAAGCGCTGGAACGACGATCAATATTGATCATCATAAAACAAATATCAATTATGCTGACCATAATGTTGTTGATGCTGAAGCGTCATCAACGGGTGAACTTATGTATGAATTGATTGTGGATGCTGGAGGGAAGATAACAAAAGAAATTGCTCAGGCAGTCTATGTAGCTATTTCTACAGATACGGGCAGTTTTAAGTATTCCAATACAAGTGCGAAAACTATGAAGATCTCAGGTGCATTGATTGATGCAGGTGTTGATCTCAACTATATAAATACAGAACTTTACCAGAATAAACCCTTAGAGAAAATTCTGGTTTTAAAAGCGGCTATGAAAAATATGCGACTGATTGATGACGGTAAATTGGCGGTCACTTATGTCAGTTTTGAAGACATGAAGGCCTTTGGGATTGAAACCCTGGACACAGATGGTATCTCTGAATTTTTCAGGGACATACATGGTGTTGAAGTGGTCATTCTTCTCAAGGAGAAAGAGCGTAATGTCTTAAGGGAAGTTTGAGGTCTAAGTATGACTTGATGTGGCCAATATCGCTAGCCTATGGTGGCGGCGGTCATACCAAGGCTGCTGGACTGACTATATATGGTGAACTTGAACCTTCTATAGATAGACTTGTCGCAACCTACTTTGAAATGGTGGGATAATATGCAGGAGTATTAAATATAATTAAACCTCCACATATGACATCACACGATGTCGTGGCAATAGCAAGGCGATGCTTGGGGACTAAGAAAATTGGTCATACAGGAACCCTTGACCCAATGGCAGCGGGCGTTCTTCCTATTTGTGTGGGACGGGCGACCAAAATTGTCGATCTCATTCAGGATGATAAAAAGACCTACCGGTGTGAATTGACACTTGGCGCTGTCACTGATACCCAAGATGTTTGGGGTCAAGTTCTGGAACGTTTTGACTATCAAGGTGTTACAGAAGAAGACGTTAAAGTCGCTGCGAAGAAGTTCATTGGCGAAATTGACCAGGTGCCACCCATGTATTCAGCTCTTAAGGTCAATGGAAAAAAACTTTACGAGCTTGCACGTGAAGGGGTCACCGTGGAGAGAAAATCAAGGCGTAGAACCATTTACAATATAGATTTCTTAAGAATGACAGGCAATAAGGTGTGGCTGGATGTGGAGTGTTCGAAGGGGACTTATATCCGCACACTTTGTCACGATATAGGCCACTTGCTTGGTTGTGGTGCCCATATGTCCTTTTTATTAAGAACTGCGACAGGTATATTCAATTTGGACAACGGCGTCGAAGTGGAAATGCTTCACCGCATGAAAAACAATCCTGACTTAATAGATAAACATATGCTTTCGGTGGATAAGGCCCTGGCAAAGCTTCCAGCAGCCAGCGTTCCAAAGTCCATTGAATCAAAACTAAAAAATGGTGTGCGTTTAGACTTGTCAGGGTATTGTCCAAGTGAAGCAAAGGTCCAGGATCAGCTTGTTCGGGTTTATATCGAAGACGAATTTCTAGGCACTGCAAGGTGTCGGTCTGTTGACCCATTGATGTTAAAATGGAAAACTTCTCAATATATAACAATGTCAAAGTCTAGACAATGATGTACTTACGATGGTCTAGCAAAGTCAGGTGATGAAATGGAAATCATTCGAGATATTAGTGAACTCTCTAAAGTGACGGATAATACAGGCGTTGCCTAGGAACCTTTGACGGGCTGCATATCGGTCATCAAGAAGTCATAAGAACGATGATTTTGAATTGTCAAAGACGTAATCTTAAAAGCTGTGTGTTTACATTTGCAAACCACCCACGGGCGGTGACAACTGCAGGTGGAGCACCGCCAAGAATCCTATCCCTTGATGATAAAATAAAACTTTTAGAGTCTTATGGTGTGGATATATTGGTCCTTTTAAAGTTTGATAAAAAGCTTATGAGTATACCGGCAGATGAGTTTGTACGCGATATACTTATACATGGTTTAAATATTAAATATTTGACGGTGGGATTTGACTTCAGATTTGGAAAAGGTGCCAAGGGCAATGTTGATTTGTTGCGGGCTTATTCTGAAGATGGTCACTATGCAGTGGATATAGTCGAGCCCATAGAAAATGAAGGGGAAAAAATCAGTTCCTCAATTATACGTGAGCAACTTATGGATGGTCGCGTGGAAGATGTCAACCGGCAACTTGGAAGGCATCATCATGTTAGTGGAGAAGTTGTGAAAGGCAAGCGGTTAGGCAATAAAATTGGTTATCCAACGGCCAATCTTAAAATTTCAGCCAATATGACCTTGATTAAGCCAGGGGTTTATGTGACAAAGACGACAGTCAGAGACACGGTTTATTATAGTGTGTCAAATGTGGGCTACAACCCGACCTTTGACCAAAATAGATTCAATTTGGAAACCTATATACTGGACTTTGATAATGACATATATGGTGAAATCATCACTGTGGAGTTTTACACTCGAATTCGTGATGAAATTAAGATGGAATCCCTAGATCAACTGGTCCAGTACATCAAAAAAGATGTGGGCTACACAAGGGAATACTTTAATATATAATTTTGATATTAAAAGAAACTTTAATATGGCACATTTACAATCTCATGTAATTGTGATAAAATTGCTCTGGTAACCCTGTGCTGTGTCTGTCGATGACACCAACGATCCACACGGCACTTGGCAAAGTATAAAACTATGGAGGTGTAGTCATATGGTAATGACTAAAGAACAAAAACTAGAAATCATCAAAGAGTACGGTACTAAAGAAGGCGATACTGGTTCACCAGAAGTTCAGGTAGCACTACTGACTTTCAGAATCAACCACCTAAACAGTCACCTAAAGACTCATAAGAAGGACCACCACTCAAGAAGAGGTCTTCTAAAGATGGTAGGTCAGCGTCGTCGTCTTCTTAACTTTATCATGAAGAACGATATCGAGCGTTACAGAAATCTAATCGCTCGTCTAGGCCTAAGAAAGTAATGAAAGCTATAGAGCGGGTGTTCCCGCTCTATTCTTTTACAAAAATGACTAAGTCCCAGGTCTGGAATGATCCACCATCATAACTTGATTGTGAAATGAATTGTGGTGATTGATCAGTTCAGACATGTGGCGCAGTGCGCATTAAGATCGAATAGGACTTGAATCTGCAATCCCCTGTTATTCCATATGATGAATGACAGGTACAATAGACTTGTGCAGGTTGGTGCTATGGGGTCAAAATGTCTGCTGAAACAGTATTATTGGTAGCGTTGAGTATGGCTGGGATATGCCCAGATGCTCATGATATGGGAACTGCGGAATCATTTATATTGTCCTACTTTAGAATGCATCAGCGTTCGGCTGGTGGATTTTAAAAGTAGGATGAGTTCCGTAGTATGCCCAATTGAATTAGGAGGTACTCATGGAAAGAGTTATTAAAACATTCCAAACGGAAATTGCTGGTAGATCACTGGAAGTAGAAGTTGGTAAAATCGCAATCTGGCAAATGGTTCTTGTGTCGTTAAGTATGGTGATACGCACGTTCTTGTTACGGCTACAATGTCAGGCGCTCGTGAAGGCATCGATTTCTTCCCACTTAGTGTAGAATTTGAAGAAAAACTATACTCAGTTGGTAAAATCCCTGGTGGATTCTTAAGCGTGAAGGTCGTCCAAGTGAGAAGGCTGTTCTTGCAGCACGTCTTATTGATAGACCAATCCGTCCTCTATTCCAGATGGGTTTAAGAATGAAGTACAAGTTATTGCAACAATTATGTCAGTAGAGCAGGACAATGCACCAGAAATGGCTGCAATGCTAGGATCATCTATTGCTCTATCTATTTCAGATATTCCATTCCATGGCCCAACAGCGTCTGTTACAGTTGGTCTTGTGGACGGAGAATACGTTATTAACCCAACAGTGGAACAGCGTGAAGCGTCTTCTCTAAACCTGATCGTATCTGGTACACGCGATGCGGTTGTAATGGTTGAAGCAGGTGCTGATGTTCTATCTGAATCAGAAATGCTTGAAGCCATCATGTTCGGTCATGATGAAATCAAGAAAATCATTGCCTTCATCGATTCTATCGTGGAAGCTATTGGCAAGGAAAAGCAAGAGTTCGTTCCGCCAGAAGAAAATGAAGACCTTAAAGCTAAGGTTGTTGAGTGGTTAACGCCTAAAATGGATGTTGCTGTTCGTGAACCAGGCAAAAAAGAAAGAAATGTTGCTCTAAGTGCTCTAAAAGATGAACTTGTTGCGGCATTTGAAGAAGAACATGAAGAAGAGATGGGTTTTGTTAAAAGCCTGTTCAAGACAGTTGAAAAAGACGTTGTTCGTAAAATGATCACGGAAGAGGGCGTTCGTCCTGATGGTCGTGGCATTACAGATATTCGTCCTGTTTCTGCTGAAATTGGTCTTCTACCAAGAACGCATGGTTCTGGTTTATTCACAAGAGGTCTAACACAAGCGCTTTCTATTGCAACGCTTGGTGCTCTTGGTGAAGCACAGCGTATTGATGGTCTTGATGACACTGAGTCTAAGCGCTGGATGCACCACTATAACTTCCCACCATTCTCAGTGGGCGAGACTGGTTTTGCTCGTGTAAATCGTCGTGCAATCGGTCACGGTGCTCTTGGTGAAAGAGCCCTAGTTCCTGTTCTTCCAAGTGAAGAGGACTTCCCGTATACAATCCGTGTTGTATCTGAAGTTGTTACTTGTAATGGTTCAAGTTCACAGGCTTCTATCTGTGGTACATCTCTAGCACTTATGGATGCTGGTGTGCCAATCAAGGCGCCTGTTGCTGGTATTGCTATGGGTCTTATCAGTGAAGGTCAAAACATCTCTATCCTATCTGATATTCAGGGTATGGAAGATGCTCTTGGTGATATGGACTTTAAAGTGGCTGGTACAACAGAAGGTATCACAGCTCTTCAAATGGATATTAAAATTGATGGCCTACCAAGAGAAATCATGGAAAAGGCACTTGAACAAGCCCGTCAGGTCGTCTGTTCATCCTAGGCAAGATGACTGAAGTTATTGAAGCGCCTAAGGAAGAAATGTCACCTTACGCTCCGCGTGTTATTTCAATGCGTATCAACCCAGACAAGATCCGCGACGTTATTGGACCTGGTGGTAAGATTATTACTAGACTGACAACTGAGCATAACTGTAAGATTGACATCAACGATGAAGGTCTTGTACTGATCACTGCTGAAGATGGTGCTGGTGGAGAAGGTTGCCGTCAGGAAATCGAAATGATCACTAAAGACATCGAAGTGGGCACAATTTACACAGGAAAATTACAAGAATCATGGACTTCGGTGCATTTGTTGAAGTTCTTCTGGTAAGAAGGTCTGGTTCATATTTCACAGCTGACTGTAGAAAAGACTTGAAAAATCAGTGACAAGTTCAGCGTTGGTGATGAGCTTCAAGTTAAGTGCGTTGAAATTGATGGACAGGGTCGTGTGAACCTATCTCGTCAAGTTCTTCTTGAAGGCGGACGTCCTTACGAGCCTAAAAAGCCAAGTGGCAACAGAGGTGGCGGAAGAGACAGAAACAACCGTCGTCCAAGACGTGACTAATTAATAGGATCAATCAAGCCTTTAAATAATTGAAATGAAGCCCGAAATTTGAGGAGACTCATATTTCGGGCTTTGATTGTTTACAGACAAGTTCATTTGCGATGGTTGATATTCGTAAATATATTATGTAAACAATTAACAAATAAGTGACATATTGAACTACGGTGTCAATCGAGCAAAATACCTTTATAATAGTAAGGTAGGCTCTTATTTGAAAATGGCTAGAGATATAGGGATATGCGGTTAGTGCATGTCATAAATATATTTGAATAGGGCCTGAAATTATTTAGCCAACGACAACTTTATGCATTCATTAGGTTTAATGGAGCTAAAGTTCAATGCGTTTAGAATAGAGGATGAAATACGAATGTATGAAACTTTGAAACTTGATAATGGAATTAAAGTGATTGCCCATCCGATTAGCGGGCATAGATCAATTTCCATTGGTATTTGGATTAAGACAGGCTCCATACTGGAAACCCCCGAAAATAATGGTGTTTCACATTTTATTGAGCACATGCTTTTTAAAGGAACAAATACAAGAACTGCAAAGGATATTGCCATGCAGGTGGACGGTCTTGGGGGAGAGCTCAATGCCTTTACCAGCAAAGAATGTACCTGTTTTTATGCCAGAGTTCTTGATGACCACACAGCCATTGCTGTGGACATATTAAACGATATGCTTCAAAATTCCAAATTTGATAATGAAGATATGCGCAAGGAAAAAATGATTATACTGGATGAGATCTTCATGTATGAAGACTCACCTGAGGACTTGGTCTATGATATATTGTCAGATCTGATTTTTAAAGACCATCCTCTGGGGCGTCCAATTTTGGGGTCAGAGTCATCCTTAAAGGGACTTACAAAGGCATCGGTCATTGAGTATATGCAGCAGACATATACGGCGGATCAAATGGTGATCGCCGTTGCAGGACATTACGAAAAGAAAGTCTTTTCGAGCTGCTCAATAAGACTTTTGGAAAAGCCAAAGTCAAGATGTCTTCAAACAAAACCATAGAGAAGCCTCAATTTCATAGGGGATGGGTTCATAGATGGAGAGATATTGAACAAGTCCATCTCAATATTGGTTATAAGGGGATTCCTTTTGAACATGAGGATGCCTATGCTTTACTCATTCTCAATAACATTATTGGCGGCAGTACAAGCTCTAGACTTTT
>LQAI01000187.1_pt1 | contig 12126 bp, 18 predicted proteins | sample 1535821 | NCBI WGS metagenome assembly LQAI01 (sample SAMN04331586, study PRJNA305678) | bioreactor metagenome | isolation source: bioreactor_5 inoculated with Wadden Sea sediment 1st replicate of a... | place: Germany:Bremen | reverse complement strand
CTATTATTGGTATGTCGAGTAATGAAGCAATTGCAGATGAATTTAGAATTGCAGCTCTACACTCTGGCCGAGCTAACTGGTCAATGGCAATAGAGGCGGTATGCGTGTTGTTGCTGATATCTATAAGGACAAAGCTCTATTTGAAAAATATACAGTGGAGAAAAATGCTTGGAAAAGTATCTTGAGAAAGAGAGCAGAAGCATTTGTCGAAGCAGCTGATGAAGTTGGTTTAGAGCTATTACCCTATAGAGATGGATTCTTTGTAAGCTTGCCTTGTAATAATCCTTACGAAATTAGTGAAGCTTTAACAGAAAAAAATGTGTTCATGGTTCCCTTAGCAAAAGGAGTACGTTTTGCGGTCTGTGCTGTGTCAGAAGAAAAATGTCGAAAAGCTCCCAAGATTATCAAAGAAGTAATGGATCAGTTTGAACTGTAAAACCAATATAAAAGGATGATTTCAATTTACTCATTGAAATCATCCTTTTTTTATTTAGCCGTCATTTGACTAAACTTGTCTTGAAGCGTTACAGTTCCATTGCCTAAATTCTCAAGTGGGTATTCTTGAATAATTGTTGTGAATGATGCTTCTGGAATATTTGTAATATCCACTAAGGTTTTGGTGACGCGTTGAATCATTTCTCTCTTTTGTTCTGTTGTGATTTGTTCAGAAGCAAGAGTAATATTTACGACTGGCATTGTATACCTCCTTCATATTTGGTAAATTGATTGCTATTAAAATGATAGCTTAAGCTACTGATATAATAGCATGCTACTAAAAAAATAGCAAGGCCTATTTGGCCTTGTTATTTATGAGTTATATTTGGAGCCTGATAATCAAATACTTCATCAGCCATTCGAGTGACCATTTTACAAGTGGAGCCAGTGTTGTCCTGAGTTCACATCCTCTATCCGTCAGTTGATATCCTTGATTTGTTTCGTTCGACAATATCTGCTTCTCTGAGTTCTTTAATGCGTGTGTTAAGAATACCTGGAGAAATGCTTGTGCATCTATCTTGAAGTGCTCTGAAAGTTAATGCATCTTGATCAAGTTGCCAAATGATACCTAGTGCCCAGCGTTTGCCCAGTAAATCAAACAAAGCCATGATGGGGCTTCCTGAGTTAGATCCTCTTACTTTCTTACCTGGTTGTGGTATTGTCATAGTTAGCCTTCTTTCTTGTTTGCTACCATAATAATAGCACTGCTAGCATGATATATCAATCACGTACTATTTTGAGATGATCTATTTGTTTTTCCTTAAACTTCTTCTTCCTTGTTTGATAATCCACATCGTTTCTTTGCTTAGGTCTTCTTTCTCCCACTCGGCTATAATTTCATTGGCTAGTAGAGGGTCCTCTTTCATTAAATCGTTTATATTATTACCAACTGATTTTTGAATAAACTTTTCCTTGTAGTTCTACATATCGACCTATGGGCCAGAGCCAGTAACCAATTATGAACATGCCTTCAATTGTCTTAAGCACGGGGGCCCAGAATCTTAGTAAATAGCTCAATGTCAGATTCGTAAGTTCCAGTTGGATAAGTTTTAAAAGCATCTACAAAGACATCTTGCCATTCTAGAAACTCCTTACCTATGACTTCATGATCAATGTATTAAACAAATTGCTCTTTATTAAAGTTTGGTTTATATTCAATCAATTTGTCTGCAATCAATAGAGCACATTCTTTTATCATAGTAATCCTTAAATTTCATAAAATTAACCTCCAAAGTGCTCTATTAACTTTATGCCCAATTATTCAATAGCATCACATAAAGAAGATAATAAAATAACCCATTAATCCAATAAGGATGAGTGGGTTATACTATTTGTTTTATATTAAATTCGGGTTACTACTCAGCGTTCGCTTTGAGGGTTGTGAGTCTGTTTTTACCAGCATTTTTTTGACTTATACATGGCTTCATCAGTTCTTTTATACACTGTGGTTCCATTATCTGATTGATTAACCTCGGTTATCCCTATGCTGACTGTGCTTTTTACTTGCTGTAAGTCGGCATTGGTACAGACTTTACTCTGAAATGCCTCCATAATCTGTATTGCTTCATCAAGTGGTTTGTATAAGATTACTGCAAACTCATCTCCACCAACTCTGGAAACAAAATCAGGTGCATTAAGTGACTCTTTGGCTAATTCTGCGATTAATTTAAGTATATAATCGCCTTTGGCATGACCTAAATTATCATTAACTTCTTTTAAATTGTCCAAGTCAAAGAGTGCTAAAGAAAATGCTTGATTATTTATATTTTTAATTGCATCTTTAAGCTTCATCTCAAATATAGTTCGGTTTGATATCTCTGTTAAGTGATCTATGTTGGATAAGTTAATTATTTGCTTCTTATACATAGATATTGCATAATGTGTAACCAGTAAAATGACTAGAGCGCCTAATGCCAAGGAAATGATAACTTGTTGACTATAGTGGCTTAGAACACCCGTTAAATCGGAAGTACTCTTTCTAACAACCAGATACCAGTTTAGCTTGGGAATTTGCTGAATGATAAAAAAACGTTCATTTTCGATTAGTTCAATAGGTTGATGGAGGCTTTGATCGAATGCTATTTTTTTGAGATTGTATATTTTTCTAAGTCGTAAAAGGATTTATTTTTTGATATAGTCATTTATTTTGATGTACTTTTATCATACCTTCGCCATCAACAATATAGCCTTCAACACCCTGGGTATCAAGATACCGTGTAAGAACATTTTGGAGGTGTGTTATCCGTTTGCCAACTCCTGATATTCCTGCAAAGTTACCATTTCTATCATTGATATTAGCATCGACATATATGGTTAGCGCCCAATCGTCCAGATTCTCGGTGTTAACAACAAATCCGTATGCATCTTTAGCATCAATCCTGTTTGTGTACCAATAGGCATGTTCACTCTCAAGATCCACTTTTTCATCGGTACCACCTGGATGGTAGTAATTCAAAGTACTATCTGGTATTAGAAATACAGATTCATAACCAGTTCCTTTTTGTATAGCAGTCAGATATTTCAGCGATTTTTCTCTCTGTCTCAGGTGTATCCTGATCCATAAAATCTAGAAGCAATGTGTTCTGTGCCATAATGACCGACGTATTTATAGGTTCGATCATCTCTTGGTTAAGTTCAGTAAAGATATTTGTGTGTGTAAGTCTTGTAACATTCTGAATGTCTCTAACTGTAAGTTTGTTAATTACACCTTGAGTCAGTAGAGCTACAAAAAAGCATTACAGTTATAGTAACAATTTAGATTTATTGAGTTAATGGGAATAATGCGCTTTTTTTTTCAAAGAATCACCTCTACACAATTATATCTTTTTTTTTGTAAACTTATTAAGCAAAAATCAAAAAAAGATTGAATCGTATAAATTCAACCTTTTTTTAATAACAATTTATTTTATATTTATGTTCTAATATCTTCACACAGATCATTTTGAGTCGCTTTAAAGAAAGATTGACTATTGGGTCGCGTTTAAAAAATATCGATACTCGTATTCCATGGCCTTTCTATAAATATCGAAGGCTTTATTTTCGTCGATTGCATTAGGATTATCCTTAAGATATAGATCAAGGAAATTACCCACAGTGTATGAGATTTCTGGAATGAGGTTTGCCTTAATCCAGTTTTCGTAAATGTTATTTGGTTGGACTGGAAGTATTTCTTCACTCAACCAAGGCCATAAATACTCACATGGCAACATAAGAATCAGTGTGTAAATGGGATCTTCTTCACTGGAGATTTTTATTGTGTAATCACTATATTCATTACATATTGGTGGTGGTATGATACCACTTGCATCTTTTAAGAACCAAGTTTTATGAAATTGCTTGTTATATTCTACATAACCATCAACTTTTTGACGAAGGAACGCTTTTAAAACTGGATTCTTTGCTTTTTGTTCAGCCAATTCAAAACAGTCCGTTTGCTTAAAGCAATAATAGGCATCGCTCACATTGAAAGCACCGAATTTGACTGGATCAAGATTCCCTTTTTTTAAACCCTCTACAAAATCAGTTTTCATGACATCGTTAGCTATTGATTTGTTTGAATCCCACAGCTTCCAAAACAATGAATCATGTGGTGGAGGATCTGTAGAAAGTTGAAGCTTTTTTATTAGTTCTTCAGTTAATTTGACACCTCTTAAATTACGCATAATTTCACCTTTCAGCTCTCATATAAATACTTTTAATCCATTTACTCTAAATACATATTTATTCTACCATAGTATTTACCTCCGCAAAACAGAAACAATGGTCAAGTAAAACAGAGTGTGGACTAGCTTGAAATAAGAAGTATTTGGGTATAATTATTGTGAGCATGAATTGAGGATCCCAAGGAGAGACGATGCATAATATCTTTAAATATGTGGTTTAAATCTACTGGCCTTGAAGGAGAAGTGAGGAATGAAAAAATTAAAATCGATATTTCTAAATCATATTAGTCATACTACTTATCATTTTAGGAATCTCTATTACTAACAAAGTGAGTATTGATCAAGATAAGATCAATAGGACTTCGGAAATTGCTTTGTTGCAAGATAATTTAGTGGGCTTGTCTGAATGGACCACTTTGAAGTATGAGTATAGTAATGTGATTGTAAGCCGAACGGAGAAGAATTTGTCCCTGATGGGTCTTACGGATATTAACTATGCAGAAGCAATTAAGTTGATTCAATACTCGGGTTATCTCAAAGCAGGCTCAGACTTGTCGAGGCTTAAAATAAGTTATGATGATTCATCTAATCAGCTATTAATAAAAGTTGCTAAATCTCAAGTATTGGATAATGTTGTAGAGACTGAAAAAACAAGAGTGGAGGATATCAAAGGTAATATATTTTCGGATTATCCCACTCAGACTGTTTTTGATGAGATCAATGCACATAAAAAGCAGTTGGAAGAGGAAAAAATAGGTGATGGTTTACTAGAAGAAGCAGATAATCGAATAAAACTTTTGTTAAGCTCATTTCTGCAAGCAAAGGATATCAGAATGTTATGATTGAGTTTTATTAAGAATAGAGGGCACAGACATAGGGAATCAGGCTCGGAATTGACATTTGGTATGTGAACATGAACCCACTCGTTTAAAATGACGAGTGGGTTTTTAGTTAATAAAATTCAATCGTCAGATTTTGTTCTTAGGGAGTACACAACTTTTACACAAGTCAGGTTTATTCTTAATACATCGAAAGGCAACTCACAAAACTAGTCAATTAATAAGGAGGATGTATTATGAATACTTTAGTAAAGAGAACAGTAGGAATCATGTTAGTAACCACTTGTATGTTAGGAACAACAGCATTTGCAGATAACACAGTACCACCTAACGAAAATGAAGTACCACAAGAATGTGTTGTTATGGAAGTTGCATCAGCAAAAGATATCTTAGGCGGGATACCTGACAACGTAACAGGACCTGATAGGGAAGATCTCGAAGTTATTTTAGCAGACATTGACGTTTACATGGTAGCAGGTAACTTTGAAATGGTAGACGAACTTTGGGGTTATGTATTTGAAATTCTTGATCGCTATGTAGTTGAAGATCCTGACGGATTTCAATTGGAACAAGATGATTCAGATGTATGTATTCCAGCACCTTATGAAATGCCAGTTGAAGATCAAATCGCATACTTGGAAGAACTTATTGCTTATAATGAAGCTATGGGTAACGAATATGCTGTCGAATCTTTAAGAGCTGAATTAGAAGCGCTAATCAGTAAGTACTTTGGTGCAGAACCAATAGACCCTGATTTTGATCCGGATGTAGATGATCACGAGCCAATGGACCCTGATTTTGATCCAGATGTAGATGATCACGAACCAATGGACCCTGATTTTGATCCAGATGTAGATCAAAACGAACCATTTGATCCTGACATGGAATCCGAGTTTAATCCAGATGTAGATGTTGATTTAGATCACATCATTGGTGAACTTGAAGAAGAAATCAGGCGTTTGGAAGAAGCGGGTGACTTTGAAGCAGCTGAAGCTGTAAGAGCAGAGCTTGAACGTGTACTTTCAGAGTTAAATACGGATTGTGGTTTCGATGAAAACCTTGTAAATATGGACGACGTTGTTAGAGGAATGGAAGAAGAAATAGGACGTTTAATTGAAGCAGGCGACTATGAAGCTGCCGAAGCATTAAGAGCAGAATTAGATCGAATTCTTTCAGGCAATGGAGAAGGACAGGGGGTTGAAGAACCACAGACGTTGACACCAGAAGATATGATTGAAAGATTGCAAGGTCATATTGACCCAATCGATCTTGATAACATTATTAGAATCCTTGATGAGATTCGAATGCTTGAAGAAGCAGGCGAGAATGAAATCGCTGATCAATTAAGAGCTGACCTAGAAGGTTTCGTTAATGACATTCTAAGTGGTAACGAATTCGAAGATCCAGAAGGTCCATACATTGGTCCAGACGTTGTATCAGTGGAAGATATTCTAAACAAAGCTGGCCATGGATTAACACCAGATGATGTAAAAAATATTGAAGATCTTGTAAATCAAATTAATGATATTATCGGATCAAACCAAGAATTCTAAAAAAACTTATTTGAGAAGGCTCCTACACAAGTAGGGGCCTTTTGTAGTAAACATAAGAACATGTTGGGACAAAGCATAAGAGGTCAGGGAGCTGAAATATAATGGTCTTTGACCCTTTTGAGATTACAATTACTATATTGGAAAGGATAATCTATAGAATTCTATCACGAGCTTTAAAATGGTAGAATGTAATTATAGACACTGAAGGAGGGATTTACTAATGAAAAAGCTTCAAATATCAGATTTGGAATTATTCGAAGAAGTCCTTGCAGAGGCATTTATAAATGATCCCTTGTTTATAGAATTATCTAAGAATGTTCAAAAGAGAAAGAAGTATATTATTGAAATTACTAGAATGGGTATAGAAGTTGGGTCTGAGCAAGTAGAAATTTATGCTACTTCTGATAAACATGAAGGAATTGCCATTTGGGTGGACACAAGTAAAAAAAGAAAAATGAAAATGAGTTTATTGAGTCTTCTTTTATAGATTCCTGAAAAATCACAAGTATATTTAATATATTTAAGGACATATCAATACTTGGCAAAATAAATGCATGTGAAGAAAAACTAATGAAAGAAAATCTGATTACTATTTATTTATTCTTGGAGTAGATCAGAAAATATAAAGGTCAAGGTTTCGCTTCAAAATTACTTAAACCAATGCTTAAAAGGCTTGATGAAGAAGGAAAGGTATGTTCACTTATTACGACCAATCCAGTCAACCTTGATTTGTATAGGCATTTTGGATTTGAAGTGGATGATACCTTGGAAGTTAATAGCAAACTGAAAATATTTCAGATGATTCGTTGATTGCTGAGCATTTGTAAAGGAGAATATATGAAGGTATATAGATTGTTATCGATTATTACCATACTGTTAAAGAATGATTTAGTAAATGCCAAGTATTTAGCTGAAAAACATGAAGTGTCTGTAAAAACGATTCAGAGAGATATAGAAACACTCAATATGGCTGGGATACCTGTCTATTCAGAAAAGGGCATGAAGGGCGGTTATGGGATACTAGATTCCTATAAACTCGAAACGAATTTGCTTTCTACAAGTGAAGTGAGTATTTTAAACTCCATGCTGGATGGTATAAAAAGTATATATAGCAATAAGTCTTTAGAAATATTATGGGAAAAGCTTGAGTCTGCTATGGTTAGTGTTCCGAATTCTGAGAGAGCGGAAATGAAAGTTGATTTGTCACCATGGAATCAGGATGACAAAATACCTGAAAAAATTAACATAATTGCAGAGGCAATAAGACAAAAGTCAATTCTGTCTTTAGAGTATTATAATTTGCAAGGTGAACGCTCAAATAGAGAAATAGAACCTTACGAACTCGTATTAAGACATGGTAGATGGTATTTGAATGCTTTCTGTTTACAAGCAGAAGATAAGCGGGTATTCAAAGTGAATAGAATTTCTGAAATAGGTGTTACAGATCAGCATTTTGAAGAAAGAGATTATGAAGATTACAGAAATAACGAGTATAGAATGCAAGACCATGAGAAGAAGGTCCTTGTATTTGATAAAGCAGCTTATCCACGTATTGTAGACATCTTCAATGCCGATGAAATTGATGAAGTTGCTGTGGACAATATAAGAGTAACAACATATCTAAAGGCAAATTCATTGTTAATTTCTGCGATTCTTTCATTTGGCGACCAAGTGGAAGTTGTTGAACCAGAGTCTCTAAAGAATGAAGTAAGCAATATGATAAAAAAATGAATGAAATTTATAATTAGGACATACTAGATGTCTTTTTTTATTTGTAGAATGAAGATAGTAGAAAGTAAAAAAACTATAAAGAGAAGGAACATTTATGCTGAAAACTCGCTAAGAGGGAGCTTGTTTCATACGCTTTATAGAGAGGGCAAATTATAAAACACAATGAAAATGGAGGAAATTTATGTTTACAATCTATGTTTACGTTCTTGATACTTTAGCAGACTGGGAACTGGGGTATGTTACTTCGGAGCTTAATTCTGGTCGATTTTTCAAAAAGGGTGAGCAAGGCGTATCGCTCAAAACGGTTAGTTATTCTAAAGAGCCAATCAATACAATGGGTGGGATGACAATAGTGCCCGATTGCTTAATTGATGATATTGTCGTGAGTGAAACAAGCATCTTGCTATTACCGGGCGCAGATACATGGAACGAACCAAAGCATAGCGCTATCATTGATAAAGCAAGCGAATTGCTCTCTTTTGGCGCTACAGTGTGTGCAATCTGTGGGGCTACCGCAGCTCTTGCCAACTTTGGGCTATTGGATAAGCGTCCGCATACAAGCAATGGACCGGGATTTTTAGAAATGGTCTCTCCTGATTATAAAGGACAGAGTTATTATATAGACAAGCCATCTGTAAGGGATAATAACCTTATTACTGCAAGTTCCACCGGATCTTTGATGTGGGCGAAACAAATTATTGAGCATTTAGGCGTTTTTTCAACCAAACACACTGGAGTCTTGGTATAAATATTTTAGTAGCGGTAAGCCTGAACATTTCTTTGCCCTTATGCAAACTTTGCCGTCTAGCAATGAAGAATAAGGAGGGCACCTCATATCATTCCACTCCAACAACCTGAATATGTAATTGAAAAATATGTGACTTTATAAAATAGTCTTTATGGTAGTATATAGAAAAAATACGATTGAGAATCATTATCAGGGGTATGTTATAAATAAATTAAGGTAGTGGTAAGCATAGAGGAGCGTTATTATGAAAAAAAGATATTTTTATCTAATAGTTGCTGTAATAGCTTTATTGCTTATAGCAACAGGATGTACCCCTGCAGAAGAGGAAATGCCAGCAAATACGGATACAGAAATGACTGAAGAAGTAATTGAAGAAGAAATGGTTGATTCACCATCTGAAGAAATGGCGGAAGAACCCGAAGAAATGATGGAAGAATCGGAAGACATGCTTAAGTTAACACTTGATGAATTAGCAATGTACAACGGTAAAGACGGACAAGCTGCATACGTTGCTATTGAAGGTGTTGTTTATGATGTAACAGGAATTCCTTCTTGGCTGATGGAAAACATAATGGCAATATGGCAGGTAAAGATTTAACTGAGGCTATAAAGAAAGCTCCTCATGGAGATTCTAAACTTAAGGGGTTAAAAATAGTTGGTGAAATTGTTGAGTAATTATTAAATTAGAAAAAGGATCCATTGTTCAAGCAATGGATCCTTATTATTTTGTGCACATTACTTTGATAAGATATTATAGAATAAATATATGAAATAGACTTTGTGACTGTAACTCAAATGAGAGTGATGAATAGGCTTGAAATCTTTATACAATAATTAAAAGCAGTTGTATGAGGATGAAATGGAGGCGTACCCATATGTTAAATGAACATATCATGCAAAGTGTAAAAATAACTTTAGGTGTTTTTGTAGCTGTTATGTTAGCGAAAATGTTAGGGATGGAATTTTATACTTCAGTAGGAACCATTGTTATTGTGAGTATGTTGTCTGCAAAGAAACAATCCATTAGGCAAGCATCTACTTATTTACTAGCATCCCTAGTATCTTTAACACTTGCCAGTGTACTCTTTACCCTTCTAGGGTATTCCTTTGCTATTTTTATGTTATATATTCTGATATTTACGTTTTTAATGCACAAAATGAATATGAAAGTTTGCTATCGTTCTTAATGTTGTTTTGGTGATGCATATTTTTTCACTAAAAGAAATATCATTTTCTATTTTAGCCAATGAATTTGGATTAATGTTTTTAGGAATTACTGTTGCTCTAGTAGCAAACTTTTTTTATCATAGATATCGAAAGTGAGCTCATAAAAATATCAGGAAAGGGTCGAATTCCTTTTCAATCATATCTTTAAGAACATGGGTAAATGCTTAGAAAGACAGTGCAAAACTGAAGCGGTATTAGCAGATCTTCAAGAGTTAGATGAACTCCTTTTTATAGCAAAAGAACGCTCTTATAACTACATGAATAATTACTATATTCGAAAAAACAATTACTATGTAGAATATTTTGGCATGAGAAGACGTCAATACTACATTGTAAAGAACATGCAAAAGTTCTTAAAATTGAAATTTCTTAATGAAGAAGAAGTTAAGTTACTTAAAGATTTTACCGATGATTTTGTTAACAATACGAAAGTCATGGATTCTTGCCAAAACCAAATCGATACATTGAACAGTATTAAGCAGCATTTTACTTATAAAGCATCAATTCCAACAACACATTCTAAACTTCAAACAAGATTAGCATTACATCAGTACTTATATTCATTGGAAGATTTAGTGTCTGTTAAAATGCGATTTATTGATAAGTATGAAAAAAAGGAAAATCAAATTCCATCACATTGAGGAGTTGGGTTTGACTAGTATTAAGATAATAAAGCAAAAAGACTTAGATTCTGATGAATCTAGGTCTTTTTACGTTGATAAACAACCGAAATATCATACTACCTGTATTGTTTTGCATTTGAGGAATCATGTGTCATTAATCTTTTTGGCTAAATCATAAGTCAATGATATAGTGAAGAAGGGTGATGAAATGAAAAAATTCAATTTAGAAGGCGAGCTTTGGGTAAATGCAGGTGAAGGTGGTTGGCACTTCATAACGTTACCTAGTGATGTGTCCTTTTCAATAAGAGAACTATTTAAAGATTTGAGCCCAGGGTTTGGATCTATTCCTGTACATGTCAAGATAAATAACACGAACTGGGATACATCTATTTTTTATGATACAAAAGAGAATGCTTACTTGTTGCCAATAAAGGGAGCAATAAGGAAGAAAGAAAATCTTAAGATAAATGCAGTTGTGAAGTATTCGATTGAAGTGATAATGTAATAAATATTCTTGCTCATCTTGAGTAATCTAAGAGTTGAACTCTAATAAAGAGAGATGGAGATGGAGTTTAAACTTCAAGTAGCTTTGATATTATGTAATACTGAAGATAAAAATTATTAAGGATATATATTCAATTATAAATACTACAAATCAAGAAATGGAGCTAAACATGTTTGGAAAAGAAGATAACACTTATGATGAGTTAAGAGAAAATCAATTGCTAAATGGCTAGATGATATGAGTACACATGAGGATATTGAGGTTAGAGGTGGGACCAAGTTAACAAAAGGCTACATTGATGATTTGCATCGCAAGATTAAGAACCTTGAAAGTAAGAATGCCTTGAAGGATGAGTACTTAATGAAACTTAAGAAGCGAGTTAAATAAAACATTAAAATAGACTTACTTCATAAGGAATGCGATCAGGGGAATGTGATTCATGAAAGTTACCATTGTTACTAACTTTAAAAGTGTTGCTGAAGCACATAAAGAGTACTTGGATCTTTGTTTCAAGATTGCTTAGAATTGAACGCTGTCTTTTGATTTGGATGAACTTAATCAGGAGATTGATGCTGATGTTTTGCTGATATCACTTTATTCAATTTATGTAGAAATAAAGAAACATATCCGTGAAGATGCCAAGGTCATTATACTGGGTACAACTATTACCAATGAACAGTACAAAAAAATAACTGAAATATCAACAACATCTCAAGTGATGTTGGCAAATTATAGTCCTGAAA
>LQAI01000186.1_pt1 | contig 12167 bp, 16 predicted proteins | sample 1535821 | NCBI WGS metagenome assembly LQAI01 (sample SAMN04331586, study PRJNA305678) | bioreactor metagenome | isolation source: bioreactor_5 inoculated with Wadden Sea sediment 1st replicate of a... | place: Germany:Bremen | reverse complement strand
TTCGACCTCAAGGCGGCCTTCAAGACCGCCATGGATGAAGACCTCTCCCTGCACCGCTTCTGGCCGACACTGTTCCGGTTCACCAAACTCGTGAACGGCTGGGCCACGGACAAATCCTTTTCCGGAGCGGCAGCACTGCTCTGCCTTGAGGAGCTTCTCGCCGTGGACGAGATCCTCGGCATCCTTGACCAGTCACAGATGCCCGTCCCGCTTTCCGACCTTCCCGCCGAAGTTCAAGGCATGCTCGCTGACCGCCAGAAGGCCCGCGAGGCAAAGGATTTCGCCGCGTCAGACGCACTGAGAGACAGCATAGTCCAAGCCGGATTCCGCCTTGAAGACACAGGCGGCGTCCCCAGAGTGTTCAAGGGATAGCGAAAACCGTCGGAATCAACCGTTACCGCTTGATGTCCAGCTCGCGTTTCTTGGTGTAGATAAATCGGATCATTTCGTACTCAAAGGGTGATCCGGTGGAGTGATACCGGAACGGCGTGTCGGCTCGCCTGTTCAGACCGCGGATAATCAGTTCGGTGATGGCCACGGTCTGGGTGTTCTTCACGCCGATGGCCCTGTACACGTACTTCATCTGCATGAGCAACAGCAGGAAGTCGCCGCCAAAGCCGAAGGTGTCACGCACGTTGGACGGACCGAGAATGGGCATGACGAAATACGGTCCGCTGCCGAAGCCCCAGACTCCGAGCGTCTGGCCCACATCCTCTTCCTGCTTTTGCAGCCCCTCGGACGATGAGGCCACATCCATGAGACCACCAATGCCGAAAATGCTGTTGATGAAGAAGCGCGAGGTCGTGATGAAGCCCTTCTCCAACCGTCCCTGAAGCAGGCAGTTCACCAGCACCGGCGCTTCGTTGAGGTTCTGGATAACATTGTGGACGCCCTTTTCCGCTGGGTCCGGCAGCACGGTTTCATAGGCCTTCGTGGCAGGATAAATAATCGCCTCATCCACCACGGCATTGAAATTGTAGATATTGCGGTTCATGGGTTCCCACGGATCATAGACTTCCATGACATCCAGATCATGATCTCCGGGTTCCGGCCAATGATTCACTTCAGTATGAAATGATGTCGGCGCAAGATTCAGGGCCGGATCGATGCGTGTGGATTTGGCTATCCCGCCACATGCCCCAAGGACAACGCTACAGGCAAACAGCAGAAGATATGACAGGACGGTGCGCTTCATCATGCTTCACCATCTTGACCATGGCTTCCACAAACGGTCCGTAGGCCATATTGCCGCAATGCCCACCATGCGGGAACAGCCTGGCCCGGTCTCCGAATACCGATTCGAGATAATCAACGTCGTCCTTATCAAGAATCACGTCGTCCCGATTGCCGATAACCATGATCTTGTCCGTCTCCCTGAGGTAGGGAGTGATCCCGCGCAGACTGCATTGATTCAGCAGGGTGGCCCGATCAACAGTCGGATAGAGATACCGGAGGTACGGCAGAAGGTATTCATCCAGATACATCTCGAAAGTGATTTCAAAGGAAGACTCGGCATACGGCATGAGCGGATCGCCGTCACCCAATGGATATGCATCGGGCGGCACGATGTACCCGGCGCGCTTGCACACGTCCGAAGAAAAAATCATGGAAGAGGACGACACCCGGAAGTCAACGCCGATGAGCGCCTTCAAATCCTTTTCCTCAAGATCAATGTGCGTCACCAGCTCATACAGAAAGTTGTCATCCAGGTCAGTAACGTCGGCGTGCTCGTAAAAGACGGAGAACTGATTGATGAAATGCTCCAGCTCCTCATGCACGGTCCTGCCGTCAAGGCTCTTGCTCGTCAGCCATCCATCAAGGCGGCGCACTGAATCATAGAGGCTTACCGGCGGATTTATCATCAGCACATGCTCGAAATTGAAGTCTTTTTTCTCGCTGTCCATGTGGGCGAGGAAAGCGGAGTGCAGTGCGCCGAGACTGTATCCTGTCACGGAGTACCCGCTGATCTCGCAGCGTTTCTCCATATCCTGCTTGATCCACAGCATGACCCGGTACAGGTCGGCAACGTCATGCGGCACATATCCGGGCACAGCATGCTCGGACACGCTGACCACGAAATTCATGTGTGTCGGGGATGACAGCGCCACCACGTGGAATCCGGCCTGATAAAAGACCTGCACCAAAACTGCATCTTGGCTGAATCATGCTCCGCACCGGTCCCGGCCACTATGAAAATGAGAGGAGCCTCGCGGCGTTGCAGGGCCGTGGTGTAAAACATCTGGTCGCTGTAGGAAAAGATATCCGGGACATTGCGCCCCTTGATGCGGATGGAACGTTCCTTGGGCGTCACCGGGTCTTCGATTTGATGCTTCAACTCCGGCGGAGTGCCATAGACGGTGGCACGGTAGGCGTTTGTATACGGATACGGCCTGTCTGCCGCCCCTGCGCTCAGGACCAGGAACAACAAGGCTGTGAGTAGTATGATAAACAATATTCGCATAATCAAAAGGGGTACATTCATCGCAAAAAAACGAAAGAAATGTACAGGCCATACCTACATAAAACAGCGCACTCTGGCAATCGGCATATAAAAACGGGGAGCCCGCTTGGACGGACTCCCCTTGCCTTGCCTAGCCTTCCCAAGGCTATTCGAACAACCGGCTGTATTCTCCATAACCGGCCGATTCCAGATCTTCCACGGCGATAAACCGCAATGACGCAGAATTGACACAATATCTCAAGCCGGTCGGGGGCGGACCATCGTTGAACACATGCCCCAGATGTGAATCAGCCTGCCGACTGCGGACTTCGGTGCGTAACGCAAACAGGCTCCGATCATCCTTTTCCACGATATTTCCTCCACCAAAGGACGGGTGAAACTCGGCCATCCCGTGCCGGAATTGAACTTGTCCGTCGAAGAAAACAGCGGCTCGCCGGAAACGATATCCACATAAATACCTTCCCGATGATTATTCCAGAATTCATTATCAAACGGATTCTCAGTCCCTTCGTGCTGTGTCACCTTGTATTGCAGCGGCGTGAGCGTTTTCCTCAGGGTCTCATCATCCGGCTTGGTGAACGGCTCGCGATCAGACTTCGCCGTGTCCGAATCTTTTACGTCCGCCGCATCGCCCCATGTCTTCTCGACAAAACGGTCACGACCCGAGAAATAACGATACGTCTTGTAGCGAACCGGATTGTTTTTGTAATAATCCTGATGATATTGCTCGGCCTCGTAAAACGTCGTGAACTTGATGATCGGCGTCACCACAGGGTTCGAGAAGCGACCAGACGCACCCAGTGCCTGTTTCGAAGCCTCGGCAACCTCCCGCTGCTGTTCGCTGTGATAGAAGATGGCCGAGGAATACTGGAATCCGCGATCACCGAATGATCCCCTTCATCAGTAGGGTCAAAATGTTTCCAGTACTGGGCAAGAACGTCTTCATAACTGACCAGCGCCGGATCAAAATACACCTGCACAGCCTCACGATGGCTGGTTCCGCCACCGGAAACCTGTTCATACGACGGATTTTCCTCAACACCGCCAGCGTATCCGGACACAGCCTTGATCACTCCCGGCAACTTCTCCATATCCGATTCAACGCACCAGAAACACCCGCCTGCAATCGTAGCGATTTCCACCGATTTCATATCAGTCATGCCCTTCTCCTCCGAAGCGGCAAATCCAGCCATGGACAGCCCCGTCAGCACCAGAAGCAATGCCGTCACGGACAGTATATATTGATTGATTTTCATGCGTCCGCCTGTTTGAAATAGTTATTATTCTCAAGCTAGAGAGTAAGAATACTGATGAACCATGTCAACAAAAGACACCGAACTTCTCAGCTTCCTTCAATAAATGATGTCATCAAATCGTGATTTATACCCGGATATCCAGACTCTTGTATGAGGATGCGCCCATGCCGAAGACGGTGCCGCCACCCGCGAACAGGGACGCGCCCTCCATATTCGACTGAAACCACCACGCCATGGCCTCTACGGAAAGTTCCTGTCCCATCTCGTCCACTGTCAGCTTTCGCAGTGCCGTATCCGAGAGCTTCCCCAACTGTAGAACCCGCTCAAAGTCTTCGACCATTTCGGAATTGGACGCGAAATACTGATCGATCTTCATTTTGTCAGGATGATCCGCTCCGGCTGTCACACTCCCGGCCGCCGGGTCATTCACCAGACGAAACACGCGGGTCATGTCCACTCCGAGTCCGCGCAATCCCGCTCCATGCGATCACCCCAATCGCGTTCAAGCATCTCGCGATGATCCAAATGTCCTGAAAGGAAATCCCGCTTCCACCGTCTGTGGACACGTCCGCCAACAGCGCACGAATACGCGCACGCAAGCCGTCTCCGCGCTGTTCTCCACTCTCGTCCTGACGTTTTTTTGACTGCTCGGGACCAAGGGGAAAATCCACATCCTCACGCGGCTTTCGGCTCTGCTTTAACGTATAGCCATATCCTTTATGTCCAATAGGTTGCGTTGACATGGGTTCCTCCTCGCCCACATTCAGCCAAGAAATCGAACACATCAGAGGCACTATTGTTCAGCACAAAACGTACCACACACATTGCGCACCGCGCTGAAAAAAGGCTATAGTGAGCGAGAATCCTCCCCCAACACAGGAGAAAAACATGCGAAAACCAATCCCGACAATCAAAGGATTTGATGTCAATAAAATTCAAAACCGCAATGAAAAGCGCGTTGCAGGCCTGATGCCGGAAGTCATCGACGAATATTACGAGGACTTCACATTCGACCAGCTCGACATTGAAGACATCTACGCCCTCACGCTCAACCTGCTTCCCGCCCGGTACATCCAGCATGGGTCCATCATCATCTCCGACCGGCTTTCCGACTACGAAATAAAAAGCAAGATCAGAACCGCCGTAGAGCGTGTTCTCGACCACCCTACTCGCGCCGACAAAGACTAAAACCGTCAGCAACAACACAAAAAAGGCCGGTCAGTTGCTTTTCAATTCCGCAACTGACCGGCTCATTTTGTTTTTCACAGCACGCCCGTTATCAGTGAAGGGATGCCAGAAGTTATCAGGGACCTCGCCCCTGCCGTTTTCTCTCCTATGCTTCCCCGCCGACTTTTTCCATGCCGATGACAAACATGAGCAGGGCCGGAATCACGAAGATGGTGAACACGGTGGACAGGGCGAGTCCGCCCAGCACGACGGCACCGAGCCCCCGGTACAATTCCGAACCGGGACCGGGTGCCACGGCAAGCGGCAACATGCCGAAGACCGAAGTGGCCGCGGACATGTAAATGGGCCGCAGTCGGGTGCGGGTGGCCTCAAGCACGGCATCCTTGTGCTGCATGCCGTGTTCCCGGATGTTTCCGAGAGACTGGTGCACAATGAGAATGGCGTTGTTGACCACGACACCGATCAAAATGACGAACCCAAGCATGGTCAGGATATCAAGGGGCTGCTGCGCAATGAAGATATTCTCCAGCTTCAACCCGAGGAATCCCCCGGCACCCGCCAGAGGGATCGTGAAGAGAATGATCAGTGGGTAGATGAAGTTACCGAAAAGCGCCGACATGAGCAGGTAGGTGATAACGATGGCCAGCAGGAAGTTCCACTGAAGCGCATCACGGGTGACGGACAGCTTGTCTGCGGCACCGGAGAGACGCACGGTCACGCCATCAAGCAATCCCATCTGCTGCACTTTCGGAATAAGATTGTTCTGAATGGTTTCCATGGCCTGCTGAAGCGGCACGTCCTTGGGCGGCGTCACCTGAAGCGTAATGGTCCGCTGCCGTTCAAGGTGGCGGATCTGGTTCATGGAGTTGGTCCGCTCAATACGGGCGAGGGAACTGACAGGCACGGCCCAGCCGTTGGGAGTCGCGATGAGCGAACTGTAGATTTCCTCCGGCGTGGTGACATCCTGCGGTGATCCTTGAGAACGAGATCGACCTTTTCCGGCCTTCTTCCTTGTAGTCGCCGATTTCCGGCATCGAGAATGACGTCGATGGCAATGCCGAGATCCTGCGCGGACAATCCTGCCGCACGGACACGGTCACGCTCGGGGATGAACCGGACTTCCGGATACAGCAACTCAAGCGATGGAACCGGACGAATCTGGGAACCGGGCACTCCCTGCATGGTCATGCCGAACATGGTTCCGGCGGCAGCCACCAGTTTTTCGAGATTCGGACCGGAAAAGTCCACGTTGACAACACGGCCTTCCCCCAGCCCCTGCTCGAAGATGGACGCCTGAAGCGAAACACCGAACATGCCGGGGATGGTGTTGAGGAGACGCGAGAAAAACGGCGTCAACTCGGAAGCACGCTGTTCGTCCACTGACGTCGCTCCAAAGAGGTTGATGGTGGGAGCGGACACGAAGAACATGTTCTCGACTCCCGGCATACCGTCCACTTCTTTATTGAAATGCGGACCGGTCTTCTCGAAAACATACTCACCTATGCGAGACGCTCTTCATAAGAGAGTCCCGGCGGCGGAATGAGAATGGAAATGACAAGATTTCGATTGCCTTCCGGCAGGTATTCCATCTTTGGGAAAAAAGCCCAGACCATGAGCACGGACGCGAGCGTCAGGGCAAGGACCGTGACAATACGGCTTTTCACAGTAGAGATGGCACGATCCAGAAGGGCCATGATCCAGTCCGCAATCCTGCCGCCAAAGTTCGTCAAAGGCACGAGCAGACGCTTTGCCAACGACAGGGAAGCAGGATCACGAGGCGCATCGGCTACGGGAGCAACGCCCCCCCGCTTCTCGGCAATGCCGTAAAGCTGCCGGGCAAGCATGGGAATAACGAGCACCGAGACAAACAGGGACAGCACGATGGCGCAGGTAACGGCGATGGCGATATCCTTGAACAGCTGACCGGCTTCCTGCTCCATGAAAACAACGGGCAGGAACACGGCCACAGTGGTCAGGGTCGAGGCAAGCACCGCGCCCCAGACTTCACTCGCACCGTCATAAGCGGAAGCCAATGCCCCCTTGCCCATGCGTCGATGCCGGTCAATATTTTCAAGAACAACGATGGCGTTATCCACGAGCATACCGACTGCAAACGAAATGCCCGCCATGGACACGACGTTGAGTGAACGCCCTGCCGCAGCGAACATGATGAACGCCCCCACGATGGACACCGGAATGGACACGGCCACGATGATGGTGGACGAAAAGGATTGCAAAAAGACGAACAGCACCACGATAGCCAGAATGGAACCGATGATGATGTTACGTTTGACGAGATCAATGGCACCCTCAATATACGGACGCTGGTCATACACCCAATCGAGTTCAATCCCCTCATCCTTGAGCATGTTGACATTGAGGTCTTTCACAACCGCATGCACGGCGTCAGTCATCTCAAGAACGTTGGTACCGGGCTGGGGCTTCACGCCCACGGCCATACCAGCCACACCGTTGTGCAGCATGGCGACCGTGGCCTTTTCATGGCCTCGCCGGACTTTTGCCACGTCACCGAGGCTGACGCGATGATGTCCGGACGATGTCACGACGATCTCGGCAATTTCCTCGGGAGACTTGAACTCGGCAGGGGTGCGAATACGGTAATCACGCCGTCCGACGCCCATGCTGCCTGCCGAGATGGAGACATTTTCCTTTTTCAGGATATCCGCCAGCTGGGGAATGGTCAGGTTGTAAGCCGCCAGACGCACGGGATCGAGAATAATCTGCATCTCGTCCTCACGTCCACCACCCACAAAGAGGTCGGCCACGCCCTTGACGCGTTCAAGGTACTGGCGCACGTCATTTTCGAAATAGGTACGGTACGTCTGAACATCACGCTCGTTTCCGGGAAGCGTCCTGAGCATGATCCAGATGACCGGAGACGTGGAAGCACCGGTAGCGGAAACAATGGGCCGGTCCGCATTATCCGGATACTCCGGCACCTCATCGAGCTTGTTGGAAACACGCAGCAATGCCGAGTCGATGTCGGTTCCGATCTCAAACTTGAGTGTCAGTTCCGCAAGACCGTTGTAGCAGGAGCTTCCATCTCGGTGAGAGCGGGAACGCCCTTGAGCACCTTTTCCTGCTCTTCCACGATGTCGCGCTCAATCTCGAACGGCGTGGCACCGCTCCACCGGGTGGAGACGGTGATGACAGGCTCGGTGACGTTAGGGGAAAGCTGATACGGCAACGTTGCCAAAGCGATTGCGCCGAACATGACAACCATGATCACGCCAACGAGAACGGCTACCGGTTTTCAATTGAGGCTTTGACGATATCCACTGTACGCTCCTACTCGGTGCTCGCAGACGTTGCTTTTTCAGTTTTGGACTGCAAAGGTTGCGGGGCAACGGGCTGACCGGGCCGCAGACGTTCATTGCCCTTGACCACTACATCCATGCCGTCCTGAAGTTTGTCGGACTTCACGCCCGCCAAGAGTCCCCGGAAACCGACGACATACACGGGAATGGGCACGGCCTTGCCGTCCAGCACGACCCAGACGACCTGTTCTCCGCGAGCGGAAATGACCGCATCACGCGGGACGATCTTGGTGCTTCCGCCGAGTCCTTTGGGCAGATTGACACGGGCTTCCATTCCCTGCGCCAGCCTGCCGGTATTCTTTACGCGAATCTTGACCGGGAAAGTACGGGTGGCGACATCGCCCTTGGGGATGACCGCGAAAACCTCACCGGGCATCTCGTCAGCAGCGATACGCACGCCGACGCCAAGACCGGGCTTGACCACTCCAAAGGCTTCACGAGGGGCGTTGACCACGACTTCGAAGAGATCGTCACGTGCAGTCACGACCACGGTGGAGCCGATGGAAATCCACTCCCCTCGGTGAACGGGCGTATCAACGACCACTCCGTCATACGGAGAACGGATTTTCTTGAGTTCCGCCTCTTCAGCAGCAGGGAAGATCAGCCAGAGCGGACTCGTAATTGTGCTGCAACCCCTCGGCGCTGAGGCGCTTGGAATCGAATTCGCCTTCGGCAACGGTGCGGCTCTTGAACAACGCGGACGTACGCTTGTGCTCAAGACGGGCATTTTCATACTCCGCCTTGGCCTCCTGCGCCTTGGCCCGCGCACTGCGAATTTTCCTGTCCAGAAGCGATGAAGACAACACGACCATGACGTCCCCGGCCTTGATGCGCTGGCCGTCCTCAACCTTGATATCCATGACCTTGCCGTCCACTTCGGCGGCCACGTTGGAAATCTCGGAAAAATAGACCGTGCCGATGAACTCGGACTGCGGGGCCATGTCGCCGGTGGTCACCTTGGTCACGACAACCGGAGACGGCGGGCGCTCACCCGTTTTCTGCGCCCATGCGGGCAGGACAAGCACAGCGGTCAGGCATAACGCCAGAAAATATCTGAAACGCAGCATTCTCATTTCTCCCAATATTACTTTTCGTTCTCTTCGGGGATGGCACTTTCAACAGTACAACAATCAAGATGCGGCTCAATAAACTGCCACAAGACCTTTTTACAGATTTCGAGCTCGTCCGGATCAATATCGCTGGTCAATTCAAGCCGATTTGCTTCTACCAACTCACACGCGGTGTCCACTGCGGCAATACCGGCTTTGGTGATGGTCAGATTCTTTACACGCCGATCATCACTGCTCGCCTCACGGCGTAAGTATCCTCGTTTTTCCAGTCCGGCCACGAGACGACTCACGCCGGTTTTTCCTGCGACAGGATATCGCACAGCTTGCCCTGACTCATGGTTTCAAAACGGTACAAAGGAAAAAGCGGACGAAGCTGTTCAACGGAAATATTCATCCCGGCCTCGTTCAGACGGGCCTGCAGATGGTTGATGAAAACGCGGGATGCTTTCCATGTCAGAAAGCCCAACGCATGGCGCGGGTTCAGTTTGTTATTATTCATGCGGTTGGTTGTATCTGCAACAAATCTATCGGTCAACCTATTTTACTGCGGATCACGGGTTGCATTAAAAGGAGTATGGCTATACTGTTCCCGGCATGGAACGATTTACCGCAGACCTTCACATCCACTCGCGTTTTCCAGGGCAACGAGCAAGAAACTGACCATCCCGAATCTCGCCGCATGGGGCAGTCTGAAAGGCATTTCCGTACTCGGCACAGGTGACTTCACTCACCCCGAATGGCTGGCCGAAATCGAGGAATATCTGGTGGACAACGGCCAGGGACTTTTCGTCCTCCGCAACCCCAAGGGACTGGAGGCGGAAATCCCCTCCTTTGACGGCACGATCGCGGGTCGAACCCGGTTCATGCTCCAAACGGAGATCAGCTCCATCTACAAGCGCGGAGGCAAGGTCCGCAAGATACACAACCTCGTGTACATGCCGGACCTCGATTCCGTAAAGCGCTTCAACGAGCGACTCGGCGAAGTAGGCAATCTCGCGTCGGACGGCCGTCCCATCCTCGGCCTCGACAGCCGCGATCTGCTCGATCTGGTGCTTGAGACGCATCCCATGGCATTCCTTGTTCCGGCCCACATCTGGACGCCGTGGTTCTCCCTGTTCGGATCGAATCCGGCTTTGATTCCATAAAGGAATGTTTCGGAGATTACTCTGCGGAAATCTTCGCCATGGAAACCGGTCTGTCCTCTGATCCCGAAATGAACTGGACATGGAGCGAACTCGACCGCATCAAGCTCATATCCAATTCCGACGCCCACTCCGGCGAGAAACTCGCCCGCGAGGTCAACCTGTTCCGTGGCGAAATGTCCTATGAGGTATTTACCGGGCACTGCGAAGTGAAGGACTGGGACACAAATTTCTCGGTACCGTGGAATTCTTCCCTGAAGAGGGGAAATACCACATGGACGGCCACCGCAAATGCGGCGTGGTCATGGACCCGCACGAAACCATTGCGCGCGGCGGCATCTGTCCTGTCTGCGGCAAGCCTGTCACAGTCGGCGTCTACAACCGTGTGCTTGAACTCGCCGACCGGCAGGAAGCGGTCAAACCGCAGGGAGCCGCCGAGTTCACATCCATGATTCCACTCAAGGAAATCCTTTCCGAGGTGGTCGGCACCGGACCGAACACCAAAAAGGTCAACACGCTGTACATGAAACTCATCAGGGAGTTCGGCACTGAACTGGACATCCTGCAGCGCGCCCCGGTGGAAGACCTGAACAAGTATTCCTGTCATCTCGGCGAAGGCCTCGCCCGCATGCGCGACGGCAACGTCATCCGCAAGCCCGGTTTGACGGTGAATACGGCGTGATTACTGTTTCAATGAAAAGAACGAGCCGAAATCAAGAACGGCGCAACCCTTATTTCCGTTCCAAAAGCCAAAAAGAAAAAGCCGACGTCGCCAGCACCGCTGAAGACGCGGACGAGGACCCTGCCTTGACCTGTCTGCCCATTTTCCGTCCTGTAAAAAATGAAACCAAACAACTTTCCTACAACTCGGCACAGAAGAAAGCCATCAAGGCAGGCCCAGGGCCTGTGCTTGTTCTCGCCGGACCGGGAACAGGCAAGACGCAGACTCTCATGGGCCGCATTTCCCGACTCATCGAAAAAGGCGAACGGGCCAGACGCATTCTCGCCCTCACCTTTACCCGCCGAGCCGCACAGGAAATGCGCGACCGCATGAAGACGCTTCTGGGTGAAGATGCGGAAATGCCGCAGGCAGGCACGCTCCACGCCCTCTGCTTCGACTACTGGAAGCACGCCTACAACGAAACACCCATCGTGCTGCCCGAGGCTGCGGCCAAAAAACTTTTCGCCGAGGTCAACCCGGAATTCGCGGGCAAGAACCTCGACCATTACTGGAACAAGTACAATCTGGGCCGTGAACGTCTGGCCGACGTCCCCGACGATCTGGCCGATGCCCACATCAACTACGGCAACCAGAAAAATCACTGGGATCTGGTGGACTACACCGATCTCCTCGAATTCATGCTTGAACAGTCGGGCGCGCCCACCTTCCGCATGCCGTACACCAACGTGCTCGTGGACGAAGTGCAGGACCTCACCCCCCTGCAACTGGCCGTCATCCGCGGCATTGCGGGTGAATCCGGCAAGGGCGTTTTCTGCATCGGCGACCCCAAGCAGTCCATTTACGGATTCAGAGGAGCAGTGGGTGACGTGAAAGACCGCCTCGCTGACATATGGAAAAACACAAGACCATTACTCTGGGCGAAAATTACCGCTCAGGGCAAGACATTCTCGATTGCTCCGCCGCCCTTTTCCCGGACGAACCCAGCTCAACGCCAACCTCGGCATTGACGCCACCATCCATCTCTGTGAAG
>LQAI01000185.1_pt1 | contig 12185 bp, 17 predicted proteins | sample 1535821 | NCBI WGS metagenome assembly LQAI01 (sample SAMN04331586, study PRJNA305678) | bioreactor metagenome | isolation source: bioreactor_5 inoculated with Wadden Sea sediment 1st replicate of a... | place: Germany:Bremen | reverse complement strand
AAAAACACTCGTCAAAAGCCATTCTGAAACATCTAGCCTGACACCATTTTATGTGGTAATATCCTCTCGAGGATGAGAAGAATGGATAATAAAATTACAATCATTGAAGGCCCTACGCCGAATTTTGACTCCGTCGAAACCGACATTATTATGGGCATGAACGGCTGGACGGCTGGCCTGAGCGAAGGCCCATACCTGTATGACACCGCCCGAACCACTCTGCGCACCTTTAATGGGGATGCCCTGTTGGAACGCTGTCACAAAGCCTGGGCCAATAAGACCACCATGTTCCTTGAATACCGTGACCCCATCGGCCTGACTCGAGAAGTCCCAATCGTAGCCGCCCAGGCGGTTGACTCCGCTGACGGCGACATGTTAGTACTCTGGGTCCGCCGTGATCCTGAGGATGACGGGAACGACGCAGAAGATTTCGATCTGGATTTTGACGATAACGACCTGGACTGGTAACCAGGAACCTAAAGTTAAATAACAAAAGCGCCCGAAATTCGGGCGCTTTTTGAGTTTAAGTGATGCTCCAGGAGGGACTCGAACCCCCAACCTAGGCGTTAGGAGTGCCTTGCTCTATCCATTTGAGCCACTGGAGCATTCTGGAATGCGATTATATCATAATTCGATCAGGGCAAAACGGTCCACGGATTGAGGAAACCGCCCAGGTATCGAACTTCAAAGTGCAAGTGAGGGCCGGTGGAGTTACCGGTGGAACCGGCATTCCCGATCATCTGACCCTGGTAAACCCCGGAGCCACAGGAGACATTGATCACGCTCAAGTGGCATAGAGGGTGGAATAACCGTTCAGGTGATCAATCATGACCACATTCCCATACCCATTGCTGTTCCAGCCAGCGTAGGTCACAATGCCGGAATCGGCCGCATAAATCGGCATCCCCGTCCCAGCAGCGATATCAATCGCAAGGTGGCCGGACCAGTAATCATTCCCGGAAAGGTAGTGATTGGCAGCAGGCCAGATGAAGAAACCGGTGCCGTAATAATAGTAGCTGTTATCCGTAAGCGAACAGTTGGATGGGAGGTTGGAAAGCACCCCGTCACCGCCAACAGAATAGGTCGGCACGACCCACTGCTGGAATTCACGCTGACCGCCGGGGATCATAACCACATCGCCGGCATCAATTTGAGGGTCGGTCAGGTCCAGGCCATTGCCGGACCAGTTGAGAATATCATTCACCTCGGCCTCAAACTCAACCGCCACCGTCTCAACCGTATCCCCTTCTTGCCATTCATAAAGGATCCCATCCGTCGGGGGAATGGTTAAAATTTGTCCCACTCGAATGGAGTGCGGATCGTCTTTAAGGACATCATAGTTAGACCAGAGCAGCGATTCAGGTGAAATATTATATTTTGAGGCAATGCTAAAAATGGCATCACCCGATTCCACCGTATAGGACACCGGCTGGCTTCTAGGCCGAGTTGGCGCAATAGTCTGAGTTTCGGGATGGCGCAGGAGATAGGAATCTGATTCTTCCACTGCGAAATACGGCATATTGGCCAAGGCTTCCGACGAGACATCCGCAACAGGACCAATATCCACAGCGGTGGGTTGCTGCTCGTCCAATTGACGGGCGAGTATCGGCTGCCAATATAAAACAGATACCAGAACAGCGACAAGAACAATGGTCGCTGCCCAGGAAAGCCAAAATTGAGCGCCCCGAGATTTAGTCTCGGGTTGTTTTTCTTGTGATGAATTTTCCAAAGTTTTCACCTCGAAATTTCGTTTTAGACTTCTCCGTTCAAAGTCTCTAGAAATTCAAGGTTGGTTTTTGCCCGTGCGACTTGCTGGACAACCGCTTCGGTTGCAACGGCGATATCCATACCAGCGCCCTGAGGGGTGCACTGATCATTTGCAGGTACATCCGGCGCATCAGCCAGGCACGTTTCAGGATATCGGGGCCGAGGAGTAGATCTTCACGGCGGGTAGACGAACGTTCAATGTCAATAGCCGGGAAAGTTCGACGCTCTTGCAAGCGGCGGGAGAGGTGCAATTCCATGTTGCCGGTGCCCTTGAATTCCTCGTAGACGACATCGTCCAGGCGGGAACCGGTATCGATCAGCGACGTTGCGATGATCGAAAGGGAGCCACCCTCTTCCAAATTCCTAGCTGCACCGAAGAAGCGTTTCGGCGGGTAAAGGGCTGAGGGGTCCAAACCACCGGAAAGTGTACGTCCGGATGGATTGACCACCAAGTTATAAGCCCGAGCCAACCTTGTTAATGAGTCCATCAAGATTACCACATCGAGGCCTGATTCGACAAGCCGCTTCGCACGGTCCAAAGCGATCTCTGCCATGCGCACATGAGAGGTGACCGGCTCATCAAAAGTGGAGGCAACCACTTCAGCGTCCACAGACCGGTCCATATCCGTCACCTCTTCCGGCCGTTCGCCGATGAGGGACATAATCTGCCAGACATCAGGGTGATTTGCGGAAATGGCATTCGCGATCTCTTTGAGGATCGTGGTCTTGCCGGCCTTTGGGGGAGAAACGATCATCCCGCGCTGACCGCGGCCGATCGGTGCAATCAAATTGATGATCCGGGTTGAAAGGACCTGAGGGTCGTGTTCGAGATTAAAACGTTGATCTGGGAAAATGGGGGTGAGTTTTCAAAGCGGGGTCGTTTACGAGCTTCATCCGGGCTGAGGCCATTGATATATTCCACCTTCAATAGGCCATAATGACGCTCGGATTCCCGCGGAGGGCGCACATGCCCGATGACCATATCACCGGAACGCAGTTCATACCGGCGAAGTTGGGACTGAGAAACATAGACGTCTTCCGACCCCACCCGGTAGTCTTGGCGCAGGAAGCCGATACCTTCATTCATAATCTCAAGGACACCACCGCGAATTTCAAGACCTTCCGATTCGCCGATTGCCCTGGCGAGTTCCAGGATCAGGGATTCCTTTTTGCTGCGCATCGGTCGGGGGAACCCCATATCGGTTGCAATTGATCGCAGTTCAGTTAACGTTTTCTTTTCTAAACCTAAAATATCCATAACCTTATTATTCTCTTCTTGTTAATTCTCCAAAATGCGTAACGGATTGAATTGACCCCTTGCGGCCAAATGATTGAAACTCATAAAATAATTACCAAGTGCGAATGGACGCGGAAGTCCATATAGATCAATAAAGGATCATTCCGCGTGCTGCCCAAAGTACGCTATTGTCATTTTGGCAAAACTCGCCATTAATTGATAAGGACATTAGGGAAACAAATTCTCACACCGACCGAGACATGGTATAGGGTGACTTCGCGGTCGATTTAATAAAATCTGGGTAGCGAACGTATTATAACAGACTTTAAAACCCCCGACAAGATAGCCGGGGTGGTCAAATTTCACATTTTCCCTCGCTGTTTATCACCCCCGAACTCGCACCCTTTTTATTGACACACCAGCTCTAATCGACTGAAAGTGGAGAGGCTGCTATGCTATAATCCATTTCAGAAGGATCCTGCTATCTACCTTCAGGAGCAACCCATGCGCGCCGAACTTCAAAGAAATCAAAACCATCTAAACGCACAAAAACCACCTCAAAAAAGGTCAAACGAGAGCCGATTCTCGCAGGGATCTCTCCCCAGCGGCGAATTGATATTTTTGGTATCATCTTGCTGGTCATCGGCCTATTGACCATCGTCAGCCTGATCACCAGCACCTCCGGCAGCGTTACCGCTGGTGGGTCGCTAACCTGAGCATTGCGATGGGCTGGGATGTCTATTTGCTGCCCGTCGTCCTAATCCTGATTGGCGGCTGGATGCTGCTGCGTAACATGGATAAACTCCCCCAACTCTCCGCCGAACGCATCGTTGGGTTCATCCTGGTTTTCATCAATCTTGCTGCCTGGTTCCACCTCTTCATTGATGGCGACTTTACTAAAGCCGCTGAAGGCACTGGCGGCGGTTACCTCGGCGCTTCTTCAAGATCACTTTTGTCCGCACCCTGGGTAAACCTGGTGCGGTGATCGCTCTGATCGCCTGGCTGCTCATCAGCCTAATCCTGATGCTGGACCTTTCCATGGCAAATGTGCTGAAGGTCATTGGCGACTTCATTGCTAAGCTCTATCAAAAGTTATCCACCTATATCAAACAGCAGTTGGAGAAGAAACGAGCCAGATCAGCCGAACCTATCGCACCAACCCCCACCCAACCGACTCGGCAGACTCCTCCAGTCACTGCTGCACATTCAATTGATAATGCTCCCCAGCACACCGACAGCGAAGGGGAACCAACCAGCCCTTACATTAATAACGCTACGTTACCAACCCAACCCGTATGGGTGCTGCCGGACATCAATGAGATCCTCGAACCGAGCGCACCGGCGGAAGATGACAGTGATAATGACCGCCAGCGGGCCCGCGTGATCGAAGAGACCCTGCGCTCCTTCGGAGCACCAGCCCACGTTGTGGACATCCAGCGCGGCCCCACCATCACCATGTTTGGGGTGGAACCCGATTTTGTTGAAAACCGCAATGGCCGCACCCGCGTGCGCGTCTCCAAGATCACCGCACTGGCAGATGACCTGGCGCTGGCTCTGGCTGCCGCCCGGATCCGCATTCAAGCCCCGGTTCCCAAGAAAGGCTACATCGGGATTGAAGTGCCCAACCGGCAGGTCGCTCTGGTCTCCCTGAAAGACATTGTTCAAGCAATGCCTATCAAAACCTAAAATCTCCCTTGAAAATCGCCCTGGGTAAAGACGTCTCTGGCAACCCGATTGCAGCAGACCTCACCGCGATGCCCCACCTGTTGATCGCTGGCACCACCGGCGCTGGGAAATCCGTCTGCATCAACGATATCCTGGCCTGCTTCCTGCTCAATATGACCCCCGACCAGCTTCGCATGATCCTGGTGGACCCCAAGCGGGTTGAACTGACTGGCTATAACGGTATCCCCACCTGCTCTCACCTGTGATCGTGGATGCGGAGCATGTGGTCGGCGCACTGCAGTGGATGATGCGAGAGATGGATAACCGCTATCGAAAATTCTCCGAGTCCAACACTCGCAACATTGCAGACTACAACGCGATGTGCGAGGCAAACGGCGAGAAGAAACTTCCTTATCTGCTGATCGTGATTGACGAGTTGGCGGATCTGATGATGCTGGCCCCGATGAAACAGAACGCGCCATCACCCGCCTGGCCCAGCTGGCCCGCGCCACCGGCATCCACCTGATCATTGCCACCCAGCCGCCCTTCGACCGACATCCTACCGGTTGATCAAAGCAAACTTCCCCGCCCGGATAGCCTTTGCAGTTGCGTCCTCAGTGGACAGCCGCGTGATCCTCGACCAACCCGGTGCTGATCGGCTGCTGGGACGGGGCGATATGCTCTTCCAGGCACCAGACGCTCCTGCACCGGTACGCATCCAAAGCTCCTTCATTTCGGATAAAGAGATCAGTCGCCTGGCATCCTACTGGCGGGGTTTTTCCGTCAGCCAGAACGCCCCTGAACGTCCCGAACAATCCGCTGCCTTCCAAGCCAGTCACCCTGGTGTGACACTCAAACAGACACCTCTTTGGGAGGAAATGGAAGAGGAAAATGACCTCGATCCCAAATTCCATGAAGCTGTGGATATCGTTCGGGAAGAAGGCCAAGCCTCCATCTCCATGCTCCAGCGGAAGATGCGGATAGGGTACACCCGTTCTGCCCGGATGATCGACAAAATGGAAGAGAAGGGCATCATCGGCCCACCGGATCCCCGGACCCAAATCCGTGAAATCCTTACGGAAAACGATGATCAGGGTTAAGTGCTGAATAATTGCGTTTGACAAGCCCCCAGCTTACGGTAAAATAGATCAAACTGGTTATCAGGATTAGTTTTGGCAATCCTGAGACGATTTAGTATTGCCAACTTGATGTTTAGCCCTTATAATCAGTTTGAAAATTCAACTGTGGAGTTATATTATTTATGAACCAAGATGATGTTATGAAAACCCAGGGGAAGAAGAGAGCAGGAACAGCCAACCAATAAAATGGAAGCCTTACTGGAAGCGGAAGGTCTTACAATCGACTTTCCCAAACGTGGCGAAATCCGTAAAGGACCATCGCCAGTATTAACAACGGACAGATCCTCGTCAGTGTTGGTGCAAAATCAGAAGGAATCATTGCTGGTAAAGAATTCGATTCAATTGATGAAGACACTCGCAAGGCCTTAGAAGAAGGCGAAGAGATCACCGTCTATGTTGTTACGCCAGAAGATTCAAATGGCAACCTGATCCTTTCTTATAACCGAGCCCTGGAAGAAGAGAACTGGCAAAAAGCCGAAGAGCTCATGGAATCGGAAGATTCTTTCGTTTCCAAGATCGAAGGGTACAACAAGGGCGGTCTTTTGGTCCCCTTGGGCACCATTCGCGGCTTTGTCCCCGCTTCTCAAATTGGCCTGGGGCGCCGACTGACCATCACCGGGAATTCTCCCGAAGAACGCTACAGCGAAATGGTTGGTGAAACCATTGACGTCTGTGTGATCGAAGTCGACCGAGAACGCCGCCGCCTGATCCTTTCCGAACGGGCAGCCAGCAGCGAAACTCGCGAATCCATCAAGGAACGCGTGATCGATGAGCTGGAAGAAGGCGAAATCCGCACAGGCCGTGTGACCAGCCTCGCAGATTTTGGCGCATTCGTCAATATCAATGGCGCCGATGGCCTGGTCCACCTTTCCGAGCTTTCATGGGATCATATCAATCATCCAGTGAGGTTTTGGAAGTCGGGCAGGAAGTCAAAGTGAAAGTGATCAGCATTGATTCTGATCGCAAACGCATTGGCCTCTCCATCCGCCGTCTCAAGGACGATCCATGGGAAGACCAGGTCTCGATTTTGACGGAAGGCCAGCTGGTCGAAGGTCGGATCACCCGCCTGACCAACTTTGGTGCCTTCGCCCGCCTGCTGCTCGATGACGTGGAAGGCGATCTGGAAGGTTTGATCCATATTTCTGAGATCAGCGAACACCGGATTGAGCATCCCAAAGAGCTGCTCCACGAAGGTGATGTTGTTACCCTTCGGATCATCAAGATCGAAGAAGACACTCACCGAATCGGCCTGAGCATGCGCCGCGTAGACTCCCCGCCTATACCGACCTGGATTGGAAGACCCTGACTGAAGAATTTGATGTCGATGGGATAACCGATGCAGCCCCGGCTGAGGATTCCGTGGAAGAAGCTGAAGTCGAAGAAGTGGTCGCTGAAGCTGCCGCAGCTGAAGAGGCTGAGGAAGTCGTCGAAGAAGCTGCTGTAGCCGAAGAGGCTGAAGAAGTCGTCGAAGAAGCTGCTGAAGCTGAAAAAGACGAAGAGTAAATTCTAGCTATCAAAGGCGCACCGGGTTACCGGTGCGCCATGCATTTAACAAATTCCCATGACACTGATCATCGACTCACATGAAGACCTGGCTTGGAACATGGTCAACTTGGCGCGGGATTATACCAAATCCGCCCTTGAAACCCGTTCCAGTGAACGTAACACCCCCATCCCTGCCTACAACGGGAATACCTTATTGGGTCGCCCTGAATACATTCAGGTAAGGTAGCGCTTGTTTTCGGGACGCTCTATGTCAGCCCCCGACGCCTTGAAAAAGGCAGCTATCCGGTCGAGACCTATGAGACCCCGCAGCAAGCTCATCAAGCCTATCGCAAACAGTTGGATGCCTATTTCCGCCTGGCGGATGAACAGCCCAACGATTTCACCCTGATTTTCTCCCAATCTGATCTGCAAGCTCACTGGCAAACCTGGCAGGCTTTTGATATTGATGACACGCTGCCCGCGCCGCCCACCGGAATCGTCGTTCTGATGGAGGGTGCTGAGGGCGTGGTGGAACCTGCGCAAGTGGCGGATTGGTTCGAGTGGGGTGTGCGTCTGATCGGTCCCGCCTGGGCTGGGAACCGCTATTGCGGCGGCACCCGTGAACCCGGCCCGCTGACCAACTGGGCTATGAACTGCTCGATCGAATGGCAGACCAGGCTTCATTCTGGATATCAGCCATATGGACCACGAATCCGCGCTACAGTCTCTGGATCACTACCCAGGGCAGGTTATTGCCTCACATGCCAACGCCGAAGCGCTAATTCGGGACATCCCCATCAACCGGCACCTGAAAGACGCCACCATCCACCAGTTAGTTGAACGGGATGGTGTGATGGGTATTGTTCCCTTGAATGGCTTCCTGGATTGGGGCTGGCAGGATCGCGGCGGCCGCGCGAACATGTCATTAGAGCTTGTTGTTGATCAAATTGATTATGTATGCCAGTTAGCTGGCGATTCCCGGCATGTTGCCCTCGGGAACCGATTTTGACGGCGGCTTTGGCGTGGAAAAAGTGCCTATGGAACTGAACACCATTGCCGACCTGCCCAGTTGGACCCACTTTTAAAGAAAAGGGGTTACAATCAAGAGGACATCGCCCGGATATTACACGGTAACTGGTACAGAATATTGCAGGATAATTTGCCCTCATCATGACCGATAAACCCTCCAAGAACCTAAACAAGATCAAAATAACGAACAGGCTTCTCTCCCCCTAAACGGTGCAGACCTGAACGGCCAGGCAACCTATTCCAGAGGACGGATGCGGATTGGCCTGGCGATGACCGTCTTCGGCTACCTGCTGTTCCTTTTGGGCGCTCGGCCAAGCCTTTTCAACTTAGACCGTAGCCGGGTAATTGGCTTTGTTCAAATTTCAGTTTTTCTGATAGGCCTGGGAATCATCGTTTTGGGCAGCTACATCACCTTGAACACCTTCTGGTCCGGTTCCAAGAAGACCATCATCGCCGATATTGGCAGCCGTGTAATGAGCACCGGCTATGTCATCTGCGTTTTCACTGCTATGGCGGATATCTTCGGTCTGGGCAGCCATCGTCTGCCTAATGTGTTCTTTGGCCCCCTGCAAGCCCGCGGTGTCGCCATTGGCATGGCCACCATTGGTATCGGCCTGTTGATGCTGATTCGCTTCCGGAACCCTGATGAAAAACAATCAGAGCCAACCTCCAAGAAGAAAGCCGGCTCTGCCAAGAAACCCTCAAAAAATCAGCCTAAAACCTTTCAGGCTGCTTAAGTCTGATCAATTGCTCTCAGCATCTCCTCGCGAGTGCTGAATTTGAAAGCTGGCAGACCACTCTCGTCTGCCTTTTTTTGTTCCACAGCCTCCAGCTTTTCAGATCATCCAAATCCACCAGACGGTCATTCACCGGCGGTAATTGTTCCAGCGCCTGTTCAGCTGTGCTGGTGCTGGGCGGCAGCGTGTCCAGATAGGCCAGGACGGCTTTAGCGCCCCTTTCAGCGTCTTTGCGAGCCAGACCCACAATCCCCTCACCGGGCACCCTTGCCCAGCCGCTGACGAAAATATCATCGCATTCAATGCAAAGATCCGGGTTATAAACCTCGAAAGAAATACCATCTACCGGGTAGCGAGGGTCTGGTGTCGTGACGAAATGTCCATGCGCCACCGGCAGACCAAAGCGGTCATTCACCCGTGAACCGATCGAGAAAATCACAGTATCCAGCGGAACGGTTTCCAGCTGGCCGGTGCCGACGGATTTCACCCGGTCACCTTCCCGCACCAATTGGTTGATCTCAAAAACAACTGCCATCACCCGGCCTTGGTCATCTCCCACGATTCGCCTGGGCGACCGGAGGAATTTCAATCCAAAATCAATCCCCGAATCACACTCCTCAGCTTTCTCACGGGCCTGGGCTAAAAGGTCATAGAATTCTTCCACATCCCCACCAACCTTGTTGGTATGGGGGATGGCTTCATCCACTGCAGCCCGAATTTCAGGCAGGTCCAAACAACTGGCAACCGGTTCCAACGTTTGTTTATCGAACTTGACTTCGGTAGGCCCCCGCCGTGCAAAAGCTGTTACGTTCCTGAGCTCTTTCTGCTGCTTGAGGTAGTGAACGATATCAAGCATCACATTCCCCATGCCGATGATCCCGACCTGCTTGCCTAAGCTGGGGTGCCAGTCCGCCATCTCCGGGTGTTGGGTGTAATGAAAAACGATGTCATTCGCCTGGTAAACGCCTTCCAGGTCTTCACCCGGCAAGCCCAGCCAATTATTCTTCTGCGCTCCGATAGTGACCATAAAAGCCTGGAATCCGACCCTGCGGAGCTGATCCAGTTTGAGATCGCCCTGCTGACCAATGGAGATATTTCCCAGATAGTGAACATTAGGATGGTTCAGAATCCGGTTGAATTGGTTCATCAACCCCAGGCGCATCTTATACTTATCCGGAAATATCCCATATTCTGCCAGACCACCCGGCTTGATATCACGGTTAAACAGCACCACCTCGGCCCCTGCCTTCGCAAGCGCTTGCGCGGCATATAGGCCGGCCGGTCCCGCACCGATCACTGCCACTAAATGGGGATTTTGTTCGATCTTTGTCAATCGCTCACCTCGTAAGAAAACAAGCCATTCCGACTTGAATTATGGCATATAATAATGTGGACATAAAACCTCTGCATTATACTGGATGGGTCCACTTTCGGAAGCTAATCCAGCATAATCAGCATTCATTTGAGAGCCTAATGACCAATCAAACCCATTTTTACACCCTGCCCAACGGCCTGACCGTCCATTTAAAAGAGATTCATACCGCACCCATCATCAGCAGTTGGATATGGTACAAGTCGGCTCTCGCAACGAGCACCCAGGAATCACCGGTGTGTCGCACTGGGTCGAACACATGCAATTCAAGGGACAGACAAGTTCCCAGCAGGCTATCTGGATCGGGAGATCTCCAGAGTGGGCGGCATCTGGAATGCCATGACCTATCTCGATTGGACTACCTATTTCCAAACCCTCCCCGTCAGCATGGCGGAGCTCAGTCTCTCACTGGAGGCTGACCGGATGGTCAACAGCCGCTTCCTGACCGAAGAAGTGGACACGGAACGAACCGTGATCATCTCTGAGCGTGAGGGCAATGAAAATCAACCCCATTTCCTGCTCAATGAAGCCATCCAGGAAGCCGCCTTTGATCAGCACCCCTATCGCTATGAAGTGATCGGGCTGAAAGAAGACTTACACACGATCACCCGTGACCAGCTTTATGGTCATTACCAACGCTTTTACGATCCCGCCAACGCCGTTCTGGCACTGGCCGGTGATTTTGATATCGATCAGATGGTGCAACAAGTTGCCGCGAATTTCGGTGAAATTCCCACCAACGGGCCAACCGAACAAGCTATTCCTGTAGAGCCGACACTGGGCGGCGAACGTCGCGTGGCAGTCGATGGACCCGGACAAACAGCCTACGTGCAAATTGCCTATCGCGCCCCCTCTGCCAGCGACCTGGATTTCTTTGGCCTCACAGTGCTGGACAGCCTGCTCACCGGCCCCAGCAGCCTCAACATGTTTGGTTCCGGCGGCACCACTAATAAGACCAGCCGCCTCTATCGGGCGCTGGTGGAAGGTGAGATCGCCGTCTCTTGCTTCGGCACCCTCCAGGCCACGCATGATCCCTATCTTTACTCCATCAACCTGACCGTGCATCCCGCCCATACCCCGGATGAAGTCCTCCAGGCTGTGGATGATGAATTGAAACGAGTGATGGATTCACCTGTCACCCAGGAAGAAATCGCCCGGGCTATCAAGCAGGCCAAAGCCCTGTTCGCCTACAGCAGTGAAAACATCTCCAACCAGGCCTTCTGGCTGGGCTACACCGATATGTTCGCCAATTACGATTGGTTCGAAAATTACGTCAACCACCTCGCCAAAGTCACGCCCAAGGACGTCCTGCGCATTGCCCGGGAAGCCCTCAATCCGGATAACCGGGTAGTTGGCTTTTACCTGCCGGAAGAAAGTCTCAGCTAATGACAAACAAGGTCCCCTTCATCCCTCAGACAACCGCCATGCCCAGCCCGGATGACATCACTCGGGAAGTCCTTCCCAATGGGATCACCATTCTGGCGCGGTCCAACTTCAACAGCCCCACCCTTTCCATCCGAGGGTATTTGCCCAGCGGCAGCATTTTTGACCCGGATGAGAAACTTGGCCTGAGCTATCTGACGGCAAACAGCCTGATGTCTGGTACGGCGCATTATGATTTCCAGGCGCTCTATAACGAAATCGAATCGGTTGGCGCGAAAATCGGCTTTTCCTCGGGCACCTGACCTCAGCTTTCAGCACCCACTCCCTCACCGAGGACCTGGACCTGATTATGGGCTGGTGGCCGAATGTCT
>LQAI01000184.1_pt1 | contig 12206 bp, 18 predicted proteins | sample 1535821 | NCBI WGS metagenome assembly LQAI01 (sample SAMN04331586, study PRJNA305678) | bioreactor metagenome | isolation source: bioreactor_5 inoculated with Wadden Sea sediment 1st replicate of a... | place: Germany:Bremen | reverse complement strand
GACTTTTGTGTCACGGCATGGAGCGTGACCTACAATAAATTAAATAAAGGGCGAGCACGGAGACTCACCCCTACGGAATATTATTACTATAAGGTGGATGTAGGTCATGTGCCGCGCAGCGTATATGACAATTTCATTTAATCCACCAGCTCATGCACTCGGGAGATGGCATCCGCCAGGCTTCGGCCGAGGAAACCCCTTCATTGCCTCCCGGGCATCTTTGTTCTCATTGAAATAACGACCGCCATACCCCAGTTTTGGTTTCTTGGGGAGTGCATTTAGTTTCTCCTGTATATTGAAGAGGGGCTGGGCTGTATGTTTAAATCCTGCAGAAAGGATCACCATATCAGCGGCGGTATCCTCAGCGTAAAGCACCAGGTCTTCAATCGGCAGGTCCGCGCCCAAAAACTCCACCCGGTAACCCTCCCGCCGGAGCAACACAGAGAGCATCAGCGGGGCAATCTCGTGGTATTCCTCCGGTCCGCAGCCGACAAGGATGGTTGGGGCGGAGAAGTCAATCGGGAAGGCCTGCAGCAAGTTCATCAGCACGCCTTCGATATAGGAGGAAGCAAAATGTTCAGTCGCGATCCGGATCTCACCGTGGAACCAGGCGTCGCCAATATGATAGAGACAAGGCTGGAAGATTTCAAAAAGGATCGTTTCAAGATCAAACATCACTTGCACGCTGTTGAGGATTTTCCTGACCCGAATCTCATCATGGGCGGCAAAGGCTTCATATAGCATCTCGGCATACCGGTCAGCGGGAAATTCCGGCTTTTGGATAGGTTTGGGAGCTTCGAGGGTTGGCAACGCCTCGGGCCAAACGCCCTGCTTACGCATTGCCTGATATTCCCGAACGGCCGTGCTGATGGACAGACCGTTGGACAGGCGGTGGGTGATCCAGCGCACCACCTGGATATCCCGCTCGGAATAGAGCCGGTAATTGTTGTCGAGGCGCTCAGGTTCAAGGAGGTTATAACGCCTTTCCCAGGCGCGCAGCGTCACCGCGCGGACCCCCGAGCGGTCACTGACAACTTTGATGGTGTATTGTCCTTCAGGAGAAAATTTTGCAATTGAAACCATAGTGACAAACCTTTACGACAGATTGGACTGGTTGATTCTATTTTACCGTGTCTCCCACCCGCTGGCTTCAAACAGACTTTGGAGGAAGGTGGCTCGTTCTATAGGCGTCATTGGGCGGGGCTGGGCGTAATCATCAAGCATTGCGGTCAGTAGTTCTATGCTGAGGTAGCGGCCGTCATAGAAGGTATGGCGCTGGATGACCTCCCAGCGGGTCTCGATGATCTGGTTGCCGTATTGGTCAATGATACCCATTTGGTCAAAGAAGAGGTTCCCGAGGCCATAATGGATGAAAGCGTCATCCTGAAAAGCCATGCCCTTGGCAAGGTGCGCCTGGCTGCCGTTCACAATCACGGCGCCAGCATCAGCCATCAGTCCGAAATCCCGGACGTGATGCTCGCTGGCATAGTTATAGTAATCTTCAAAATATTGGAAAGTCGCAATGGGCAGGTAGCCTTCTGACCTGAGCCGGGCGATTTCATTCCGCCATCCATTCATAGTCGCCACAGGGGGCAGCCCCGCCATGCTCATCAGTGGCCCAGGCATATTCCGGCCCGGAGGCGTTGCAGCCGATGAAAGCCAGCTTGTTGCCGTGGTCGGTGAGGGTCAGGGGGGTGAGGGCGTCAGCCAAGTCAATGCCGCCGCCAAAATAAACCATGTCATGTTCGGCGTAGAGATCTAGAGAGAATGGGACCACATCTACGCCCCAGACATAAGCTGAGTCATTGTTGTGATTGCCGGTCAGTTCGATGATATCAGCGCCAACGTAGTCAAAAGTTCGATATAGTCCGGGCTGCTGCAGAAGAACAGCATGCCTGAATTGGGGTCAGGTGTGGGGCAGTCTTCATAGAAGGAGACCTCGTTGCTGATATGGGTCAGATCCGCACCGGCCAGCCAATCGCGAATTTTCTCGCCAGGGTAATCCACGCCATTGGTTTCCATTTTGTCAGCCGTGGCGCGCACCAGGGCCGTGACGCCGGTCATCACCAAAGAGGTCATTTTCTCTGGGTCGCGGTTGGTGACAGCAATGGCGGTGTTGAGTGTTTCAAGATCTTCTGCCGAGAGAGCTTGTCCGGCCTCGGTCCGGGCGATGAGCTGGAAGCTGACCACCAAAGGTGCCGTGGCTGGGTCAAAGTCCTTGTTCAGGGGAGAGGTCTCATCCACAAATATCACCTTGAGCTTGGGTTCGAGCGAATCAAAGGGCACGATTGCCCAGGCATTCGATTCCCAGAGCCTATCTGCGTCCACCGGGTCATCCGAGATGATGATCCGGGAGGCGTCCAATTCACCCCACTGCGTTTCCCAAATCTTGGCAAGCGCGGAGGGTATTTTGAGGTAGGGCACGCTCAGCATGTCTGTCACGGTCTCGCCGGACCAGTAAGCCTGCAGGTCAGCCAGGGTCACGCCGTCCACCAGGGTGGGGAAGGGCGCAGCCAGGGCGTAGACCCAGGTACTGGTGAGGATCACGTCGCCCTCAGGAGCCTCAGCGAGGGGACCAAACCAAAGGTCGGCTTCGGGGCTGGATGATAGGGTAAGACTGGATAACGCGTCAAGGTCTACGCTGCCCACCGGGAGTGAACCCGACAGAAAATCACGGCAGGGTTGGAGGTCGCTTCGGTGGGCTCTGACCCTACTTCCACGCTCTCAGCAGTGTTGGTGGGTACCTGAGAAGTTGGGGCATCCTCGCCCGCGCAAGAGACAAATATCAGGGGATGAGGATCAGTAAGACGACAATGGAAAGGATATTCCTAAAAGTAAGTTTCATGATCAGAGCGTTTGAAAGTGAGTTGGTTGAAAAACCACGTTCAATATTGGGACCTGCAGGTTCTAATTATCCCACTAAATTAAAAATCCAACACCCCGGACCTTTCGGTGACAGGGTTGTTGGATTAGATGGCGTTATGTAAGCTAGTGTTTAGTATTGGATAACGCGGGGCAGGGCCTTGGCCTGACCAACCCAGCTGGCAACCTGTTTCTCACTGGGGAGCTGGCGAACGAGTTTCTTGGCATCGTTCACTTCAACCATCTTGGCATGCAGGTTGGCGGCATTGCGCTGCGCCAGTTCAGGGACGGTGTCCACGCCGGCTTCTTCCAGAAGATCGGAATATTCCTGTGCGACGCCCTTGATCCGATAGAGATCAACATGGTTGACCCATTCGAGGACGAGGGTGTGGCTGATGCCGGTCATTTCTTCAATTTCCTGACGGCCTTTTGGGGTTGCGCCTTTTTTCAAGAGTTTTCCGGTGGTGGTGATCCCAACCTTCACTAACTTCTCAGCGTACTTTGGTCCAATGCCTTCTACGTCGATAATCTTTGCCATTTCTAACTCCTTATTTTCTAAGCGATCTTTTTGTTGTGGCGACAGAAAACTGCCACATTATTTCCAATAATCATATTATAGTGTTATTTTACTAATTATGATAATGGTTGTCTAGTTTCTTCGCTTGGCGTTGCGTGTATAATTGGGCGATATGTTGATTAAACCAATGAAATTAAAGTTTGATTTATTTGTGTTCACCCTCACCCGGACGGTGATTAACACCAGCTACCGGATGGTCTATCCCTTCCTGCCTGTTTTGCTCGTGGTCTGGGGGTTGACCCCGCCTCATTGGGGTTGGCACTGTCGATCCGATCTTTCTTGGGCATCTTTGGTCCTTTCCTGGCGACGGTGGCGGATACCCATAACCGCAAGACCGGTTTTCTGCTGGGTATCGGTCTTTTTGTGGCCGGCAGCGGTCTTGTGGGTCTGAGCCCATCTTTCGTCACGTTTATTATTGGCATCAGCCTGACCCTCTTGGGCAATGTTGTGTTCATTCCATCGTTGAGCGCTTACCTGGGCGACCATGTCCCTTATGAACGGCGGGGGCGTGTTCTGGCGATCACTGAGCTGAGCTGGGCGCTGGCGTTCATCGGTGGAATTCCGGTGGTGCGCTGGTTGATCGAATCGTATGCCTGGTTTACACCTTTCATTTTCTTTGCCATCATCGGCGTGGTGCTATTTGTTGTGGTTCTGGTGGCTGTGCCGGGAGAGCGGATCGAACATTCCACAGAAAACACCTTCTGGCGTAACCTTGGCCGGATCCTGCGGACCTGGCCGGCTTTGGCAGGTTTGCTGGCTGGGGTGTTGTTCGCCATGGCCAATGAACTGGTGAACCTGGTCTTTGGGCTGTGGATTGAACAGGGTTTTGGGTTGGATTTTGCAGCGCTGACGATTGCCTCGGTGGTGATCGGTGTGTCTGAGCTGGGCGGTGAGGTCTTCACCGGGATCTGGCTGGATGCCATTGGAAAACGCCGGATGATCTGGATTTTCCTTGGCCTGAACGCTCTGGCAGCAGCGCTCCTGCCCTTCCTGGGCGAAAGGTTGAACCTGGCGATGGTGGGCTTGGGCTTCTTCTACATCACGTTTGAAATTTTGCTGGTCAGTGCCTTGACTTTGATGAGTGAGGTGATGCCATCCACTCGGGCAACGATACTTTCGGCAACGCTGGCTAGTTATTCGATTGGTCGGATGATGGGTGACTTAATTGGCCCAACCTTGTTCAATATTGGGTTTTGGGCGACCTGTCTGGCAGCGGTCTTGTTGAACATGGCCGCAGCGGGGTTGATGACCCAGGTTCGGCTGAACGCAGAGGGGAAAGCAATGTAGGGTTACGGAATCTAGATAATTAAAAATATTAGGTCGTCTCATTTGAGAGACCTTTTTTGTCTGGTGTGCGGCGCGGCACAAGATCGACAGGTTATTTACGGATTATAACCGTCCACTCCGGGCCAAAACCAATTTGATATTCCTCGGTGAAACTACCCTGGTTCACGGCAACCGAGATTCGCATTAACTCATTGTTATAGATCATCACATCGCCCTTTGTGGCATAGCCAAAGGATTGGTGGAAAAGCACCCGCTTTGAGAATACCTCTTCACCGTTGTGCCGGATGGTGAGCAGCGGTGTATCGCCGTAGCCAAACCCAGCCTGGAGGAAATCCTTGGTGGGGATGTTGGTCCAGTCATTACCGAAGTTCGGGTCATTGATCTCAAAAATACCCGTGACCTTGCCTTCGTTGATCTCGGGCTCCAGCAGGGGGTGCAGGATGATCCTCTCCACGTCATATTCTGGGCCGACGCCTTCAAAATCAATCAGCCCGCTGGCGAGCTTCGCCGCGCAATAGGAGAAAAGGTCACGGCCGTGGAAGACGCTGACATCTTCGGTGTTTTTGCCCTTCAGCCGGTTCACATTCTCATCAATCTCCCGGATAGCGGTGATGCCTACCCAGGCCTTGAGATGGGTCAGCGAGCCGTTATCGGGCGTGACCACGTAATAACCATCCGCGGTTTGGGCCACGCAGCTTTGCGCGGGGTGCCCACGCCGGGGTCCACTACAGAGACGAAGATCGTCCCCTTGGGCCAGAAAGCCATCGATTGATAGAGCCGGTAGGAGGCGCTCCAGGTATCGAATTTAGGGATTTCGTGGGTGCCGTCAATGATCTCCAGCTCGCGGTCCACGCTCTTCACAACGCCATACATCGCACAGACAGCGCCTTCAGCGTAGGTAAAATCCGTTTGGTAGACAAGGATAGGTTTCATGGTGCCTCCTAGATGAATGGGTTGTAAAACCGGCTGTGATTGATGAAGATGGAAACGCTGATCGAGCCGAAGAAAAGCAGGGCGGAAATGACGATGGCGATCCAATCCTGGGTTGTGAATTTTCTGGCTGAGAACCAGGTTCGGGTGCGGCTCTTGCCAAAACCGCGCAGGTCCATTGCGTTGCTGATCAGCTCGATCCGGTCCAGCGAGGAGAAGATCAGCGGAATGATGATCAGCAGGGAGTTTTTTCACCCGGCTGACGAATTTGACCTTGCGGGAAAGGTCCAGCCCGCGTGCTTGCTGGGCCAGGCTGATATCCCGATAATCCCGCTGGACATCTGGGAAGTAACGCAGGGTCAGCGCCACGGCATAAGATGCCTTATAGGGCACACCGACTCGGCATAGCGATGAAGCAAATTCGCTGGGGTTTGTGGTGAGCAGGAAGATCATGCCCAATGGAATGACAGAAGAATATTTAATCATCTTCGTCACGGAATAGAATAATTGTTCCTGAGTCAGATAGAACTTGCCATATATTTTGAAGATATTATGGCGTGTGCCGTAAATCTCCACGCCCATTTCAGGGGCGAACAGGAAGGAAATAATGGCGTTGGTCAGGATGAAAATCACCACATACAGCACCATGGTCCGGATTTGGCGGAATTTGATCTTAGAGACCCGCAACAGGTAAACGGAAAACGCATGATGATCAGAATGACGCGGATATCGTAGGAATACATCACCGCAAAGGTCAGGAAGAGGAAACAGATCAGCTTGGTCAGGCCCGACAATCTGTGAATGATGGTATCTAAAAGGTCATAGGAGAACAGTTTGGTTTTGGCGTTCATCAGTTCCTCACGCCCCTATCGTAGTCAATGAACCCTTGCACAAAGGCTGTCCCATCCCGGATGCCAATCATCTGGGCCAGGTTGAAGAGTGAAGTCTCTTTGAGGCTGGCTTTCTCGATCACCTCACTGTCTGTCAGCACAACTGAGGCAGCTGTATCGGCGACAAGCACCCCTTCGGAGAGCACAATCGCCCGTGGGGTATATTCGAGCATCAGGTGCATATCATGAGTGATCAGGATGATGGTGACGCCTATCTTGTTCAACTCCAACAGGAACTCCATGATCTCAGTGTAGTGGCGGAAATCCTGCCCGGCGGTGGGCTCATCGAGGATCAGGATCTTTGGCCCCAATGCCAGGATTGAGGCGATGGTCACCCGTTTTTTCTGACCATAACTCAGGGCTGAGATCGGCCAGTTCAATAAAGGGTGATAGGCCGCAGACTTCCAACACCTTCTTAACCCGCTCCTGCACTTCTTCCTCGGGCATTTCCCGGAAGCGCAGCCCCAGGGCAACCTCATCAAAGATCATGGGCTTTGAAATCATCTGATTGGGGTTTGCAGAACCGCGCCGATGAATTCCGCCCGTTCCTTGATCGTCTTATCGGCGATGTCTTCACCATAGTAGCGAATGATGCCGGAATCGGGTTTTCAAACCCGCAGAGCAGTTTGGAGAGCGTGGACTTTCCCGCCCCATCCTGCCCACCAAGGAGACCATTTCCCCTTCCTGAATATCAATGTTGATATCGCTCAGGATTGGCGGATGCGTCATAGGAGAATTCAGACTTCAATGGAGAGGATGGAGGGGGCTGCGGGCTTGGCATCCGGGTGCTGCACGCTCTCATACCAACTGACGAGGGCGTCTTTCTCTAGTTCGGTCTTCAGGGTGGTGATATATCCGGGCAGCAGATCGCTGGTGACTTTGACGCCGGCATATTTGAGGGCGGTCACATAAAGCGGCTCGCGAATGCCGGTGTCGGTCAGGATATTGGATGAAACCAGGTCATGCGCATTCTGATCGGCGATGATCCGACCATCCCGTATGACCAAAATGCGGTCCACGTGTTGGTGGAGCACATCTTCCAGCCGGTGTTCGATGATCAGAACGGTCTTTTTGGATTTTTGATGGATATCCTCGATGATCTCAATGGCGGTTTTGCCGGTGGCGGGGTCGAGGTTGGCCAATGGCTCATCAAAGAGCAGAATATCCACATCATCGACCATGACGCCAGCCAGGGAGGTGCGCTGCTTTTGGCCGCCTGAGAGCTCAAAGGGCGAGGAGGATAATAAGTGCTGCATATCCACCATGCTGGCGACCTTTTCAACCCTTTCGTGCATTTCATCAAAGGGGATGCTGTCATTTTCGAGGGCGAAGGCGATATCTTCCCCCGTGGTTAGGCCTACGAACTGCGCATCGGAGTCCTGCAGAACGGTGCCGACCTGTTTGGATAGCTCGAAGATGTTCATCTCCTGGGTATCACGGCCGTTGATCTTGAGACTGCCGCTGATCTCGCCTTTATAGGCGAAAGGGATCAACCCGTTGAGGCAGTGGCCCAGAGTGCTCTTGCCGCTGCCGCTGGGGCCCACGATCAGGATCTTTTCACCCGGATAGATCTTGAGGTTGATGTCGTGCAGCGTGGGTTCAGCCTGACTGAAATATTGGAATGTAAAATTGTTAAATTCAATGATTGGCGTTTTGGTCATCAGCTCACACAGTCCATTTGGTCTAGATGGATATTGTACCTAAGATTCCCAATTGCACCGGAATTGCCAGAATATCATTTTAAAGGAAAATGGCTGCCACATAAATATGACAGCCATTTTTATCTAATCAAAGCGTGTTTTCAGGCCTTAGGCTTTCTTGAGGGAGCCCTTCTTGGTGCGGGTGGCTGCATAGGCAACCAGCAGTAGTGTGCCTATGACGGCAGTTGTGACGAAGTTGGAAACTGCAGCGACAATACCCTGTGTGAAGACATAGCTAGCGGGTTCCTGATAGATCAGGATATCCAACAGGGGGGCAACCCCAATCCAGGCCACGGCATTGCCGATAAGTTGGATCAGGTTGAAGGTCAGAATATCCTTGAGTTTGAATTCGCCCTCGTTAACCTTGGTGCGGTTGAAAGCGAAGCCGAAGATGAAGCCGGCAACGCCACTGGCGATCACCCAGGACCACCAGGGGGAGCCGTATTGGATCGCATCACTCAGTGCATGACCGATGAAGGCGATCAGGCTCCGGCGATCGGGCCAAACAGGGTGGCCATGAAGGCGCCCAGGCCATAGGCGGTTTGGATGCTTGTGTCCGGAACAGGTGAGGGGATCTTAACGTACATGAACAGCAGCATAAAAAGCGCTGCGCCGATGCCGATGGCAACGATTGTGCGGGTTGAAACTTTAAACAAGTCCTTCATGATGTCTCCTTAAGACGTAATTAGGTTGAGAGTGAACAAACGTGCTCAAAAAATTAACCAATAAGATCTCAAATACAGATAGGGGATGGACTGGATTGGGCCTGAGTGATAATCGTCATAGATAAAGGTAATGGTGATAGCAATTGATTTGTTCTCTGGTAGCATCAATCCATCGTGTAATAATGGTTTTATCACTCGATAAATCCTCCTTTATTAACCGGAGTTCAGCCCAAAAAGTTGCTCGGCTGAAAAAAATCAAAAGTATGCTGTGATTCTATAATAATGCCCCAGAGGTGTCAACCGGTGAGAGTTAATTAAGTAGAGACGCCCCGGTGAGGAGGGGCGTCTCTGAGGAGAAGAGATGAAGCGGTGGGATTAGGGTGGGGACCACCGCCCTTTATCGTGGGTTATTCGCCGGTTTCCACCAGCACGGGTTCAACTATCGGCTGGGGACCGCCAATGTTCAAGGGCTTTTCTGGCGCTTTGAACTTGAACCATATCGGGATCATGATCAGCAGTGAGGCGACCGCCGTGACAATGAAGGGGGTCTGGGGGCTGACCCGCTTCCAGAGCTGCGCACCCAACCACGGGGCCGGCAGGGAGATGAATCCCCGGCTGCTGTTGAAAACGCCTGAGAAAGTACCTAGCTTGTTGGCCGGAACTACTTTTGAGATCAATGACTGATAGGGTGGGCCCAGCATCCCACCGCCAAAGCCGAAGACAGCGGCACTGACCGCGAAAGTGAGGAAACTATCTGCCCGTAAAAAGATCATGAATGCACCGAAGAGTAGTGCAAAACCAATGATCAGCGGGAAGCGTTCACCATGCTTATCTACCAATTTACCGGAGAGCATAGGGACAAACATGGAGGCGATGGCATTGATTGAACCGAGTAGGCCAATTTGTTCAACACCGATCCCTGCCAGCTGTTCCAGATAGAGCGGCTGCAGTTCGCCGGACATCCGAAAAGCGATGTCGCCGATCCCATCGGTGATGAAGATCCAGGTGATCAATCCGCCGCCGACTAAAGCTCCCAGCATGCTGACCATACTGCGCTTGAAGGAACCCATTGTCATCTTTTGCGCAGGTTGTTCCTTTACCTCGGATTTCTTGGTGGCGGCCATCCAAATGCGTAAGATGGCAGCCGTGCTATAGAGCAGGGCGGAGACGGCCAGCATCCATTTGAAACCAAAAGCGCCAGCCAGCAGCCCACCCAATGGCGGACCGATCACACCCGTGATCTGGAAGATGGCGTTGGTCATCCCATATACCTTGCCGCGGTTCTCTTCCGCTGAGTTTTCAGCGATGAAGGCCTGAAAACTGGGGCCGACCAGGGCGAAGGGGATTTGATAGGCCACCAGGGCTGCGATCATCCACTGCCAGGTTGGTGCCAGCAGCATCGCAGTAAGGCCAATAATCCCGCCCACGCTGCCGATGGCTACGGCCCGTAAGCGCCCAATGTGATCCGACACCCAACCACCGAAAATCTGGAGCCCCAGAACCGCCGCAGAGGTCAGGGTGAATACCAGACCCACATCGGTGATATCCGCGCCAAGATCCGTCAGATAGATTGGCAGGAGCAGAGGCGTCATCATCCCGCGATATTCGCCAGCACCATCGCCAGCATGAACCAGCGCAGAATGGGTGACAAAAGCGGTTGTTTCTTGGCGGTTTCCTCGGCGGGCATGGGTTTTCCTTTATCCTGGGACAAAAAGGGAACAAGAGGAAATGTGACTTCCTCCCCGAAAGTAATTTCAGTATAAAAAGGAAACTGACCTGTAGATAGCCCCCAATGGACGGAATTCACCCTGCCATCTGGCCAGGGTGAAGAATTACGAATTTTAAGTTTTATTGGTTAATGGATAGCCCATGTAAAGCGGGTGGAGATGAAATCGGACCAGCGAGCAAGACTTATTGGAGGGTTTTGTAGATAGATGCCAAACATATCTTCCACATGGAGACCCATGAATCGTCCGTCGTGTTTTACTAATTTGTTCCATATTTCTGTTGGAGAATTTCCCAACCCGATTAATGCTTGGGAAGTGATCCGTTTGAAATCTTCATTATGGTCAGGTGCGAGATGAAGCAGGCTTACGTTGTCAGCATCCAGCTCATGATGTCGTTCCATTTCACTGGCAAGGAATTGTTGGCGCATCAGTTGGTAAAACGGCTCAAAAAACAGACTTTCAAAACCTGGTAGGAGATCTTTATTGATTAGGCATTTAGGATCATCATACAGATGTTGGTAAATCTTCACGCGATCAGTATCCGATTTTGCGATGGTCAGGTCCTGACTGCCATATGATTCAGTGTATTTCCACTCAATCAGGACGACTTGTTTTTGTTTTTTCTCAGTCTCAAATTTGAGGATTGCATCTGTACTCGTGAAGTTCGCACCTCGGGTTCGTTTACCATGACGGGGAATCCTTTCGCCTAAATAATTCTCCTTGCCGATCCATTCAAAGGAAATGTAAGCATCGTCTTCTACCGGCAGCATTCTGGAAAGTTCGGGAAACCATGGCTTCAACAAGAGAGCCAGCTCTTCGGGCTTATCATGGAAAATGGATAGGAAATTTACGCATGCCACTTGTGAGTCGCAAAGATGGTTACTCGGAAAAAGGTCATGGCCTTGATGCCACTTGATATTCTTCTCGGCAAACCATAGAATAGCCCACTGCCTGAATTCGTCAAACAGGTTCTCATCGGCATGATCGACTGGCAGGCAAAATTGACGTGGTTTCTGCATAAAAATGCCATCCGCTCTGGCCTCTTCGGATAGATATTTAGATTTTTGTTTATATTGGGCGAGTCTAATTTTCTCAGAATCTAAAAATTTTCCCATTGTTTGATCCCTCCTCAATTCGGTCTTTGGATAATTTTACTCTTGATTTTCCTCCCACGGCTTCAACTGCGGCACCCAACGGCGGACATTGGTTTTATAGCGGCGGTAATCTTCCCCAAAGCGCTCTTCCAGCTTGGGTTCCTCCGAGAGGATGAAATAGAGCGTGTTGCCCAGGAAGAAAACCAGCGCCAGGATGAAAATGCCCTTTGAGCCCAGCAACAGCCCCTCGCTGACCATGACCAGCAGGACCCCGAGGATCATCGGATTGCGGACATAACTATAAGGCCGCGGATGACCAGCTTCTCGGAGGGGATCCAGGGCATCACCGTGGTGTTGGCGTAGACGATGATCAGCCGGATGGAGACTACCAGCAGCGTAGCTGCCAGGCCGATGACGGTCCCGCATGCTGACCAGCGAACCGGTGACCAGTGAGTGGCTGCCCCAACGATACTC
>LQAI01000183.1_pt1 | contig 12211 bp, 16 predicted proteins | sample 1535821 | NCBI WGS metagenome assembly LQAI01 (sample SAMN04331586, study PRJNA305678) | bioreactor metagenome | isolation source: bioreactor_5 inoculated with Wadden Sea sediment 1st replicate of a... | place: Germany:Bremen | reverse complement strand
TACAACACAATGCAATTCTCTTTTTGAGTCGACTGACAAACGTTGGATGGGTGGTGCGCTCAAAACCGGAGCACACCCTACATCTTTGTTGTAGGGTGTACCATTGAGCATTGTGGAACAATCCACATCTAGACAAACACGAGACCCAACAAACGATATAAAAGGCTGGCTTGACTCTGTTTATCAATTAGATTATTATCTAATTTCAATCCTCGTGGTTACTCAAATTACGAGGATGAGCCTAAACAACTCTGAAAGCCTGTCAAAGCTATGACCCAAAACCGCACATCATCTGGATCAGGGCAGCGCCTATGATCTATTCATCAGCCTCCGGATCCTGCACCAACCAGACGAATTTGGCCTGCGTCCCTCCTGGGCCGCCGGGGTTCGCTCTCGTCTACCCTCCCCTTCGAGAAACGCTGGAACAGGCCGCCCAGATCATCCGGATACCGATGCGCTGGATCCACACCCTGCCTGAACCCAAAGACGCCCAAGCCGTTCTGAATGCCCTTGCAGACATTCCGGCAGAAGACCGGCTGGCAGCGTTGATGTTCACCGGTGCGGACAATGATGAAAGCCGCGAGGCCCTCTCCTTCCTGCATTCTTTGGAAGGTGCAGAAACCTGACGGAGGACAACGAAGAACAGATTAAAGCCCTCTATCCAAAACAAGGGAAACCTGGCAAGCCCTTCATACGGGCAATCTTCACGGCCTGGTCTGATCCCGCCGCTTTTGGCGAAGCCTCTATCAGGCCCTGACGGCTTATGTGGAGAATTTCTTTCAAGAGGAAGAAACCCGAATCCTGCCTGCCCAGGAAGCAGCACTTGTTGATGTACAAGCGCGTGTTGAACAAGAAGATCTGGTTTCAGTTTTGGAAGACATCTCCAACGGGGTACGGATGGACTGGGTCCGTGAAGTTGAAGAATTGGTACTGGCCCCCTCCTTTTGGGGATCACCCTTCGTGTTTTTTGATTCCCGCAGCACAGAGACCAGCTATGTCGCCTTTGGCGCTCGTCCAAAAGGGACGCCCCTTGTCCCCGGTGAACTGGTGCCGGAAGAACTGCTAAATGCCCTCAAGGCCCTGGCCGACCCCACCCGCTTGCGCATCCTGCGCACTCTGCTGGAAGGACCTTCGACCCCCAGCGACATGGCCAAGAGCCTGCGGCTGCGCCCACCCACTGTTGTGCACCACCTGCACATTCTTCGTCTGGCTGGGTTGGTGCTGGTGACCGTCGCACCTAAAACAGAACGCCGTTACGCCATCCGCCAGGAAGGCCTCGATGCCACCCTGGTCAATTTTCAGGATTTCCTATCAGGAGATTAAGCCGCCTTGTCCTTACACGAGAAACAAACGGAAGCCGCCAACGGCGTGCTGAAAACCTATATCGCCCGGGTACGGGCTTTCAAACCCAATGCCTGGAAATACCTGATCAGCATCCTGATCTTTGGGATGGGCTACGGCGTCTACAATATCCTCCTGAATTTCTATTTGCGTAGCCTGGGCTATGACGAGACCTTTATGGGCCTTGTAGCGACCACGAGCAGCATGACGGTGCTGATCGCAGCTCTCCCCATGGGCTATTTGGCGGACATCCTCGGGCGCAAACGCTCACTGATCATCTCCAGCTTCCTGATCGGCCCCTCAATCGTCCTGATGGTCGCATTCCCCAGCTCAGCGATGATGATCGCAATGAACATCATCCTGGGCATCGGTTCCAGCCTGGGCGGCGTCACCACGGGGCCGTTCCTGATGGAAAACAGCGAAGAATTGGAACGAACCTACCTCTTCAGCATTGCCTCGGGGCTCAGGATGGCTGCCCTTTCCGTCGGCAACTGGATCGGTGGGTATCTTCCCACCTGGTTTGGCAACCTCCTCGACACACCTGCCACCAGCCCCAGCGCCTACACCTGGGCCATCGGCGCCTCAGGTGTTCTGGTCGCTTTTGCTGTCATCCCCCGGCTGATGCTCAAACGCAACAAATTCCCCTCGGAAGAAAAAACCGCCTTTGCCCCAATCACCTTTGCGCGAAAAAACCCTGGCATGTTGAGCAAACTCCTTCTGCCCCATGTTCATGACCTCGATTGGCGCCGGTCTGATTATGCCTTTCATGAACATCTTCTTCAGCACCGTTCACCACCAGCCGGATCATGTAATCGGCACAGTCTTTGCCTGGGGATCATTGGCGATGGGTATTGGCTTCATCATGGCCCCGGCCTTTGCCGATAAGTATGGCAAAATCAAGGTCGTGGTGATCACGCAGGCGCTCTCGATACCCTTCCTGATCCTGCTGGGCTTCTCCCCCTGGTTCAGTCTGAGCTTGGTCGCCTATTTCTTCCGGGTGATCCTGATGAACATGAGCTCCCCAGTTTATCAGACCTTTGTGATGGAACAGGTGAACAGCGAATCCCGGGCCATGGTGGCCAGCCTAAACAGCATGGTCAGCTCCTTTGGGCGCGCTTTCAGCCCAACCATCAGCGGCTGGATGCAGGTATCCTATGGTTTCGGCCCCCCTTCGTCGGAACGATCACCATGTATACCATCGCCATCGCGATGTATTATTCTTACTTTCTTAAGAAGAAAAAGGGTGTAAAACCGACCGTTATTGAGGAATAGCCCCTTAGGATTCCGGTGCCACGATGGTTTTCTGCCTGCGGATATTCGCCAGGAAGATTCCAACAGCGGCAATCACCAGAGCCACAATCTCCACCCAGTTCAAACGCTCGTTCAGGAAGATCCAGGATAGGATGGCAATCTGGATCATCATCGTGTTATTGATAATGCTGGATTCCATCGCTGTGAGGTGCTGCAGGCTGAGGTTCCAAAGGTAAAAGGCAAAGGCTGTGTTCACCGCCCCGAGCCAGAGGATCACCAGGATGTTCATCAAGCTGAGCTTCGGCCAGGGCTCCACAGCCACACCTCGCCCCCAACATCAGGCCCGCCCCAATCCCCATACTGACCCCCGTGACGATCATCGGTGGGATACGCTTCTCGCGGTTTATGCTGCGCCCCATCAAAGACCCCACTGCATTAGAAACAATACTCATCCCAGCCAGAAGAAAACCCAAAGTTGAGCCAACAAGACTGCCCTGGGGCAGAAAATAGAGCAATACACCGCCGATAAAAAGGCAATCCCACCCCATTGTAAAAGCGAAGGATATTCCCGCAGCCCAACGATCCCCAGCAGAGCCACCACCACCGCCGAGAATTGAGCAGCAGGCTGAAGGTGATGTATCCAGATAATTCATCGTCACAAACTGGCCGCCCTGAGTCAGCGCATAGAACACAACCCCAAGCAGCACAAGATTCCACCAGTCCTTGCGAGTGAGCAGGGCAAATGCCCCCCGCTGTTTGAACATGGCGGGTAGAAGCAGCAAAGCCGCCAGGCTGTAACGTAAGCCTGCGAAGATTAGGGGGGAATGTCGTTGAGGGAAATTTTGATCAGCACCCAGGAAGTGGACCAGAGGAAGGTCACCAATAAGGCCTGGAAAATGGCTCGGGTTTGTGAGGAAGTTTTCATCGCGGCTCCTTGAAATGAGAATAGGCACAGTTCAACATCGGCCAACCTCATCCCTCCCGGCTTTTATCCGACCAGGTGCTACGCCATCCGGCTTTGTGACGCTCGGTCCAGACTCGCAATGCGACGGAACCCTAGTCACTCAGGTGGTGCCCCATTATAGACGATTATTGCGTTCCTACCAGCGCAACAAGGCCAGAGCCATCACGGTTTGCCAGGGCAGCACTTTGAATGCGCCGCGGGCAACAGCCGCTTCCACTTCCGCCCGAGTCAGGCGCAGCAATTCCTGCTCTTCCAGGTCATCGGCATCAATTTGAGCCACCGGGTGCGCCTCTCGTGCCAGGAAAAAATGGGCGATTCCATTGCCGCGGTTGCCATCCACCGCAAATTCGCCCAGGTTTTCCCATTGTTCCGCCACAAAACCGGTTTCTTCTAATAGTTCACGCTTGGCAGCGGCCAGGGGCTCTTCGCCCGGCTCAATATAGCCGCCAACCGGTGCCAATGTGGTTCCTGTGATGCTGTATTTAGTCTGGCGGAAAACGAGATACTCTCCCTCAATTGTGATCACGGCGATATTGACAAAATCCGGCGTGATAATCCAGGGCCACTTTTTCAATCACCTGTCCATCCGGCAGGACGACGGTATGCTGTTCAACTTTGAGAAAAGGTGAGAGATCTAAAACCTGCTCGCGTTTGATCGTTTTCCAGGATTCCATGGGTATCCTCCAGTAAAAATTGGGTGATAACTATTTAGACAGCCAACCCAATTATAGCGGTTAATAACAGTAGGGACGCAGCGCACACCGCGTCCCTACTGAATGTCCGAATCCACCCATTCAAACTACGAGGGAATATTTATCCCCTGAAATACTCCGACGGTGAATTATCAAAGCTTATATCTTTCCCTCCGGGGGATATACCTCGGAATTCATCTTTAATTATAGAGATGTCAGGCTTCAAAGCCGGATGCGTGGCCTATCCATCACTTCAGACGATTTATTTCAACAGCCAGATAATGATTCTAATGTGCCTTATATCGGGTGATATGCTAGAATTAATCATGATGAAAAACATAGATTCTGTTCGTCCTTCACCCATTGCGGGTTCATGGTACAGCAGTGACCCCCAGGAACTGGCCCAAACAATTGATGCCTACCTGAGAGCTGCGAGCCGCAAACCCTGCCTGGTGAGGTGGTGGGGCTGGTTGCACCCTGCCGGCCATATCTATTCCGGGCCGGTTGCGGCCTATGCCTACAAGACAGTCATGGGTCACCATTATGACCATGTGGCCGTCCTCTCCCCGCTGCACCCCTTTGACTCCCATCCCGTGCTGACCAGTGCTCACAGCGCCTACGAAACGCCCCTCGGCACTCTGCCGATCAATAAAGACCTCGTGGCAGCCATAGATACAGCCCTCAACGCCAAAACAGGCCTCAACATCACAACCGTTGTCAAAGACCGGGAACATTCCCTTGAAATTGAACTGCCCTTCCTGCAAAGGACCCTTGCCGGGGCATATGACCTCATTCCAATCATGATCCGCGATCAGTCCCGTCAGGTCGCCCATGACCTGGGCTTGGCCCTGGCTGAGGCGCTAGACCCTGACACGACTCTGCTGGTTGCCAGCAGCGACCTCTCCCACTTCTACCCGGAAGCTCAGGCCAACCAGTTGGATGGCCGCTTCATGAAAACCCTGGCGAATTCTCGCCTGATGCCCTGTTTGACCTGCACAATCGGGGGCTAGGTCAGGCCTGTGGGCTTTCACCCATCGCTGCCGTGCTTGGGCCGCTGAACAGTGGGGCGCGGACCAGGTGACCCTGCTGGATTACAACACCTCCGGCGCCATCACCGGTGACCGCTCCTCCGTGGTCGGTTACGGCGCGGCCGCCATCACCCGTCCCATCTGAGGCCAATCACCCGCCCATGACGTTCAAACGCCCACTAAACGGTTACTTCTGCTGCTCTTTGCCCTCATTCTGGCAGGTCTGACCGGTTGCAATGGGTCTGGCAGGGCGTCTATTGAGGCCTCCAACACCCCCACAACCACCATCACCAACACGCCAACCCCCACCCAGACCTCCACACCCGCCTTCACGATCCACCCCCCAGCCTTCGCTCACGCCAACCATCACTACGACCCCTTATAACACCCTCACACCTACGCCGGAACCCAGTCCGGTGCCTGAGCGGCCTGCGGTGCTCTTCCCCTATCGGGATATCAACGGAAAAACCGTAGATTGGTCTTATACCCATGTCACCCAGATTGGCTATAACCAGTTTGATGAGGTCAATGATCTCTGGGCATTCATGAGCTTCCAGCTGCTGGACCGGGCGATCTATCACCGGAACCTGGAATTCCTCGGTGAGGACATCACGGTCTACTACCTCAATGTGGCCCATGAATTCAATGGTGAGATGATCCAAATGCAGCTCATTTTGGGCGGTACCCCTGGCAAGGATGTCATGATCGAAGATATCCCCGCCGGCGGGTCTGCTTATATCCAGGTGCAGGTGCGCGAATCGTGGCAAAGCTTCGCCGCTTATGTCACCCACCGGGACGCCAACCGGGCCTATGAATATCGCGATGAAAGCTACCCCTTATACTTCCTCAAAGAGCTGCAGGCCCTTTTACCCACCCTGCCAGATGAAATTATTTTGCTGGCCGATCATCCAATCCTCTTCCCTAAAGATGACTGGCCGCAGGTCAAACTCGATATGAGTCGGGTTAGTTATTTGGCAGCCCGTTACCAGCCATTCTTTGAGATCGACGATTATGATCGCCTGATCGATCAAAGCGCGTTTGCCAAAGCCCTGACCGATCACATCCTCAATGGCGTGGCGTTGCCGGCTGGGCTGTATGCCTACAGCAGCCAGACCCTGATCATCATTGAAGGCAACTAGCGCCTCACGGGAACCTGTGCCGGATGGCTTTCAAGGTAAAATCATGCTATGGCTTCCTTTGTTGAAGTAGCAATCAACCTCCCGCAAATTTCCGATACCTACCATTACAACCTGCCTGAAGACCTGCAAGGATCTGTTCAGCCCGGTTCGCTGGTGATCGTGCCCTTTGGTAAACAGCGCGCTCAGGGTGTTGTATTGCGGCGTGTGGAGCAGCCCGATGTTGCCAAGATCAAGGATATTGATGAACTGGTGGATGAAAAGCCGGCCCTCACCGCCGCCCAGATCGCCCTGGCGGAATGGATGGCAGAGGAGACCCTTTCACCGCTGGGCGCCTGCATCAATCTGATGCTGCCCCCCGGTCTGAGCCAGCGCACGGACACCTTAGTACGGCTGAACCCAGATCTGGAATTAGGCAAAGAAGCCCTTTCAACTTTGGAAAAACGAATCGTCAACTTGCTGCAGGAGCGCGGTGAACTGCGCGGCCGCCAGCTGAACGCCTCACTGCGTCATGTTGAATGGCGTAGCGTGGTGCGTAAACTTGCCAGGAAAGGCATCGTGCATACTCATGCGGTGCTGCCACCCACCCGGGTGCGGCCTAAGACAGTCCGCAAGGTGGCGTTGGCCATTCCCCCGGAAGATATCGAAACCCTGCCAGACCCGCTCAGCAAGGTCGCAAAAGTTCATGAGCGCCGACTGCATGTCCTGCGCTTCCTCGCCGGGGAAGCCGGATTGGTGGAACCCAGCTGGATCTTCGCCCAGACCGGCGCAAACAACGGTGACCTGAAAATGCTCTCGGAAGCGGGGCTCATCACCCTGCGCCAGGCCGAGGTCATGCGAGACCCACTGGAAGACACAGTTTACGTCCCCGAAAAAGCCCCCGAACTGACCCGTGACCAAACTCTGGCCTGGGATCAGATCCATATGGGCTGCAGAAAGCCCAGCAGGGACAAACACAGCACCCTTCCTGCTGCATGGCGTGACCGGTTCCGGCAAGACAGAACTTTACCTGCGTGCCGTGCGGGAAACACTGGAAGCCAGGAAGACCGCCCTAATCCTTGTGCCGGAGATTTCCCTCACCCCCCAGACGATCAAGCGCTTCCTCTCTCGCTTCCCCGACCAGGTCGGTGTGATCCATTCGCAGCTTTCCGAAGGGGAACGTTATGACACCTGGCGGCGCGTGCGCGATGGCGACCTTTCTGTTATCGTCGGCCCACGCAGCGCGCTGTTCATGCCGCTGGAAAACCTGGGGCTGATCGTGGTGGATGAATGCCATCACGAATCTTATGACCAGTCGGATTTCTGCCCTATTACCATGCCGTGCCAACCGCTGTGGCCGCCGCCCGGCTCAACCAGGCGGCCATCCTGCTGGGTTCCGCTACCCCTCGAGTGACCCAATATTTCCAGGCAGCCAGCGGGACCTGGTCGCTGATCGAACTGCCGCACCGGATTCTCGCCCACCGGGAAGCCATCGCCCATCACGCCCAGCGGCTGGGGATTGAGCTGCCTAAACTCACGGGCGAAGGCGAGACGGCCAACCTTGGACTGCCAAAGGTCTCCATTGTGGATATGCGGAATGAACTGGTTGCCGGGAATCGCAGCATCTTCAGCCGTGAGCTGAAAAGCGGGATCGAACACGTCCTGGCAACCCACCAGCAGGCGATCCTGTTCCTCAACCGCCGGGGGACCGCCACTTATGTCTTCTGCCGCAACTGCGGTTATGTGGTCAAATGCCCACGGGACGACAAACCACTCACCTATCACAGCCGCGGCGACCAGTTGATCTGCCACACCTGCGGCTATCAGCGCAAGATGCCCAAGACCTGCCCGGAGTGTGGCAGCAATCAAATCCGACAGCTGGGCACGGGCACTGAAAAAGTGGAGCAGATGGTGCGGGAACAATTCCCCAGGCCCGCACACTGCGCTGGGACGCCGAGACAACTCGCAAAAAGGCGCTCACGAACTGATCCTCAACCTCTTCACCAACCACAAGGCCGACATTCTGATCGGCACGCAGATGCTGGCGAAGGGATTGGACCTGCCCTTGGTGACCCTGGTCGGCGTAATCCTGGCCGAGGTGGGCCTGAACCTGCCGGACTACCGATCGGGTGAGCGCACTTTCCAGTTGCTGACTCAAGTGGCGGGCCGGGCTGGTCGCAGCCCCCTGGGTGGGCAGGTTGTGCTGCAGACCTATGAGCCGGATAATTACGCCATCCAGGCCGCGGCCCAACATGACTTTGCCGGCTTCTATCAAAAAGAGTTGGCCTTCCGAAGGGCAACCCAATACCCACCCTTCAGTCGTTTGGTCAAGCTGGAATATCAAAACACGGACCCCCGCCGGGCGGAAAGCACAGCTATAGCTCTGGCCGCCAAGCTGCGGGAGTGGATCCGCCAGGAGAACAGCCGGATCGAAATGATCGGGCCTGTGCCCTGTTTCTTCACCCGGCTCTACGGGCGTTACCGCTGGCAGATCATCCTGAAAGGGCAAGACCCCACCCGTCTGCTGCGCAACCGTCCCCTGACGGATTGGATGATCGAAGTGGACCCGTCCAGCCTGCTCTAACATCCATCCAAATTTCAACCCTGGCGGGACACATAACAACCTGCCTCACGTTATAATAGAACCAACCTTTTAAACAGAAATCAACAGGATAAATCCCGTGCAAGCAATCAAGAACGGTTTCCGATTCATTAGCGCCAGTTTCTCGCTGGCCCTCAAGAAGGTCAAATTACAGGAGCCCTGGTTTACCCTCGGTTTGGGCGGTCTGGTGATCATGTTCATCTGGTTCCTGCCGATCGGCACTGTGGTGGGCCTGATCGGGCTGAGTCCGCTTGGGCTGATCCTGATCGGGGTATTCGCTGTGCTGGCCCTGGTAAGTCTGATGCTTTGGGGTGACATCACCTCCCTGCTCACCTCCCGCACCTTTGCCACCCTTGATTTAGACGAACCCGCAGAAGAACCCTCCAATCTGAAATACCTCAGTTCACACACCGGCACAGTTATCCTGTTGGCGCTCACGCTGCCATTACTTTCATTGGGGAATAGCCTCAAGAACCTGTTCAGTAAACCGGAAGCCGTCCCGGATGAAAAAACCCGCTGGCTGGAAGCCCGAATCCTGGCTCTGCCCGTCACCGCCGTGGAAGGGACCTCCTTCCAGGGCACCCTGGGAAGGCTCCGCCAGATCGTCAGTGAAAATTTAATGCGTTTCCGTGAGGAACTGATTGCTGTCCGGTTTGCTGCCGGTCTGGTCGAGTTGTTGCTGATTGCCGGGGGGATTGTCCTCGGCTTTGTGGTCGGATTAAAGATTTCTGATCCAGCCTCCGCCGATCCCTGGCAGCGAATACTTGCCACCGGAATTGCCATGCTGATCGCCTGGACCTTGACTATCATCGGGATCATGTTCAGCGGCTTCTCACGGGCCTGCTATGCCACCGCCCTTTATCAATGGGCCAGCAATGTCGCCGAAGCCCGTGCAGCAGATGACAAAAACAAAGCCCAGCCGCCTGCGATCCTGGCTCAAGTACTCGGAACGGTACGTAAATAAGGAAAAAACGAAATGGTTCAACGACAAGAAGTGCTCACCTGGAATGATGTTGATCAAATCATCGATCATCTCCTCCCCCAATTTGAATTAACCTTTGACGGCATGATTATGATCTCCCGCGGCGGAATCGTTCCCGGCGGGCTGTTGGCCGAAGCGATGAACATTCAAAAGATCCTGATCGCAGCGGTGGATTTCCCTTCGGAGCTGACCGAAATGGAACGCCCGCGCCTGCTGGCCTGGCCCAACTTCCTGATGTTCCCGGATGATAATCTGGTGGATGGCGAAAGGATCCTGATCGTGGATGATGTCTGGGGTTCGGGTCGGACAATCACCTCGGTGAAAAACCGGGTGGCAGCGGCGGGCGGCTTCCCCTATACCTGCGTGCTGCACTTCAACCCCTATCGCAACCTCTTTGGGACCAACCGGCCGGATTACTTCGCCGCGATAACCGATGCATACATCGTTTATCCCTGGGAAATGGACCGCGACCCCAAAGGCTCGCTGCTGCATGACCTGTAGACCCGGGTTGATATAAACAACCTATGGATGAAAACAACGCACCTTCCCCTGCTATGGTTTTTGACCGGGCAGGGATTTTAATATCAAAGCGCATGAGGAAAAGATCACCGTCTGCTTTGGTTATCCCGTAACTGCTAAGGGCCTGTTCCCCGACACGGTGAAATCTTTGAGTTGGAAAGTGAGAACCTGCCCTTTATCTGGATATCTTCAGTATCCTGTTGCCGGACTGATTTGTGTCCTTTTACCCCCTTATGGGTTAACTTTTGTAGCTATAATAATATTCAACTTACCGCAACTGTCCGCCTGGAGGAACGCCCATGGAACGTAAGATCCGCTGGTACGACTATATCACCGTCAACATCTTCTACTTCGCACTGACCGCCAGGTCACAAACCCTCACGCCCTTGATCCTGCCATTACTGGTGCAGGCCTTTATGGGTGATGAAGTGAAGGGCGCAGCGTATGGCAATTTGCGTTTGTGGGCCTTGATGATCGCTGTGCTCATGCAGGGCTTGATCGGCATGCTTTCGGACCGCAGCACCTCCCGGATGGGCCGCAGGCGGCCTTTCATCCTGATTGGCGGCGTGACCGAAGTATTGGTCTTCCTTGGGATTGGCGTGATCGCCGCCACCCTGGAAGGGCCAACGGGCTATTGGGTCCTGTTTGGGACCTATATCCTCTCGATGCTCTCCTCCAACACGGGGCACGCGGCAGCGCAAGGCCTGATCCCCGATTTGATCCCCGAAAACAAACACGGGATCTTCTCCGGAATCAAAGCCTTCTTTGAACTCCCCGCGCCATTGATCTTTGTCTCCTTTGTCATCACCAAGATGGTTCAAGCCGGCAATATTTGGGGAGCCTTGCTGGTATTGAGCGGGGTCGTGCTCGCCTGCACCCTGATCACCATGCTGGTGCCCGAAAACCGATCAAACAGCCGCCTGAGAAGATGGATTGGAAACCCATCCTGCGTCTGGTGGCAATGACCGCGGTGTTCACCATCATCATCCTGGGATCGGGTGAACTGGTGCAGTTCGTCAACGGCCTGGCCGTCGATCTGCCGGAGACAACGGCCCTGATTGTCACTGCTGCGATGGGTGTGGCGGGTATGGCCATCGCCGTTATTTTAGGCGTCTGGACCAGCGTTCGCATCAGTCTGGGTGGCAGTGAAAAAGGCACCACAGACAAGAAATCCTTCACCTGGTGGGTCATCAATCGCCTGGCTTTCCTGGTTGGCTCCACCAACCTGGCTTCTTTTGTGCTTTATTTCCTGCAGGAACGCTTCCCTGACCTGCAAGGCTCTGCCGCTGCCGGACCAACAGCCAAATTGGTCATGTTTGTGGGGATTGCCATCCTGATTTCAAGCATTCCTGCCGGCTGGCTGACAGATAAATTTGGACGAAAACTGCTTTGTGCGCTCAGCGGCGTCATCGCCACCGTTGGGACGGTCGTGGTGGTTGCTGCGGTCAGCATAACCATGCTCTACATCGGTGGGTTGATGGTTGGTGTCGCCATTGGCATCTTCTACTCCGCCAGCTGGGCATTGGGCACGTCGATGGTGCCCAAGAATGAAGCCGGACGTTACCTCGGCATCCAAAACCTGGCCGGTGCGGGTGCAGGCGCGATCGGCGCCTATATTGGCGGCCCGATTGGCGATGGCGTGGGCTTCACCGTGCTGATGGGGATCTTCGGCCTGCTCTTCCTGATCTCCACCCTCGCGCTGTTCGGTGTCAAGGAC
>LQAI01000182.1_pt1 | contig 12254 bp, 13 predicted proteins | sample 1535821 | NCBI WGS metagenome assembly LQAI01 (sample SAMN04331586, study PRJNA305678) | bioreactor metagenome | isolation source: bioreactor_5 inoculated with Wadden Sea sediment 1st replicate of a... | place: Germany:Bremen | reverse complement strand
ACTGGCCGGGAAAGACTGTACGGTCGAACCGGTCCCCTCAAGCGCTTATCCCACAAAGGCGGAACGTCCGGCGTATTCAGTGCTGGACCTGTCAAGATTCACAAAAACAACCGGAGCGCCCCCCGAGACTGGGAGGAGGCACTCCGGGAATATGTCCACAAAGACCTCAAACTGGGAACACAATAAGAATCACAGCATGAGATCGCGCACCTTGATGTTGGCATCACCCAGTCGTTCCGACAGCATATTGATAAGATAACGATTGACCGCCGTACAAGCATGGGTGCCCGTTTCTCAATGGCATCCAGTTTTCCATGGTCATCACATAAAGAACGCACTTTTCAGCGGCGCGTACGGTAGCGGAACGCGGAGTAAATGTATAAATACCCATTTCACCAAAACAGCTCCCGGCCCGACCTTTTTAAGCCGAAGCAACTTGCCGCCTTCAAGTTCAAGCTCCACATCAAGCCGACCGGATTCCACAAAATACATGGAATCGGATTCATCACCCTGCCTGAATACGGCTTCCCCCTTGCTGACGGACACACGCTTGAGGACCTTCATCAGGGCAGGAATGTATTTGGGTTCGGGGAAAACCGGTGCGAGCAGTTCGGGCAGGCTCATCTGCTTCAAGGCCAGCATGTTCTCCGCCTCAAGTACATGGTTTTCACACCACTCAAGGGCATAATCAAGATTAAAGAAAACCCTGAACATGCCCTCGCCCTCACCAACATAGCCGGATGCTTCCAGATGTTCTTCCAGCTCAAGGGGAGCACTGGTTATGATCAATTCAAATTCATATTCCTGCTTTAGCTGATGCAGTTTCTCAAATCCGATATTGGCTGCCGAGGCCAGACCTGTCACAAGTTTGAAATCCACAATCAAATATTCCACAGGCAACTTGTTTCGATCATCCAACCGTCCCCGAAGCTCCTTGAGCAACCCTTCAAGGGAACCAAGAAACAGGAAGCCCTGCAATCGCAAAATATGAATATGATCGCCATATTCTTTCAGGGTACGCTGCTGCGCCGGAGCACGGTCCACGTTACTCCTATGATTTGATCCGGACAGAATGTTACGGACAGCACCGTCCCGGCTATAGCGCCCCACGGTGACCATGAGCGCCAATCCGGCACCGAAACCGATGCCAACCAGAACGCCAAGAAAAACCGTAGCGAAAAACGTCAGCCACAGCATCCACATATCATCCCGACGCGTAAAGGCGCTGCGTGTCCTGAACAACCAGTCTCGCAACAAATCCAGACCAAGATAAAACAGCAATCCCTCTACGACGAATCGAGGAATAAACGGGAAGATATAATCGGAAAAGAATAATGCGGCCCCGCATATCAACCCAGCCACTATACCGGCGATAGGCCCTCGTCCTCCGGTAGCGTGATTGCCGACACTGCGTCGATACGCCAACGAAACAGGCATCCCACCGCACAACCCTGCCACCATATTGGCAAAACCAAGCGCGCGATATTCGCCATTCAGATCAGCCACGGAGCCACTGACAAGCTCCAGACGAGATGTACGATGCATGGTGATCAAAATGGACAGGACGACGAGTGCACCAAAATACATGCCATGCGCCTTAATAACCTCCCATTCAATATTGAAATGGCCGGATTTCAAAATCTCCACAGGATAAGCCGCCACGCCATTATCAAGATACGGCAATGGCGCTGCAAGGGATTTGATATTTTCATCAGGTCCCCAAAGCTCGGCACCATAGCCGACGGCACAGGCACCAATCAGAAGAGCTAGGAAGAACAAGGAATTCTTGTGCTGACTGAGGGCAAGGAAGAGAACAATCCCAAAGAACACCCCCGGCCCAAGCGCATACAGACTTGCCACCGGATCATACGATGATATCGCTTTATAAAGACTGGCCCACTCAAGAGGGAAATCTCCCATCCAACCCAAAGCGGCAATGATAACCAAAAGCCCGATACCGGCGATCACACCGCCAAAAATCTGCATGGGAATAAACCGAACGAACTCTCCAACCCGAATTTTCCCCATCAACCAGATAATGAAACCAACAATAAAACCACTGAGAGCAAGAGTCGCAACAAGAGTAGGAATGATCGATTCAACCGGATACCTGCCATCCATACTTTGATAAATTTCTCCCACCAGCATGAACAACACGACTCCGACAACGGCCTCCGAACCGACCAGAGCAAAGGGCACTCGCGTCTGCAATGAATAAAAGACCCCGCCAACAGCCATTGCCGTCAAGGAAATCGACAAAACATATGGCAGCATCTCGCGCACACCGTCCTGCGAAGAGACAAGCATCGCTATGGCGACGGAAAAAAAGAATGCAAGCACACCGGAAACAATCCCACCGAACAGATTCAGTGCAACATTGCCTTCCAGCAACCGCCAGCTCCCTTCCCTGTCCACCGCTTCAAGAGGAGCACTCTCAAGCCCCCCTTCCCCCTCAGGAGAAGCAGCATCCCATATTTGCCGACTTTCTTCTTCGGCAAGGTCACTCAGATCGACATCGTCTTCAGTTGGTTCTGGCAATTCATCTGTCAATTGAACAGGGTGACCACATTCCGGACAAACGTCATTATGCCCAGCATCAAGAACATGACCGCACTCAGAGCAAACGACATCTTCCGGCTCTTCCAGTTCCATGGAACCATCAACATCATCCAGATCGAAAGATCCTGAGCGGATGGCGTTACGTCCTCTGAAACACAAGTCTGGTCCGTATCAATATCGTCATTTTCAGCTGCAACAAAAATCTCGGAATCTGGCGAAACGAATTCAACAATCGTCACACCTTTTCCACAATCAGGGCATTTTGCTTTCTTTCCCGCCAATTGGTCGGGAACCTCTCGCTCATATCCACAGGAATCGCACTTGAATACCGCCACGCAGCACCACCAATATGAAGTATGGTTCAATACCGAAAGTCCAGGCAAAGACACCTTCGGCATTCTCTCAATCTTTTCAATACATACGTGAAGGTTGCCCCCGGTGCAAGGGAGGGATGAAAACTCGACGGACAACTTTAAAAAAAATAAATCCAAAGTATAAAGTTATTCATTTAACTGTCGATAAGAATAGCACGAGTCAGGCGAATTGTGCACACGGATCGTGCCGAATGACTCAATTTATTTGCAATCCCACGGAAGGGAATACTATGCCGTCAAGGAATCTTGTCTCGATAATCATTTCCGATATGGAAACACACCCCAGCCTGCCGCGCCTGCTGCAGTCTGTGGCGAGCCAGTCTATCGGCCTTGAACGGACAGAAATTCTCATCGCTCACAACGGCAACCACTCTTCTGGCGATGCATCCGTTTGGTCAGCCATCACCGGCACTAACAATGTTCGGCAGATATCCCTTGATAAAGACATACTTCCTTCTCAGGCACGCAATAGCGCAGCAGACAGTTCGAATGGAGAATTTCTTATTTTCCTACGTCCTGACTACAGGCTTGATCCCAAATACATGACCACTGCTCTGTCAGTCTTCGACGACAAGCCGGAAACCGACATCATTTATACGGACTACATTCGACTCAATACGAAAAAAAGCACAGTCCGCCCCGGCATGGTGCAGCTACCCGACTTTGACGACGCCCTGCTGCAAACTCAAAACATCCTCGGCCCCGCAGTCATGCTACGCCGAGAAGCATGGGACAGTACACAAGGATTCAGGGACAACACGGTTTACCGGGATTGGGACCTCTGGATACAAACAGCACTGGCAGGCAATCAGTTCCTCCGCGTCAATTATCCACTGGCATCATGTGAACACAGCAAGGTCTCATTCAGGGAACGTGCCGAGGACGGTCGATACAAGGCCATGATCGTCATCAACAATCAGGCGTACTTTCACATGCACACAGTCAGATGGGCACTATCCTACCTGCGAGGAGACAACTGGGCGCAGGCATTTGGCTTCATGAATATCCCCGGCCCCATGGACGTGACAAAAATGATGCACGATTCAATTCGAAGCAAATGGGTGGCGAACAACTGACACAAGAAGCCATCCGCCAATTTGAGACATCACCGGCAGCATCAGAAGCAATACGATAAAAAAAGCCGCCTCAACAGAGACGGCCTTTTTATTTTAAACAACTCGAGAACGACTATAACTGAATACCGTTTTCCTGCAGATCCTGAATCAGCAATTCCCGAATCCTCTTGGCAACCGGCCCTGGCCGAACATCATAAATGGGTTTTCCGTCGAAACGAACCACCGGAATGGCGTCTCCGGTCGTCCCCACAATAATGACCTCACGAGCAAGAAGAATCTCCTCTTCCCGAAACTGCGGAAAGTAACAGAAACTTCATCCTTGATGAGATCTATCATCCGCATCAGGGTCGTACCCGCAAGGGCATTGGTGAATTCAGGAATGACCAGTCTTCCTTCTTCATTCACGATGCAGACGTTCTCTGTAGCCCCTTCGGCGAGGTTTCCATTATCGTCGAAGCAGAATGGATAATCATAGCCCTTCTCCTCTGCCTCATGCTTCATGAGCACGTTCGGCAGATAGTCAATGGACTTGATCGTCGCCAAGTAAGACTGCTTGGCCGGAATGGACGTCTTGAATGCCGTCGCGCCCTTCTCGTAAAACTCCGCCTTGGGTCCATGCAGATCGCTGGCCACAATATAAAGGCTCGTCTGAGGACATTCTGACGGATAGATTCCGAAACCGCCGGGACCGCGACCGAGAAAAACGCGAAGCATGCCGGAATCCTTTCCGCCAGCTCGACACACCTCCAGGATCAACTCCCGAATTTCTTCCCACGAACATGGCGGGTTCAGAAAAATGGAAGCCGATGAACGCTTCATGCGCTCAAGGTGCGGCTCAAGCTGGTAGAGCTTTCCGTCCACGAATTTCATGGCCTCGAACACGCCGTCGCCACGGTGCACCAGATGGTCATCCCACGGCATGAGCATGAGATCAGGATCAGTGGAAATCATGCCGACACGATGCTCGTAAAAAGCATGAATTCCAGCATGTCCGGGCCGCTCAACGGCCAACATGGCCTCAAGGTATTCGTCTCTGCTTGCGACTTTCGTCATTGTCTTTTCAGTCCTAGGGGACGCGAACCAGGTCGCGCTCAATCAGTGTTTTCAGCAATCTGTACAGTGTTCAGGGCAGCACCCTTGCGAATGTTGTCGGAAACAATCCACATGTTGATACCATTTTCAATGGTGTCATCTTCACGAATACGACCGACATAGGTCGGATCTTCCGCGGCGGCATTTACCGGCATGGGATAGATCTTCTTGTCAGGATAGTCTTCAATGACGATACCGGGAGATTTGGCGAGAAGCGCACGCACATCGTCGGCAGTAAGCTTTTCTTCAGTCTCGATATTCACGGACTCGCTGTGGCCGTAGAAGACCGGCACACGAACGCAGGTAGCCGTGACCTTGATGGTAGGATCGCCCATGATCTTGACGGTCTCGTTGACCATCTTCATCTCTTCCTTGGTGTAGCCATTATCCATGAAGACATCGATCTGCGGCAGGCAGTTGAAGGCGATCTGATGCGGGTAGACTTCAGGCACGACAGGCTGACCGCTCATAAGACGGCGCACCTGGTTTTCAAGCTCTTCAATGGCCTGCTGGCCTGTACCGGAAACAGCCTGATATGTGGAAACAACCACGCGCTTGATTCTTGCTTCATCATGGATGGGCTTGAGGGCAACCATCATCTGGATAGTGGAACAGTTCGGATTGGCAATGATGCCCTTGTGCCAGTCCAGATCATGCGGATTGACCTCGGGAACAACCAGAGGACACTCCTCATTCATACGCCAAGCAGAAGAGTTGTCCACGACAACACATCCGGCTTTGGCTGCAATGGGAGCGAATTTCTCGGAAGTGGAACCACCGGCGGAAAACAACGCCAGATCGACTCCCTCAAAAGAATTTTCAGTCAATTCGACCACGGTGAGTTCTTCTCCCTTGAACTCGACCTTCTTGCCCGCGCTGCGGGAAGAAGCCATGGGAATAACCTTGCTGCACGGGAAATCCCGCTGTTCCAGCACCTTCAGCATTTCACGACCCACGGCACCAGTTGCACCGCAGACAGCCACTACAGGACTCTTACTCATAGTTTTCTCCCAATCTCTCTCTTATATCTTCAAATTCCTGCCTATTTCGAGGCAGGCTTCAGCTCTGTTAAGGGTGTACAGATGTACACCAGGCGCTCCGCCGTCAATCAATTCCTGAGCCTGACGGATGGCATATTCCATGCCCAGCGCATAAACAGCTTCATCGCCGCCGTCTTCATGCGCCTTTCAGGGAACTGAGGAATTTTCCGGGAATGGCAGCACCGCACAGGCCAAGGATAAACTTGGCAGACCGCAAACTCATGATAGGCAGCACGCCGGAATGACCGGTACATCCGCGCCCATGGACTTGAGGCGATCCACGTAATCGAAATACAGTCTGTTATCGAAAAACAACTGCGTAACAAGAAACTGCGCCCCTTTGTCCACCTTGAGTTTGACCATATCAAGGTCAGACTGAATGGACAAAGATTCGGGATGAGGCTCAGGATAGGCCGCACCGCCGACACACATCTCGGGATAACGTTCAGTGATGAATTCGATAACATCGGTTGCATGCCTGAATTCCTGTGAAGCAAAGTCGAAATCATCCTGTCCCTTGGGCGGATCTCCACGCAAAGCCAACACATTCTGAATATCAGCATCACGCAGGCTTTTCAGGAATGCATCCAGTTTCTCGCCGGAAGCACCGACGCTGGTCAGGTGAGTGATGGGTTCGATGCCGTAATCACGTTGATGCGGGAAGCGATTTCAAGAGTATTGTCCTGTGTACCACCACCGGCGCCATAGGTAACAGACGCAAACAGCGGACCAAGCTCCTTGAGGTTTTCAACAACTTCAAAGAAACCGGGCCAAGCTTCCTTTTCCTTGGGAGGAAAAAACTCCAAACGAAATAAACGGGGACTTTCCTGCAATCAAATCACAAACACGCAAATCGGTACTCCTTGACAATTTCAGCATTCAGGCTTGCCCGAAAATGCAGGCAAGTGGATTTACATACTCCTTCTTTGCTGAACCTTCAATGGAGAAATAGCAGGAAGTCCCGGCAGGAGTAAGAAAAAACTACCTATGAAGGTCTTCGACAATTTTGATATCTGCCGGCAGGTACTTCAAAACTGGCGGTAAAGCGGGATCAACCCACTCCCACCGTTGCCCTTCAAGCGAAGCCAATTCACCTGAATACTTGCGAATATTAAAGAAGTGAAGTCGCACAAAGAAGTCGTCGTACTCATGAACCAGATCACGCCAGAACTCAAATCCAACGGAGTAACCCCAAGTTCTTCCTGCAGTTCCCGAATAATGGCGTTTTCCTTCGATTCACCTTTCTCGATTTTGCCGCCGGGGAATTCCCACCATCCGGCCATCCGAAAGCCCTCAGGCCGCTCCACCGCAAGATACAGCCCGTTCTGCCAGATAATCCCGGCAACAACATCAAGGCACGGTTTCATCATTCATCTCCGGAGACAGCGGTTATCGCCTCGATCCGCTCTTCGAGTTCAGCCATCTGGTGCATCAAGGTTTCCGCCCACTCAGTTGCATCCTTGTATGCCGAATTCAGCTTGAGAGCTTCTTCCGGCTTTTCATACGTAGCGGGATCATTCATTTTCTCTTCAAGATCGGCCTGTTCATCGAGCACTTTTTCAAGGTCCACTTCCAGCTTTTCATACGTTTTCTTAAGTGGCTTGAGCTCACGGTACAGACGGTTACGCTCCTCTGCCTGCCGACGTTTCTCTTCTTTGGTCAGTTTTCGCTTTTCCTTGGCTGCTTCGACTTCACAGCTTTCCGAATCAATCCGGCACTCCTCTTCCTGGCGAACCTTGGCCTGATACGCCTTGAAACCGCCAAGATAGGGAGTAATGCCGTTATCATCGAGCGCCCAGATTTCCTCGGCCACCTCGTTCAGCAGGTAACGATCATGCGCCACGAAGAACAGTGTGCCGTCATAGTCATTCAACGCCCGAATCAACCCCTCACGAGTCTCGATATCAAGATGGTTGGTGGGTTCGTCGAGAATCAGGAAATTCGCCCGCGCAAGGAACAATGTCGCCAACAGCAGACGACTCTTCTCGCCACCGGAGAGACCCTTCACCTTACGGTCGAAAAACGCTTCACCGAGCAGGAAAAGTCCGAGCACACTCATGACCTGTTCCTCTGTCAGATTCGAATCGGACAAACGTCGTATTTCACCGATAACCGAATTGTCGAGATTCAGGATTTCGTGCTGATGCTGACTGAAATATCCGACCTCCGTACCGGAGCCGATCTTGACGTGCCCTCCGGACGCTTGAGCGCCCCCATTATGAGCTTAAGCAAAGTAGATTTACCGGCACCGTTAGGAGCAACCAGAGCAACCTTCTTGCCCCGGAAAAGCTGAAAGTTCAGCTTGGGCCAGACAGAGATACCACCCTCGTATTCAAACTCAAGATCAACCCCGGCCACAGGCACCTTATCGCCGCGTTTCGGGGCAGGCAGCTTGAAACTCAGGCTCTTGCCACGATGGGAACTGGCCTGAGCCTGCTTGATCTGATTCAATTCCTCTTCAAGCTTCTCGACCTTCTTGAGTTTGCTTTGCGCCTGTGCAGCCTTGCGCGCCTTTACTCGAAATTTATTGATATATTTGTATTCATTGTCAATCCGGGCAGAAAGCTTGGCCGCCTCCTTGCTCCGTTGAGCAGCATTTTCCTCATCCCACACCAAGAACTCGTCAAAGGACCCCTTGCGAAAAACCGGCTTACCAGCTCCCAGAAAAAGAACATGCGTGCCAACCCGATTAAGGAATATCCGATCATGCACGACAAATGCGAGTGTTCCACGAAAATTGAGCAGATACTCTTCAAGCCATTCAACGGCTTCCAAATCAAGATGGTTGGTGGGTTCGTCAAGAAGCAGTACATCGGCTCCCTGCAAAAGCACACGGGCGAGCTTGGCACGCTCACGCCAGCCACCGGAAAGCTCACCAATCTGCTTGAAAAAGTCTTCTTCGGCAAAACCGAGGCCGCTCAAAATGGCACGGGCCTTATGATCCGGATTGTAGCCGTACAGCTCTTCGAACTCCGCCTGACGATGCGCGAGTTTTCAATTTTGACATTATCGCCATCTGCCACGGCCCGTTCCCAGGATTCCCAGAATTCATTCCACGAAGCAACGCGGACAAAACCCAGGCAAGCAACTGCTCATCGAGCGTATCCCCGGTCATCTCCTGTGCCACATAACCGACGCGCGCGCCCTTGGTCAGTGTCATCTGCCCTTCTTCCGGTTCGATTTCACCAGCCAGGACCTTAAGCAGTGTACTCTTGCCGCAGCCGTTGGGACCGGTCAGGGCAAGACGCATTCCGGGAGACACTTCAAAAGCGACGCCGGAAAAGACGGATTCCCCGCCATAGGATTTACCGAGATTCTGAACAGTAATTCGTGACATGATGCGTGTTAGTTCCTCCTGAATATGGAAAGGAGAAATATACTGGCACAGGCCAATATGCAAGCGGCCTTTTTTTGACGAAAGCTCCAGTTCAAGCTACACCCCGGATATGTCGATTGGTATGTCTATCTTCTTCGTTGTGCCGACGATACTCTCTACTGCGGAATAACCACGGATGTCGAACGCCGATTGAAACAACACAATGCAGGCACGGCTTCAAAATATACGCGATCCCGACTCCCGGCATTGCTGGAGACATTCGTTCAGGTGGACTCCAAAAAGCGACGCACTGAAACTTGAAAATTCAAGTAAAAAAACAAGCTCGAAACCGCAAGATCGCTTTTCTTCACGAAGCAGTTTCCTAATCCTCCATCTCCTTGCATTTTACCCAAGTTACTTGAAAAAAACTTCCTTTAAGGATAAAATCGAAAGTTCAGTTTTCAACTCCTGTCACCACCATAACCAATAGAAGCTGATTTCATCATGCTAGAAACAAGTACATTTTACCTTATACTCATCATGGCCGGATTCGTCATGCTGGCTATGATTCTCGTACACCAACACAACTGTACTGATGAAATCCGCAGAAAAACAGGCGAAGTCGATGCATATATCGCACGGCTCAATCTAAAAATCGAAGTAATTGAACAGGAAGTTGTCGATCTGCAAATCAAGATTGATGAAGTTGAAGAAGAAATCGACGCATACCAGCAATAGGGCCACTCATGACTACTCCTCTCATCATACTCGCCGCAGGCCTCTTCATCTTCTTTTACTTCTACCGTGGCATTACCCAAAAAAAGGTCAGCGAAAAATTCTCCCTTGAAAACAAGAAGCAATCCGCACAGAACAAATACGAATTCATGGTCGGACATCGCCGTTCCCTGAAAGAAGAACTTGCCGACAAGGAACGTCAGCTACAGACGCTGCGCAACAGTCAGGAAGGTATCAAAACCATTTCCGCAAGCGATCTGGACATCAGTGATGTAAGCGATGATGAAAAGGTAAGCCGTTACCTGATTCAGGAAGGCAAAATTTCGCTGGAACAAAATGAAAAAGTGCTCAACAAAATGGACACGCTGCAAATGGATTTTCTGGGAACATGCCTTACATTGGGATTCATTGATGCCAAGACAGCCCAAAAAGCAATCAAGATTAACAAGGTAGCAAGCCACCTCAAAGGTCTGGGATAATCCCCGTCAGCCAAACAAAAAAAGGCCGCATATCAATGCGGCCTTTTTTTGTTTTCCAGTTATTCAAATCAGATATTTGCCAAAACGGCGTCAGCCATTGCCGTACACCCAACCGGTTTGCAGCCTTCCTGCCAGATGTCACCTGTCCGAAAGCCCTGCTCCAGAGTCTTCTCAACAGCCAGCTCAATGCAATCCGCTTCTTCGGTCATGTTGAATGAATGACGCAGCATCATGGACACCGACAGAATGGTAGCCAGAGGATTCGCCTTGTCCTGACCGGCAATATCCGGTGCCGAGCCATGAATCGGCTCATACAGGCCGGGATTAGCCTCTCCCAGCGATGCGGAAGGAAGCATGCCTATGGAACCGGTGATAGCGGCAGCCTCATCGGACAGGATGTCACCAAACAGGTTGCCAGTCACGATCACGTCAAACTGGGACGGATCACGAACAAGCTGCATGGCCGCGTTGTCCACGTACATGTGCGACAGCTCGATATCCTGATAGTTTTATGCTCATCAATGACAATCTCACGCCAGACGCGGGAAACATCAAGCACATTGGCCTTATCCACAGAGCAGACACGACCGGAACGCTTTCGGGCGGCCTCGAAGGCAACCCGCGCGATACGCCGGATTTCGTGCTCGTAATAGGTCATGGTGTTGTAACCGAAACGTTCACCGTCTTTCTCACCGTCAAAGCGCGGTTCACCGAAATAAATACCGCCAGTCAGTTCTCGCACGACCATGACATCAAGTCCCTTTTCCACGATGTCAGGGCGCAGGTAGCAAGCGTCTGCCAACTGCTTGAAAAGCTGTGCGGGACGCAGATTGGCGAACAGGCTGAGTTCCTTTCGAATACCGAGCAATCCCTTTTCCGGACGAATGGCAGGGTCAATGGTATCCCATTTGGGGCCACCTACAGCACCGAGAAGCACAGCGTCCGAATCCTTGCACCGGGCAACGGTTTCAGCAGGCAGCGGTACTCCCTCAGCGTCAATGGCACAACCACCAATAAGGGCTTCAGTTGTCTCGAAAGTCTGTCCGAACTTTTCACCGACCTTATCGAGAACACGCAATCCCTGCGCAACGATCTCAGTTCCTATCCCGTCACCGGGCAATACACATATTTTCATATCTCTCTCCGAATATTCAATTAAAGCCCTACAGGTTCAAGCAACTGCAGGAAATCGTATCAATTACGTCAATTTCTTCTTTGCGTATTCAACCAGTCCGCCCGCATCCAGAATTTCCTGCATGAAGGGAGGTACAGCGGAACAGACAATTGTCTCACTCGTGGTAATGTTCCTGATTTCACCCTTGGCGGTATCCACTTCAATCTGATCGGTGTCCTTGATCTTATCAATATCATCACCGACTTCGAGAAGCACCAGTCCATGTTAAAACCATTACGGTAAAAAATGCGGGCAAACTTTTGGCAACGACGACAGGAATTCCCGCACCAAGGATGGAGATCGGCGCGTGCTCACGGGATGAACCGCAGCCGAAATTTTCTCCGGCCACAATTACATCATTCTCTTTCACACGCTTGACCCAACCGGCCTCAAGCCCCTCCATGCAGTT
>LQAI01000181.1_pt1 | contig 12353 bp, 18 predicted proteins | sample 1535821 | NCBI WGS metagenome assembly LQAI01 (sample SAMN04331586, study PRJNA305678) | bioreactor metagenome | isolation source: bioreactor_5 inoculated with Wadden Sea sediment 1st replicate of a... | place: Germany:Bremen | reverse complement strand
CGTACTCCCCAAATAAAAATCAGCCACTCAATATGAGTGGCTGATTTTTATTTTCACAACAGATTTAAATTATTGGATAAGTAAAGTTATAACAAAGGCTGCCACGGCCGCGCTGAGTGTACAGGCCGCATTGACCCAGTCGTTCTGCAGCCACTTTATTCCCCGCGCAAGGGTCGTCTCCGTACCGCAGCTATGCAGCGGATGCCGTTCAGTGTCCTTTTGGCAAGTTGGACAATGATACATCGCCTGAACCCAGGCGCCCAAAGCCGAATCGACCATCGCACCCAGCAAACCCGCCAAAGAGATGAGCACAAATTGACCGCCAAGGCTCAATCCGCCGGCAGGCGCCCACCCAGCCAGACCGGTCAGCACAGCCATCCCAGCGACTACCGCCGAGCCAGCCAGAGCTGCAAGCGTGCCAACCCAACTGATCGCACCCGAGGTGCCACCTGGAACCCGTTGAAAATTCCGCAATGAAATAGGCTGGTGGGGGTTCAAAACGCCCAGTTCAGTGGCCCATGTGTCGGCATTCGCTGCTGCCAAACTGGCCACAAAACCCAGCCAAAGCCCCGGCAAGAGTGGATGCTGAGGATTGACCGCATAGAGGAGAAAATATCCAAGCGCCAAAGCCCCGAGATACCACCATTGCCGCGACCTGCCCGGCATCCCGGCGGGAGCCTTTGGCGAAATCATCGGCAATTTGAGTTTTCGCCCTTGAAGACCACGGACAGTCCACTGGCTGTGACGAAAAGGTCAGCAGCACCAGCGCCCAGGCCACGCCGCCCAGTCCAAAGACAATCGTCCCCAGCAACCTGCAGCGACCGCGCCGCTCAGGTCTACGACCGCGCTCGATAAGCTAGGGCAGCAATGCCCACCCCAGCAATTAGTCCAATCAGTAATTTACCAACCATGGGCCTCAGATTAAGTGATCAGAAAATAAATATCAAACTGCTAATCAATAAAAGCAACCCGGTGAGACCGGATGCGCCCCAAAGGAGATACGCCGCCAGCGGCATGTCCCCACCCCGGGGGAAGAGCAACATCCCCATCACAAGGTCAACCAGCCAGATCAGGCCATTCAATACCGGCAGGAGCAACAAACGTTCAGCAGGTGCAGTTGTTCCTGCGCCGATCCAGGGAATCACATCCAGCCGGGTCACGGCAAATGCATTCACCGCCAACAACACCAAACCAATGATGGAGCTGATAATTACCATCATTCTGGCTCTTCTGTCCTCCCAAACCCGGCCGACCAGCAAAGTTGGATAGACGGATTGGGCCTCCAGCGGGGCCAGGCTGCCCAACTCGTTAATCTGTTGAAACAGCATCATGAAAGCGCTGGTATTCTCGGGTGAAATGGCAAAGACCTTTCGGGCGTGGCAACTAACAGCATATGCGCCATGTCCGCGGACATAAACTCCACAAGGCCCAACTCAGCCACCTTTCGGCTGCCAATCAGTGACCCAGGCCAGCGCAGCCACGGCAGCGGTAGCCGGAACCCCAGCTCATTCGCCGGTCGGATCCATTCGATATCATTGAGAGGTACATCTTCTCGGCGCAGCCCCAGCGAATCCGCAAGCCATCCCGACGGAGCGTGTATACCGACGAGACCAGCGCATAGAGCCGATAGAGGATCACCGGCAGAGGGGCTAACAGCACCAGGGCAATGACCATGTGCAGCATAAAATCCAGGCCGGTCTGGTCCTGCACGGCGATATAGAAGAAATATCCCCCCGTGGCCAGGAACAAAAGCGCCATTGCGCCCTGGATCAAAATACCTGTCCGGCGGGGAGGGAGAAACTCGTTTTGCATCGGAGAATTACTGCCTATACGTTCTTTTCGGCGGCTGGCAGAACCTCCGCAATACGCTGGCAGACTTCCACCACTTCCTCTTCCGTCATTGCGCCGGAGAAAGGCAGCGCCAGGCTGCGGTTACCCAGATCTTCCGTCACGGGATAGTCCCCCGCCTGAGTGCCAAACATCTTCATCATATAGGGTTGAAGGTGAATTGGGGCAAAATAGGGCCGCACGGGCACACCCTTCTCCACAAGGATTTTCGCAAACCGATCCCGGTCGATCTGAGGCGCCACCCGGATGACATAGACAAACCAGGAAACGCGAGTGGTATTCGGGACCAATTGCGGCGGGGTCACGCCTTCAATCCCAGCCAGGTGCTTGGCGTACCAGTCCGCTACCCGGGACCGGTGTTTGAGGAGGTCTTCCAACGGCCAATCTGCGAAAGCCCCAAGGCCGCGCTCATCTCATCCATCCGGTAGTTATAGCCCAGGAAGGTGTGCTGGAGCCAGGTATCGCCAACAGCCCGTCCCTGATTACGCAGGGCTCGCATGAAGTCAGCAGCCTCGTCATCGTCTGTGACGATCATCCCACCCTCACCCGTGGTGATCTGCTTATTGGGATAAAAGGCAAATACGCCATAATCCCCAAGCGTACCAGCCGGCTTTCCTTTATATTCACCGCCCAATGCCTCACAGGAATCCTCGATCACGGTCAGACCGTGTTGATTCGCGATCGCGTTGATCTGATCATAATCCGCCGGCTGACCAAAAACATCCACAGGCAGCAACGCCTTCAGTTTACCCACCTTGCCTTCGTTGAACTCAGGTAGCTTTCTCGGCATCCATTTTTGGGCAGCTTCACCGCCCAGAGAAAGATCTTCCACAGCTTTCCTGAGCAAGTCCGTGTCAATATTACCCGTGACGGGATCAATATCGACAAAGATCGGGATCGCTTTCTCGAAGAGGATGATATTGGTTGAGGCCACAAAAGAGAATGGCGTGGTGATTACCAGGTCGCCAGGGCCAATCCCGCTGGCACGCACGCAGAGGTGCAATCCCGCCGTTCCGGAGTTCACGCCAATGGCGTGCTTCCGGCCGGTCAAGTCACAAAAAGCCTGTTCAAAGGCAGCAATCTTTGGCCCCATACTGAGATTTGGGGTGTTCACAACATCCAGAACAGCCTGACGGTCGTCTTGGTTAAGTTCCGGAGATGACATTCGTAATTTCATAGTACCTTCCATAGGTTATCATCTGAAATAAGAACATTTTTCTATTTCAAGGTTTATCCTGCAATCAGCTGCAGGCGTGCCCTAATTATAACGGGTAATGCTTAACAGCCAACCATGTCCACCTTGGGCAAATATTTATAGGTGGCGCGATGACAGCGAATATCAGAGCTTGGAGTCGTTCATTCCCTTAGTCCTGCGATGAAATGTACAAGCCTAACTCTCTGATTTTCAAGGGATTATGAGCCATTTATCAAATTATTATGGGATTTATGATTTGGGGAGATCATCAATTCTATCCATCTAACATCACCCCTCTTCCACCTGTTTTTAATCCTGATTAATCCAAATTTCATCCTAGGGGAGGTTTACATCTCCTTCATGCTAACCAAAGGATGATACACTATTTATCATTCAATTTAGGACGAGATAGAAAGAGTCAACCCCTGCACTAACCTGGGGAACCCGCTTTTAAATGCCCAACAATCAACCTACATCAAACAACTAAGCCTACAGAGTTCATTATGCCTATGATGTTAAAACACAGTGCCAAGAGTGTCCTTCGTTCCCCGCTCAAGAGCGTTTTATTCGTCTTGCTGCTTTCCTCAGCGATCCTATTTGTCAGCCTCGGCAGCAGTATGCTCTATTCTGCCGACCGGATGCTGCAACAAGCCGACGAGCAGTTCACCACAACCATCTCCCTGAAATATGGCGGCCTGCATGATGAAAACGGCGCCTGGGCTGATCAGGCGTTCCAAGAGACCCTCGCACAGCTGGACGTTGAGGGCATGGTTAACCATCCCGCTGTCATGGCTGTCGATACGGAACGTGATATCTTTGCCTATGCTGGCGATGATACCGAAATCATTCAAAAGGCATCCCCCTTTGCTTATGTCAATATTTTCACCTTTGCGCCGCGCTATTTCGACGACGATGACACCTGGGTCATAATGTCCCATGAGTCCATATTCGGGGATGAGGTCGGCGAATTGATCCTTGTCAAGGTCAACCCTCTGACAAAGAATGGCGATCAAATCCCCGATTTCGAATCCGGTCATGAGTATTTTGGAGCAGCGCTGATCACCTATGTCAACAACAAGCGGGTTGCCACTTTTATCAAAGCATCCGATCTGACGAACCATTCACTGGGCATCCTGGATTCCGCGCCGGAAGTCATTGACATCACTGACCGCCCCGATTATTTCGAATCGGAAGAAGGGGCAATGTGGGAGCAGCTGATCCAATCAATCAAGATCATTGACGAATCCTTCTCTGTTACAGTTTCCTCCTATCTGCCCATCATGGCCGCTTTCCACCAGAATCAGACCTGGCTGACGGATGGCGAATTCGAGCTAACCAATGGTGCACCTGAGACCGTAGACCAGGACGTCTGCTATATCAGCGACCGGGTAGCCGCGTTATTGGAGTTGGAAGTTGGCGACACCTGGCCTCTGAAACTTCATTACACAGATCAGGGCAACCCGGCATTTAGCTATTGGGAGGAAGACGGTTACATCTATGAAGGTGATATCCGCATCGCTGGTATCTTCAATGAGGTGCCGGGCTGTCCTTCACCGTCTACATGCCTTTCCCCAGCTGGTGGATAAAGCCCCTGATAATTACGAGTTCCTGCGGGTTCAAATCGACAACAAAGAAGTCGAATCCTACCTAAGCCATATCAATGGCTACCTCACCGATATCATTGAGGTCACTGTGGAAGACCAGGGTTATACCAATGCGATCAAACCGATCGAAACCCTGAAAAGCCAGGCCATCACCCTCACGACCATCAGCGCCGTTGCCGGTGTTGCGGTTTCCGTCCTGTTCTCTTATCTCTTCATCAGCCGGCAGCGGGAAACCGCTCAGATCATGATGATGATGGGGACCGGTCGTCCCAAGACCGTTTCCTACCTGCTCTATGGGATCCTGCTGGTAGCCCTGATCGCGACAATCGTCGGCTCACTGATCGCTGGTGCCTTTGATGTCCGGGTGACAGATACAGTCTGGCAAGCTCTGCAGGACGCCCCTGGTCTAGATGAACGCTATAGTGAGCGAGCCTTGGGTATCCCGACGACCTTTGTGCCGGAAATTGCCACTGCCGCCTGGGTGAGGTGGAGTTCTGCCGGCGCACTGATCCTGATTATCCTGATTATCACCATTATCTTTGCCCTGACCACCCTGCGCAAACCCAAACGCAAAAAGATCAAAGAATTCAAGGCACCGAAGCTGCATGTCGGCAAGGGCATGGCCTTTGTCAACATGCCAACCGTCAGCCTGCGCTTTGCCCTCCGGTCCATCCGCCGCAATTTCCTGCGCAGCCTGATCGTGCCGGTCACCGCCTTCCTGCTGGCCGCTTTTATCATGGCCCTTGGGCTCATCACCCACCAGCAGGAACTGGATGCCGTGACCGTCTACGATGATGTCCCGACCACGGCTTATATGACCACCTTCATGGGATATTCCAGAGAAGTGCCACTGCAATTACAGGCCAATATCTTCAGACTTCTAGACCGGATTATTCAGCCAGAAATGCCTGGACTATGATCCGCAACCCGCTGCCAGAAGGCGCGCTATTGTCCATTCGTGAAGATCTCACGGAAGACAGCGATTTCTTTGAAGATGTCATGTTGACCTCAAAAATGCACTATACCCTGATGGGTTTATCCTCCGACACCGAAGGGCACACCTATAACCTGGCGCGCCGGCCGGATGTCCCCTACCACTCCAATCGCTTTGGTTACGACTGGTTTGAAGATAAAGTCCGCCAGATGCCCTTCATCTATTTCATAGACAGCTTCGCCGGTGTGCCGGAATTTAGCGATGCCCTGCTGACCGATACGATCTGGCTGGAAGGCTATAGCAACGACTCGCTGAAGAACCTGGAATACTTTGTCGTTCTGCCGGATCGCTATGCTGATGAAAATGGCATCGAACTCGGGGATACCGTACGGCTCGCCCTCTACCTGACAATCCCGGATCGCGGTGTTTTGATGGAAGCCTATGACTTTGTGGTGGCAGGCACTTATTATCAGGCAGCCGTCCACCGGTCATCTATACCCCCTGGGCTCTGATTACCGATATCCCGATTATGTATGATGGCCTGTATGAAGAACTCGAGATCTATGGCGGCGAAATTCCCGATGACGCCCGATATTCTAACGAATATTTGGCTGATACGATAAACTCCGCCACCTTCCTAATGAAGAACACGCAGGAACTTTCCGATTTCCGTGACTATCTGGAAGATAATGATTACAGCCAGATCGGCAGCATCAACCGGAACAGGCTGGCTGTTGTGATCGAAGATAAGGCGCTGATGGATGCCATCGAATCGATTGACCAGCACCTGGCCTTTATGAACATCATCCGGCCCGTCATGCTGGCACTCTCCACAGTGATCGGTTTCATCCTTTCCTACCTGCTGACCCGCAACCGGCTGCACGAGTTTGCCGTCATGCGCAGCCTGGGCACCAAGCGCTTCCATGTATACAGTGCGTTCTTCCTCGAACAACTGATTTTGTTCCTGCTGGGGATCGTACCCGTATTGATCATTCTGTTAGTGAATCCCGCCTGGATTGCCTACTTTGGCCTGAACCTGATCGGCTTCATCCTGCTCTATGCACTGGGTATTATGATCGCCATTTACCTGATGAGCAGGGCCAAGATTTTGGATATCCTCTTCATCAAAGAATAAATAAGTTATCATTCCATTGCGAAAGAAGGTCATGACTGTGAACCCAATCATTGAAATTGAAACATGCCACTTACAGCTACACCAATAAATACCAGTCCGTCCCCGCCATCCAGGACGTCTGCACTTCCTTTGAAAAAGGGCGGCTCTATGCCATCATCGGCAAGTCCGGCTCCGGCAAGACCACACTGCTCTCATTGATGGCCGGGCTGGCCCTGCCGGAAAAAGGCCAAATCCTGTTCCAGGGTGTGCCAACGGATTCCTTTGACCTGGATCAATACCGGCGCGAAAAGGTGGCGGTGATCTACCAATCCTTCAACCTTTTCCCCCTGATGACCTGCCTGGAAAATGTATGCTACCCCCTCGAACTGAAGGGCTATAGCCCCAAGGAAGCCGCTGTGGTCGCCAAGGACTACATCAAGAAGGTGGACCTGCCGGATACGGTCTATCATCGCTTCCCCAACATGCTCTCGGGCGGTGAACAGCAGCGGATCGCGATTGCCCGCGCTTTGGCCAGCGGCGCCCAGGTGATTTTGGCGGATGAACCGACCGGCAACCTCGATGTCGCCACCGGCAAACGGATCGTCAAGCTGCTTTCCGACCTAGCCCACGTGGAGAACTATACGGTGATCATCGTGACCCATGACATCAGCATCGCCGATATCGCCGATGACGTGCTGCAGATGCAGGATGGACGGTTGTAAGAGAAAACGCCATCCGACAACATCAAATCAGATTTCGTAGGGTCGCCCCTCTGTGGGCGACCTTTTTCATTACCCTTATTGATCAGTAGAGTGCTTCGTCGCATCGAGCCGATGCTCCCTCGCAATGACAAGAAAAACCCCCGGCTTTCACCGGGGGCTTCTTTTACTTTGTACCAGCTAAATATTACGCCACTTCAGCGACTTTATGCTCCGCACCTTTATGCAAGGCCTCAATATTCCCCTTGAGGAATTTCTTGTGCCGTTCGGGGGTGTGGCCATCCAGCGCCTTCTCCACAGCTCCATCGGGACGAGGTCCAGGTTCCCCAGCAGTGCGCCCAGCACCACCATGTTCACCGATTTGCTGCTGCCGATTTCTTCAGCGATCTCATTGGCGGGCAGGCTCACGACGGTGATATCGGTCCGTTCCACGGGCCGGTCCACCATCGAGCTGTTGACCACCAGCACGCCGCCAGGAGCCACTAACTTCTCGAATTTATCAAGTGAGGGCTTGTTCATCGCGATCACAGCGGTGGGGTTCTTCACAAAGGCGGAACCGATCTCTTCATCGGAAATCACCACGGTACAGTTCGCCGTACCGCCGCGCATCTCGGGGCCATAGGATGGGATCCAGGTCACTTCTTTGCCAACTTCCATAGCCGTATAGGCCAGCAGTTTTCCGGCAAAAAGCACACCCTGGCCGCCAAATCCGGCAACGATCACTTCTTGTTGCATGCTCATCCCTCCTATTTATTCAACTCTGCCACAGCAGCAGAGATCTTGTAATCACCGAGTGGATAAACCGGCAGCATCCGCTCCTCAACCCATTCCCGAGCTTCCACGGGGGTCATCGCCCAGTTGGTCGGGCAGGTGGAAAGCAATTCCACCAATGAGAAGCCGAGACCGGCTTTCTGCACTTCAAAGGCCGTCCGGATCGCCTGTTTGGCACGACGGACCTCACGGTTGTTGTGCAGACTGCGCCGCACGACATAGGCCGCACCTTCCAGCGTGGAAAGCAATTCCGCGGTCTGGATCGGGTAACCCTGGCGCTTGACATCACGTCCGGTGGGTGAAGAGGTCGTCTTCTGACCGGGGAGCGTGGTGGGGGCCATTTGGCCGCCTGTCATGCCGTAGTTGGCGTTGTTCAAAAAGATCACGGTGATCTTCTCGCCACGGGAGGCCGCGCCGACGATCTCACCCATGCCAATTGAGGCCAGGTCGCCATCGCCTGATAGGTGAAGACGATGTGATCGGGATAGACCCGCTTGATGCCGGTTGCCATGGCCGGGCACGTCCATGAGCCGCTTCCACAAAGTCCACATTGAAATAGTTATAAGAAAATACTGAACAGCCAACGGAAGCCACGCCAATCGTGTCTTCGACAATTTCCATCTCATCCAGCACCTCGGCCACCAGACGGTGGGCGATGCCGTGGGTGCAGCCGGGGCAATAATGCGTTACCCGGTCATCCAGGGATTTCGGACGGCTGTAAACAACTTTGGTAGGTACTTCTGCGATTGTCATCATCCACTCCTTATCCTATGGTCTCCCGCAGGCGGGCCAGCCAGCGATCACGGGGGTGACCTCGGTGGTCTGAGGTTCGGTGGCCAGGCGCTTGATCTCGGTCAGCACTTCATCCGGGAAGGGCACCACACCGCCCATCCGGCCGAAGAACTCCACCGGTTTGCGGCCGCGGACCACGAGTCGGACATCTTCCAACATCTGGCCGGCGTTCATTTCAACAACCAGGAAACCCTCCACCTTTTCGGTCAGCTCATCCAGGATTTTGGTCGGGAATGGCGCTACCGTGATCGGGCGCAGCAGACCAACCTTGATACCTTGTTCACGAGCAGCTCGGACAGCAGAGAGCGAGATACGCCCGGCGGTGCCGAAGCCGATCACGACAAATTCCGCATCGTCCAGGTAATAACCCTTCCAGCGGACTTCGTTGCTTCGATTTCCTGCCAGCGGTTCATCAGCCGCAGGTTCATAACCTCTGGGCGGAGCGTCCAGGTTGATTGAGGTCAGCAGGTGTTTCTCGCCATTTTGGCGCCCCGCACGGCCCAATCGGGCACTTCCTCTTTGAGGGGTTGGAAAGGTGGCAGTTCGGCCGGTTCCATCATCTGGCCAATGCTGCCATCCATCATAATAGTAGTGATTGTGCGATATTTCTCTGTCAGGTCAAAAGCCAGGGCGGTCAGGTCCACAGGCTTCCTGCACGCTGGCAGGGGCAAGGACGATCATGCGATAGTCGCCATGACCGCCGCCGTGGACGATCTGGTTATAGTCACCCTGCGCCGGGGCAATATTACCCAGGCCGGGGCCGCCGCGGACCACATCCACCAACACCACAGGTAATTCGGTGCCGGCGATATAGGACAGACCTTCCATCATCAGGCTGACGCCTGGGCTGGAAGAAGAAGTCATCACCCGTTTGCCGGTGCAGGCTGCACCGTAAACCATGTTGATTGCGCCCAGCTCTGATTCAGCCTGGACGAATGGACGACCCAATTCGGGCATCCGAGCAGAAAGGTGCTCCAATAGTTCGGTCTGGGGGGTGATGGGATAGCCAAAATAAGCCTCAAGGCCCGCCCGAAGAGCGGCCTCAGCAACTGCGGTGTTTCCCTTGATGAGTTGTTTTGTCATCTCAAGCCTCCGCCTTCTGTTGTTCATACCGGTAAACAGTAATCGCAGCATCCGGGCAAACATTGGCACAGATACCGCACCCTGTGCAGGCTTCCGGATTGATCATGTGGGCTGGGTGGTATCCCTTGGGTGTCAGGTGATCCATATCCAGCGCCAATACGTCATGGGGGCAATCCGTCACACAGAGTTGGCAGGCTTTGCAATACAACTCGTTGACTTCGATATATCCCTTCGCGGGCATTAACGGTCCTCCTTATGGTGATTAACGGTTAGAAATGTCCTGGAGAATGAATTGGTGAGGTTCACAGGACATGCGCTAATAGTATAACACTAGTTGGTTTTGAGATAAGGTTGAGGAAAGGGTGAAGAAAGGATGGCAAAAAGAGAAGGGTGAAAAGTGAGTGGTGAATAGGCAATCGGGTACCATTTAACAGGGGAAGAAGGTCCGCACCATATAGGTCACGCTTCCAGCATGACACCTTTTCCCCCCCTTTTGGGAAGTCATTATAAGGGGAGGCCACAGTTGTAGGGTGGGGTTCCGGTTTTGAACCCACCATTTTGATAAAGCTTGTAGGTCACGCTTCCAGCGTGACTAAATTCCGTTTCACCCCGGCGTCATTCATCATAAGGGGAGGCCACAGTGGGCCTCCCCTACAAAGAAATCAAAATTTAAATCGGCAGCGGAGCGATCACCGAAGAGGACGTGAACATCCAGGTCACAATCAGGGCGTTGATCACCGCCCCGGGATAAACGGAGCCGGTCGCCTCATACAACACCGTGCCAATCGGGATCATCAAAGCCAGCAGGACGATCATATGCTCAATATTGATCACAAATCCCACCAGTGCCCCACCCGGCCCCACAAAAGGCACTATCCCAGCCAGATAGAGCGGCACATACTGCAGCGCCATCATGAATGCCAAGGAATGATCATCACCAGAATTCCCACCACGGACTTACGCAGGATCATGGCAAAATGAGTCTTGCCGGGTTTCGGCCGCAGTTGGGCCTGCAGCAGGACATTGACCTGGGTGAAACCGATCAGGAAGAATGGGAAATAGAGCAAGAGCATCAGGAAGCGGTAACCGGTCAGGTCGCTGGCATAGGGGAATTTATAACGCCAGTCCACCAACAGCAGCGATTCGGGGATCGCTTCCAGCGCATAGATAAAGGCAAACAACACCACACCCAGCAGCAAAGCCCGCCAGATCTTCGACCAGCCCAAGCGGATCTTATCTTCCGAATCAGAGATCCCCAGTTCCTGCGCGTTAACGATTGGGTCCGCTTCCCGGCGCTTCTTCAGCCATTTACGGAAGATCAGGAAACCAATGATATTGATCACCAGGAACCAGAAGACCACGCCATTGACCATCATCATGGGGAAGACCTTATCAATCCGCACCACATAGACATGCAAGCCAAAGATCGTGAGCACCAAAGGCAAGAACAGCAGAGTCAGCCCGCCATTGATCAGAAAGGCCTTACGGAAGGTCTTGCGGTCACAGACATAATTGGATGCCGGTGTGCCGGCCAGAACGGAGAATGGTTTGATGCCCAATAACAGCACAGCCGCCGGCACCACACTGAAGATCCCGGCCACAAGCGCCACCAGTGACCCGATCTCCTTATAGCGCCAGATCTGCTGATCCGCAGGAATGGACAGGGGGGTGTAGGGATCCAGCGCGTCGTGATACCAGGTGATCGCCTCAGCAATCGCACCCTCATTAAAACTTTCACCCACATGGGTCGTCTGGGTCATGTGCACGCGCCGGGCCGTGCCATCCACAAACGAACCATAGGTCGTATCAAATGCCAGCCCTGTGGAACCGATAGCAGCCAGGGTCTGCGGGCTGCTCATCCATTCCGCTTCAAAGTCATCTGTCCCTGTCATCCGCTCGCGATATTCATCATACTTTCCAAGAATCATCAACATATTCTTCGGCGTGTCCAGAGTAGCGGTTTCCAAGTAACCATAACCCGAAAAGACAATCGCCTGAACGTCCGGGTTGTCAACTGCAGCGGCGTAGCTCATCTCTCCGCCCAGGCTATGACCGCCCAACCGCAGCGATCAGCATCCACATAGGGTAAGTTCTGCAGGTAAATAAAGGCGGACTCCGCCCCATACGTGGGGTCAAAGCCAGGCTCATCCTCTGAGAACTGGTTATCGGAGTTGCCCCGCCCGAGGGTATCCAGCGTGATCACCACGAAACCCCGCCGAGAGAGCTCAATGCCATAAGGATCGGAGGTCTCGCGGTTATTCTGGTAGCCGTGCAGGTAAACCACGCCAGGCGC
>LQAI01000180.1_pt1 | contig 12380 bp, 15 predicted proteins | sample 1535821 | NCBI WGS metagenome assembly LQAI01 (sample SAMN04331586, study PRJNA305678) | bioreactor metagenome | isolation source: bioreactor_5 inoculated with Wadden Sea sediment 1st replicate of a... | place: Germany:Bremen | reverse complement strand
AACGTTTTTCGCCGGGGTTATGTGCATCAATTATGAGGTGACAGCATGGATTTTAAAAATGCATTTTTCCATGTCGGAAGACATGCAGAAGAAAGAACTCAATCCGGGACAGGTTCTTGTACTCGGCTTTGCATCAGTTATACTAATCGGGGCTATACTGCTCAACTTGCCTATAGCCACTCAAAGTGGGCAGTCTGTGGGCTTCGTCAATGCCATATTCACGGCAACGTCTGCAGTTTGCGTAACAGGGCTTGTGGTGGTTGATACAGGCACCTACTGGACTGTTTTGGAAAGTCAGTCATACTGCTTCTTATTCAAATTGGTGGATTGGGCTTTATGACCATGGCCACCAGTATGGCCTTTTAATGGGCAAACGAATATCACTGCGTAGTCGTATAATCATGCAGGAAGCCCTCAATCAGTTTACGATTTCTGGGATCGTCCGACTGACAAAATACATAATCTATACAACCCTTATTATTGAAGGTGTTGGTGCCATACTCCTTGGCTTTAAATTCGTACCTGAGTACGGCTGGAGCACTGGGGTTTTCTACAGCGTATTCCACTCCATATCAGCCTTTTGTAATGCAGGATTCGATTTGATTGGTCATGGACGAAGTTTAACGCCGTTTGTGGGCAGTCCCCTTGTCAATTTTACAATCGTCATGCTAATAACAGTTGGGGCATAGGCTTCTCTGTTATTATTGATATGTTCCAACGAGCAACTGGAAGAGTAGAATGCTCTCTTACATACAAAGTTGTGCTTCTCGTTCAGGCATCTTGGTTTATCGGCATTGTTTATGTTCATATTTGAGTTTAACAATCCTGAGACGATTGGGAACCTTGACCTGGGTGACAAGGCGCTTGCCTCCCTATTTCATGCAGTGACACCAAGGACAGCAGGCTTTAATACCCTGCCTATGGATAAGTTGACCATGCCAACAAAGTTCTTGACCATTATTCACATGTTTATAGGTGGATCACCAGGCTCGACCGCGGGTGGGGTTAAGACCACAACAATGGGCCTTGTTATTCTCCTGGTTATATCTGTTATTACAGGTAAGGAGGACATCGAGTTTAGTAGGAGACGGTTTCAGACAGCAACTGTGATGAGGGCTCTGGCTATTTTAGGCATTGGTCTGTTTATTGTTTTGACTGTGACCCTATTTTTAAGTTTCACAGAACAAGGGCTAAGTTTTATGGATATTTTCTTCGATCTATTTCTGCCTTTGGTACGGTTTGGCCTCTCACTTGGTATCACATCAAAACTTAGTTTTGCTGGAAAAATTATAATTACAATAACAATGTTTTTTTGGGCGGCTGGGACCACTTACAATTGCAATGGCACTGGCTAGAAGACAACTCAAAAAGCCTTTATATAGGTATCCTGAAGGCCGCATAATGGTTGGATAAGATTTGACAGGAGTGAAAGTAATATGAAAAAGCAATTTGTAGCCATTGGCTGTGGACGTTTTGGTTCAAGTGTGGCACTGAATTAATGGAACTTGATTATGAAGTTATGGTCGTTGATAAAGTGAAGAAACCATTCAAAATATTGCTGATAAAGTAACGTATGCGGTCAGCAGATGCGACTGATGAGAATACAATAAATCTTTGGGATTCGAAACTTTGATGTTGCCATTATTTCAATTGGTGCGGATATTCAGTCCTCAATCCTTGTGACCCTTATGGCAAAAGAGCTGGGTGTGAAGTTTGTTGTTGCCAAAGCTCAAAACGAGTTGCACGGCAAGGTTCTTTATAAAATTGGCGCTGACAGGGTGGTTTTCCCAGAACGTGAAATGGGCATTCGTATCGCTAAAAATCTGGTATCAGACAATATTCTAGACTATATTGAACTTGCACCTGACTATTCCATTATGGAAGTGGTTGCCCTACCGGAATGGCTGGGGAAAACCCTTAAGGAAATCAACATGCGTTCTTCTTATGGCATCAACGTTATGGCCATCAAACACGGCATGGACATAAACATTGCTGTTGGCCCAGACGATCAAATCAAAGAGGGCGATGTGCTTGTTGTTATTGGGCACAATGACGATCTCAAAAAGATAGAAAAAGAATAGGTGTAGGCAATGATCACATCTGCACAAAATAAAATTAATTAAAGAAGTCAAAAGCCCTTGCACGAAAAACGCGAAAGAACAAAAGACGGGACTTTTTTGTCGCAGAAGGGCTACGATTTGTGAAATCAGCCATAGATGTGAATGCGGAAATTGAATATATTCTATATTCCGAATCCATCTATAGGACGGATGAAGGCAGTCAGTTAGTGAAAAATCTTGAATCCACTCATAAGAAAGTGATGGAAATTGATGAAAAGCTAATGATTGAACTATCAGACACACAGTCACCACAGGGAATTATAGCTCTTGTGAAACAACCCAAGTACACTTGGGAAAATATACTTAAGAAAAATAGTTTTATCATAATACTTGATAGATTACAGGACCAGGTAACCTGGGAACAATTATTAGAACAGCTGATGCAGCTGGGGCAGATGGCATGATCCTGACAAAGGGGTCAGTGGATGTATACAATCCAAAGTCTGCGTTCTACAATGGATCTATATTTGAGTTGCAGTCTTGAAGTCTGGTTGGGATAATCGAAACTGTCCTCACAGAAACAATACATCTCTATGCGACGGCCTTGAAGACAGTGTGGATTATGATGCACCGGATTATAAACAGGCATCGGCCTCATTATTGGCAATGAAGCAACGGTATATCGAGTCAAATACTAGATGCAGTTAAAACCAAGGTTAAAATACCTATAGTGGGTTCAGCAGAGTCACTCAATGCAGGTGTTGCAGCGGCTGTCATGATGTATGAAGTCCTCAGGCAAAGACGAAAAGTGGAATAAAATTATAAATAGGTAAAGGAAGAATTGTAATACATCACCCCCTATGCTATAATACCTACTATAAAATGCATAGGCATAAGACTTAATCAGCTACGATTGAGGAAAGTAGGCAAAATGGTGCTTTGAAGAGAGTGAATGGTTGGTGAGAATTCACAGGCAAGGTTTGCTGAAGTTCCCTCATGAGCTACAGGGGTGAAAAGTGAGTAGTCCCTGTCGGTGGTCACCGTTATATGACACACGAGAGATCGGGTTTATAAATGATAAATTCGGTAATCTGGGTGGTAACGCGGAAGCTAATAGAGCCTTCGTCCTATTATATGGGACGGAGGCTTTTGTGTGAAAGACTAAAGATAGAAACATTTCGTCCCGGAATCTAAAATAGCATTGTCACTGTGGAAAGGAGTTTATGCATGAAAGATCAATTAAAGTCGCTGCTTGAAGCGGCCAAAGAAGCTGTGGGCTCATCTGAGTCTCTACAGTCTCTTGAAGACATTCGTATTAAATACCTGGGTAAAAAGGTGAACTGACAGGCATTATGAAGCAAATGGGCAAGCTTTCTAAAGAAGAGCGCCCAGAAGTGGGTAAAATCGCCAATGAGGTTCGTTCTGAAATTGAGGCCCTTATCCTTGAAACCAAAGAAACTCTAAAGGAAAAGGCCCTAGTAAAGCAGCTTGAGGCAGAAACCATTGATGTTACAATGCCTGGCAAGGTCAATAGAGCGGGCAAGCGTCATCCCCTTAACAAGGTCCTTGACGAACTGAAAGAAAACTTTATCGGTATGGGCTTTAAAATTGCTGAAGGTCCAGAAGTGGATACGGTATACAATAACTTTGATGCCCTGAATTCTCCACAAGACCACCCTGCACGTTCAACATCTGATACATTCTACATTACAGATGACCTGCTTCTAAGAACGCACACATCTCCTGTTCAGATTAGAACCATGAAGAAAATGAAACCGCCAATCAAGATCATTTCACCAGGGCGCTGTTTCCGTTTTGATGAGCTGGATGCTACCCATTCTCCAATGTTCCACCAATTAGAGGGCTTAGTGGTTGGTGAAGGCATTACAATGGCAGATCTTAAAGGAACGCTGGACATGATTGCCAAGCGTATTTTTGGCAGCAACACACAGACTAAGTTCCGCCCACACCATTTCCCATTCACAGAGCCAAGTGCTGAAGTGGATGTAACATGCTTTAAGTGTGGTGGTGAAGGTTGTCGTGTATGTAGTGGAACAGGTTGGATTGAAATTCTAGGCTGTGGCATGGTTCACCCTCATGTTCTTTCTGAGTGCGGTATTGATCCAGAAGTTTATTCAGGATTTGCATTTGGTATGGGCGTCGACCGCATCACGATGTTGAAGCTTGAAATTGATGACATTCGTCACTTCTTCGACAACGATATGCGTTTCATCGACCAATTTTAGAATAGGAGGGATTTAACATGTTAGTACCAGTTAATTGGCTAAAAAAATATGTAAATATAGATGACATTGAAATTAAGACACTGGAAGAGCGTCTTATCATGTCCGGTTCAAACACTGAAACAGTTGAAGCTGTTGCAGGACAAATCAACAAAATTGTTGTGGGCAAGTGCCTTTCAAGAGAGAAGCATCCGGACGCAGACAAGTTGCTCGTTCTTCAAGTGGATATCGGTGAAGAAGAGCCCATTCAAATTGTAACGGCGGCACAGAATGTCTATCCTGACAACTATATTCCTGTGGCCCTTCACAAGTCAACGCTTCATGATGGCACAAAAATCAAAAAAGGCAAGCTAAGAGGTGTTGTATCAAACGGCATGTTCTGCTCCCTTGAAGAAGTGGGATTTGAAAAGAAAGTGATTCAAAAAGAGTATGCAGACGGCATTTACATCCTTCAAGGCACGCCTGAATTGGGTGCAGATATTAAAGATGTTCTTGACTTAAATGACCATATTATCGAGTTTGAAATCACACCAAATCGACCAGATTGCCTGAGTATTCTCGGTATGGCTCGTGAAACTGCGGCAACTTTTGATAGAGAGTTAACTATGCCGGACACGTCCATTGAAAATGAAGTGGACGATGTGAATGACTATGCGAAAATTGAAATTCAAGATGCGGACCTATGTCCACGCTTTGGAGCAAGAGTCGTTAAAAATGTTAAAATTGGACCATCTCCAACTTGGCTTCAACTTGCAGTTATGAAAGCGGGCATGCGTCCAGTTAATAACATTGTTGATATTACAAACTTTGTTCTTCTAGAGTATGGCCAACCAATTCATGCCTATGACCTTGAAACCTTAGAAGGTAGAAAACTCATCGCCCGTCGCGCTGTGGCGGACGAAATTCTGGTAACGCTTGATGAAGAAGAACGCAAGCTGACTGAAGACATGCTTGTTATTGCTGATGAAAAACAAGCGGTTGGCCTCGCTGGTATTATGGGTGGCGCTGACACAGAAATTAAAGATGATACAAAAACAATTCTTATTGAAGTGGCAAACTTCTTTAAGTCAAATATCAGAAAAACATCACGGGATTTAGCCCTTCGTTCAGAGGCGTCTTCAAGATTTGAAAAAGGTGTTTCCCCTGAGTACATTCCTGAAGTCCTAGACCGCGTTTGTCACCTTATTGAGAAAATTGGTGCGGGCACAGTGGTTAAGGGTATGATTGACGTGTATCCACAACCAAAGGAAGCCAAAGAAATTCTGGTTCGTCCTGAGCGCGTTACAGGTCTTCTAGGCGTGGATCTTAGCACAGATGAAATCACTGCAATTCTTAATAAGCTTCAAATCAAAACTGAAAATGAAAAGACGGTAAAATTGCATGTCTACCACCAGCGTTTAGACTGATCTTATTGAGGAAATTGATTTTGTAGAAGAGGTTGCAAGAATTTATGCTATGATGTTATTGAAGCAACACTTCCTGCTGACTCGGAGTGGGGTGCAAAAACAAATGGTCAAATTATTGAAGATATTGCTAAAGATGCCCTTTGCGAAGTGGGAATGAATGAAATTCTAACGTACTCATTTGTGAGTCCGAGCCAGTATGATAAACTTTGTTTACCAGTAGACTCTATGCTTAGAAATGCTGTTATGCTTAAAAATCCTCTGGGCGAAGAGTATTCAACAATGCGTACCACTCTAAATGCGAATATGCTTGAGGTGCTTTCAAAGAACTACAACAGATCTGTTGAAAGCGCTGTGGCTTTTGAAATTGGTAACCTATTCTTCCCAAGAGAAATGCCTGTGGAGAACCTTCCAATCGAGAAAAAACAGCTTTGTCTAGGCGCATATGGACCAGGAGAAGACTTCTTCAGTCTGAAGGGCAGAGTGGATGAACTTCTTTCTGTACTGGGCATTAAGGGTGTGGCTTACCATAAGGAGTCCAATCACCCAACCTACCACCCAGGTCGTTGTGCAACACTGGTTTGGGGCAATCATATTCTAGGAACACTAGGTGAAGTGCATCCGAAGGTTCTTGAAAATTACAGCATTGATACCAAAACATACTTGGCTGATATTGATTTTAATATTCTTCTTCAGCTGACAAGACTGGATAGAACCTATACGCCACTGCCTAAATACCCAGCAAGCACACGAGACATCGCTCTTCTTGTTGAGAAAACTGTGGAATCGGGCAAGATCATGTCTGTCATTGAAGAAAACGGCACTGAAATATTAGAGTCGGTCAAACTGTTTGATGTTTATGAAGGTGAGCAAATTGAAGCGGGGTATAAGTCAATGGCCTATGCATTAAGCTTCAGAAGCCTTGAGCGGACATTAACAGATGATGAAGTTAATGCAGTGTATGATAAGATCCTGGAAGCTCTTAAGTCGGAAACAGGCGCGGAACTTCGATAATTTTTCTTAGGAATAAGAAGGAAAACGCCACCAGACGGCGAATATATTGACCTAGGGATAACTGTCAATGCATAAGGATGACATTATGTAGGATCAAGAAGGGGCTGTTCATAGGTGACCGTTAAAAATAAAGTGATTGTGCGTATTCTCGGTCAGGAGTATACCATCCGAAGTGATGAGTCCCGAGAGTTTGTGCAAAAAGTAGCCAATCTAATCGATGATAAGATGCGGGCTATTTATGAAAAAAATAAAAAATTCAGTACGTCTTGGATTGCAGTGCTAACAGCGCTCAATGTCGGTGATGATTATTTGAAGCTCGAGCAGGAAAAGGAGCAACTCCTTTATCGTCTTGAAAACCCTGAAGGGGAACTCAAGACAATGAAAGATTGTCTGATTCGCCTTCAGAATGAGCTTAAAGAAAAGAGTGAAGCCCACAATTCGGTTGAAAGTGAGTTCAACAAGCTTGTTGAAAACACAGCCACTTATGAGCATTCCCTCCTAGAACTCAGGAAAGAAGTAGACCGAGTTTGCAGTGAACTGGCTCAAAAAGATCAGATGCTTCAACTGGCCGAGAACAAGGCTGAATCCTTTGAAAAATCACTGAAAGAAAAAGATGTGGAAATCGAAATGTTACGTTCCAAATTAGCTGAAGCGGAATCAGAACGTGATGCTTCTCGTCTGGAACTCAGTGAGTTCATTGAGACATTGATTCATCAAACTAAGTAAAACAAGACATATAATAATAACACTGAAAATGCCCGCTTGATGAACGTATTTTATATACGTGATTTAAGCGGGTTTTTTGGTGTAAGGCACTTCTTTGTCACAAACATTACAAAAAGTTGAATGATTATTACGACTTGGTTTCGAAAGATTATATGCAATAGCCATGACAAAGAACCTATGATATTATAGGTTAGGCGCATGCAAAAATATTTTAGGATCAACGTTAGACCCTATATAGAGATTTAGTGTTCGAGTGAAGATGTTCTATATAGGGTGTAACGTTGAACGAAATTTGCAATTTTGCAAGCGCCGAATCTTATTAATCCGAGTTTACAAGATTCTTGGGTGATCTGGAGGAATATATGAATAAAATAGAGTTACTGGCACCAGTTGGTACAAAGGAAGCCTCATTGCGGCTGTTTTTAATGGGGCAGATGCCGTGTATTTGGCTGGAAAGTCATTTGGCGCTCGTAAGTTTGCAGCAAATTTTGATCGAGAGGCCTTGAAGGAGGCCGTGATATTTTGTCACAGACATGGTGTCTCAGTTTTTGTGACTGTTAATACCCTTATTGCCGATTTTGAACTGGAAGATTTGGATGACTACATAGACTTCTTATATAAGTCTGATGTGGATGCAATCATTGTTCAGGATTTTGGTGTCTTAGGACGTGTTAAAGACCGTTATCCTGATTTTGAAATACACGCATCCACACAAATGACAGCCCACAGCACAGAAGATATACAATATTTGAAAATCTAAAGGTGTATCAAGGGTCGTCCTGCCGCGTGAAATGAATGTGCTGGAGATTGAGTCTATTCGTGAGAACACAGATCTTGATTTTGAGTGCTTTGTTCATGGTGCGCTTTGCATTTCCTATTCTGGACAATGTTTAATGTCCAGCATGATAGGAGGCCGAAGTGGCAATCGGGGAAGTTGTGCACAGTCTTGTCGTCAAGCTTACACCTTGGTGGATGTCGATGAGGAGCTGACACAGAAGCACGACAGTGGGAAGTATTTGCTGAGCCCCAAAGACTTGAGAGCCCTTGAAGAGGTACCGGCACTGATCAAGGCTGGGGTTAATTCTTTCAAGATAGAAGGACGGATGAAAAGACCTGAATATGCGGCTATTGTGGTGAGAGCATACAGACAGGCCATTGATGCTGCCTTAAAGGGCCAAGTGCTTGATATTGACAAGTTGAAAAAAGAAAACAGCCGATATTTTTACAAGAGGTTTTACGAAAGGTCATCTTTTTTTCAGGGGGAATCAAGAGACAGAATGAATCCTTTCTGGCCAGGCAATAACGGTGTACAAGTGGCCGAGGTCAAGCAATATGATAAAGATAGGAAGCGCATGACCATTCAAATAAATGAAAGGCTTCATGTAGGGGACGAAATTCAAATAAGGCGGGGCAACACGTCTGTTGGCGCCCGCGAGAGTTTATTGAAATAGGCCGCGCCAGAGTTAAAGAAGCTGAGGCTGGACAGGATATTGTCATGAATATGCAGTATCCTGTCAAGACAGGTGAAATTATTTTTAGAACTGTCAATGATGCCCTTTTGAAAGAGGCACGACAGTCCTATGCCCGTCAGGTTCAGCGTATGGCTGTTACAATTGAAATGCAGATTATGCAAAATGAGCCGATGACCCTGACCCTAATCGACGAAGACGGTCATAGGGTTTGTGCAAAAGGCCAAGTGCCTGAAGCGGCCATGAATAGACCACTTGATAAAGAACGGTTGAAAACAAATATTAAAGCTAGGGATCTCCTACACTGCGAGGGTCTGAATCTTGATCTTGATGATGGACTGGCTGTGCCAATGAAAGTATAAACGCCCTTAGACGTGAGGCTGTTGAAAGCCTAGATGATGTCCGCTCTATTCGCTATAAGGATAGGGCGCATGTGGCACCAATCATCAGGATCAAGTGCATGAGATTGATCCGCAAGAAGATGACCAAAATCACGCCTTTCCTAAGTTCAGGGCACAAGTTCGTACACTTGACCAACTTAGGGCAGCCCTTGACACAGGGGTTGATGGGATCATGGTTTCCACACTTGAAATGCTTGAAATTGCCCTTGGTGAAACAGAGGAGATTGAATGTCCAATTATTTTTGCTCCTGGGCGAATTGTACGGGATTTTGAATATGATATGTTTAGGGACAACCTTGACTTACTCCGCCAAGCATCAGGGCTTTGGGCTGGAACATACGGTCTGATTGAATGGGGTCGAAAGCACGATATTCCTGTGATTGGCATTGACCAAGGGCTGAATGTTTTTAACACGGACGCTGTGAATATGCACAGAGATCATGCTGATGTAATGACCTTATCGCCTGAAATGACCATGTATCAAATAAAGAATTTAAGCGCTGAGGGCTCTCAACTGGAGGCTTTGGTGTATGGCCGACAAACGGTTATGGTTACGGAATATTGTCCAATATCTGCAGCGCTTGCCAATGGGCATATTGATTGTGGTCTATGCGAAAAGAAAAATTATGGGTTACAAGATAAAAAAGGGGCTATATTCCCTGTGCTAAGAGCCACGAAAACGTGTCGTACAGAAATTCTTAACAGTAAAATACTATTTGTACCAGAAGAGCTAGAGACACTTTACGATAATGGGGTACATCATTATAGAATGGTGTTCACACTTGAAGATAGAGAAGACACAGAGACGGCGATCCTTCTATTTAAAAGGACAATGGATCATGACTTAACAGAAGAAGATGAAAAGGCAAGAAACCGATTTGTAAGTAAGGGTCTAACAAGGGGGCATTACTTCAGAGGTGTTTTCGCCGACGATTAGAGGTGAATGATATGAATTCAAAATCACTTAGGGTGTTGGAATACGAAAAAATCAAAGAAAATGCTTCGTAAAGAAGCGGGATCTGTCCTAGGCAAGGGAATCATTGATGAACTTGAACCTTCAAGTGAAATTACTGAAGTAAAATACATGCAAGGGCAAACATCAGAGGCCTTTAGTCTCTTAATGAAGCATACCCAGTTTCCTATGGGACGTGTTCACGACCTATCATCCCATGTGCGTGTGGCAGAAATTGGATCTTTTTTATACCCGGCACAACTGCTAGAAGTCTGTGATTCATTAAGAAGTGCCAGACGGATGAAAAATTTTATTTCCAAACAAAGAGAAGAAATTGAAGGTGGACTTCCTATTTTAGGCGAGTATGCGGATTTTCTTACAAATCTAAAGCCTATTGAAGATGCTATTGAAAATGCCATATCAGGTGAAAATGAAGTGTCGGACAATGCCAGTCCTGCTCTTAGAAAAAGTACGTAGAGACAATTGAAAAATAAAAAACGCTAATATTAGAAAGAAATTAGATTCTATTATTCATGCAGCTCAAAATCAAAAATACCTGCAGGATGCCATTGTAACCATCCGCCAGGATAGATTTGTTGTGCCGGTCAAGTCGGAATATAAGAATATGATTAAGGGACTTGTACATGATCAGTCTTCAAGCGGAGCCACTCTATATATAGAACCCATGGCTGTCGTGGAACTCAACAACCAACTTAAGGAACTAAAAACTTGATGAGAAAAAGGAAATAGAGCGTATACTCCTTGAACTTACAGGGACAGTAGGCGCTTTCGCAGACGAGGTTAGGACAAATCAAAAGTATTTGTCCATCTTGGATTTTATTGTGGCTAAGGCAAAACTAGCTCTAAAAATGAACGCTGTGGAACCAAAAACTCAATGACAAGGGTGCCCTGCATATTAAGAATGGACGCCATCCCCTCCTTGATGCCAAAACGGTTGTACCATCTAATGTTTGGATAGGCAAAGAGTTCACCTCCCTTCTTATTACAGGTCCAAATACTGGCGGTAAGACAGTCACACTAAAACTGTGGGACTTCTATCCCTTATGACCCAGTCCGGCCTCCATATTCCTGCGGATTTTGGAACAGAAATGGCTGTCTTTGATAGCATTTACGCTGATATTGGTGATGAGCAGAGTATTGAGCAGAGTTTATCGACATTTTCTTCGCATATGACAAATATTGTTGATATTCTGGAGAATGTGACTGAAAAGTCTCTGGTCTTATTTGATGAGCTTGGAGCAGGTACTGACCCTGCCGAAGGGGCGGCGCTTGCCATGGCCATACTCACAAAGCTCTATGAAAGAAAGATAAGAACCATTGCAACCACACATTATTCTGAACTCAAGCAGTTTGCTCTGGTACACGATGGTATGGAAAACGCATCAGTTGAGTTTGATGTTGAGACACTTAGTCCGACGTACAAGTTGCTTATTGGTGTACCAGGCAAATCAAATGCCTTTGAAATCTCCATGAAATTGGGCTTGTCTAAAGATGTGATTCAATCTGCTAGGGCGCTTGTTAAGCAAGATGATATTGAGTTTGAAGAAGTTTTGACATCTATTGAGGAAAACAGAAAAACAGCAGAATCTGAAAGGGATGAGGCCATCAGGCTTCGTCTTGATATAGAAAAACTCAAAAAGCGACTTGAAGAAAAAGAGGATCGCATATCAACACAAAGGGACAAGATGCTCTCTGAAGCTAAAGCAGAAGCGAGGGCCATACTTAAAAAAGCTAAAGAAGAGTCAGAAGAGGTTATCAAAGAACTTCGTGGATTGAATAAATCTCAGGGCAAGGAAAACAATAAGAAAATCGAAAAAATGCGGCGTAAACTTAGAGACAATCTTGACGATGTTGCCGCAGCTGCCATTGCTGAACCTGATCAAGATGTCTATAGGAAGATCCCGAAGGACTTAAAGCTTGGACAAACAGTAAAGGTTGTCACCCTAGGTCAAAAGGCAGTGTTGTAACTCTGCCAGATGATGGTGGTGAGCTCACTGTACAGATTGGCATTATGAAAATGAAAGTTAATGTTAAGAACCTCATGCTTGTAGATGAAGAAGCATCAAAAGAAGCTCCCCTCGCCCACAAAAG
>LQAI01000179.1_pt1 | contig 12402 bp, 16 predicted proteins | sample 1535821 | NCBI WGS metagenome assembly LQAI01 (sample SAMN04331586, study PRJNA305678) | bioreactor metagenome | isolation source: bioreactor_5 inoculated with Wadden Sea sediment 1st replicate of a... | place: Germany:Bremen | reverse complement strand
TGAAAATCAGCCTGAAGATATTTGGTTCTTTAATACACTATCTATGAATCGTAAGTATGACTTAAATATAGATGTGGATCGATTTATTAATACCATGCGAGTATGGATTAATGTCAAAGTTATTGACAGCTCTGGCAATACTATAGGTGTTTTAGGAACTGGACTGCATTTAGAACCATTTTTGAGCGAAATTTTCACTTTGCGGGAAGATAAGGGCACAAAGTCTCTTATTATTGATGAATTTGGTGCAATTCAATTGGATTCTAACGTCTATAATATAAAAGAGAATAGTTACGAAGATCCTAACAGTATTGATAAAACAATATTTGCATTGAGTGATGACCCCGTATTTACAGATGCAGTAAATGGTTATTTAAATATGTCACGTGAACCAACCTTAGTCGAAATTAATGAAGACCGTTATGATATTATGGTTTTATCTCCAATAAGAAATACAAGATGGAATGTTGTAACCTTTTTTTAATTCTGGAACCTTATACGGTCATGGTATTTATCGAACTCTTATATACACTAGTGTTATACTCTCGCTTATAATCATATTGTTTACCAATATGATTACGCCGAGAATAATACAAACACCAATCAGAAGATTAAACAGAAAAATTGCCAGTATAAGAAGTCATGGTGACGAATGGAGCATTGAAGATCACGAATTACATGAGCTTGGGACATTGGTCAGTGAAATTGGCGAAATGAAAGACCATTTAACAAAAGAATTTGTGACTCTAAAAGAACATTTAGAAGAACGAATTGAAATGCTCGAAAGTGTGACGGTTAAAGCAGAAAAACATGAGCAAAGGCATTTGAGAATAGTTAAAAATATCCCGGTAGGAATTTTTATACTTGATAAGGATAGGAATTTTATTTTTGGTAATCCGGCACTGTTGAATATGTTTGAGATTAAAAACTCAGAACAACTTGGAATCCTGTTTAAGAATTCTCCAGAATCACTGTTTAAGAATAAGGATATATTCGAAGAACTGACCCATAAACTGAAGAGCTTAGACCGGGTTGAGGATGTTGAAGTAGATTTAATTTCATTAAATGATAATCCATTTAAAGGATTAATGACCCTTTATAAAGTTGAAGAAAATGATGGCAAGTTGTTTTTTGAAGGAATTTTAAAAAGAATTGAGTAAAATCAGCGAAATCTTCTGTTAAAACCAGAAGATTTTCTATTGGGAATCAAAATATATTCAAAAATGTTTTAGTTATAAATATACAGTATGAGTTAGAAGAATTGGCCTTAAAATTGAACTTTTTTGAATCTAATTGCAATTATATATGCAAATTGATATGCTTTATGAGAGGTGAATGCAATGAAAAAGAGACTTCTGTTAGAGTCCATGCAAAATATTTTGCACACTATTGAGGAAGGAATACATATTGTTGATCAAGATGGAAGAACCATAGTTTATAACGAAGCGATGGAAAAAAATAGAAGGGATTGCATCTGAAGAAGTATTGGGGCGTGATCTTTTAGATGTTTTTCCCAATTGGTCTGTAGAGAACAGTACCTTACTAACAGCCATAGATAAAGGTGAAAAAAATTGACCAGCAGAGACAAAGTTATTTAAATTTAAAAGGTGAAAAAGTATCTACTGTTAACACAACCTATCCAATATATGAAAACGAAGTAATCATAGGGGCGGTTGAAAATTGCAAGAAACTATACTGATGTAAATAATTTATCAGAGCAAATTATTGATCTTCAGCAAAAACTTATAAAAACCTAAAGCTAAAGGAAAGTTAGAAGAAAAAACATTATACTTTTGAAAAACATGATTGGTCAGAGTCCTAAGTTTCTAGAAGCTATAAAAATAAGCAAAAAGGGCAACTGAGACGTCTTCTAGTGTTTTAATTCAAGGAGACACAGGGACCGGTAAAGAGCTCTTTGCTCAAAGTATTCACTACGAAAGTCCAAGATCTGATAAGGCCTTTATTGCACAAAACTGTGCAGCTATACCTGATACCTTGCTTGAGAGCATTCTTTTTGGTACGGCAAAGGGTAGTTTTACGGGGGCTGTCGAAAGGCCGGGTCTCTTTGAGCAAGCAGAAGGTGGAACCCTGTTTTTAGATGAAATTAACTCTATGAGTATTCAATTACAGGCTAAATTACTACGTGTACTACAAGAGTCTTATGTTAGGCGCGTTGGTGGTATGAAGGATATACCCGTTGATGTAAGAATTATTGCAGCTTCTAACGATGATCCTAAAAAAACTTGTACATGATAATGTATTTAGAAAGGATTTATATTACCGTTTAAATGTTATTAATATTCGAATACCAAGTTTGCACGACAGACAGGAAGACGTAGGTTTGTTAACAGAACATTTTCTTAAAAATGTATAATGAAAAACTTGGTAAAGACATATGGATGCTTTCTAATGAGCTTCAAGAAGTATTTAAGGAATATCAATGGGTTGGTAATGTAAGAGAACTTCAAAACTTAATTGAAAGTGCAATGAATATGGTAACCGATGAACACGTTATAAGCAAAGAACATTTACCTGCACATTTTGAAGGTTTGGTTGTAAAAAAAGGAATGGATGTTAAGGAAACGGCGTATTATGACGCTGATGAAGGGTTGGCGCAGTTTGTAGACAGAATAGAACGAGAAATTATTGAAAAGACACTTTTAAAGTTTAATTTCAATATTACACAAGCTTCTAAAGAACTCAAAATATCAAGAACAAAATCTTCAGTATAAGATGAAAAAGTATAACTTGAACATCTAAAATAAGAGAATAATTACCAAGAAAATCGAACAGAGCAAAATATTTTGCACGTGCATGCAAAATATTTTGCTCTGTTTTTTTATACATTACAGCAAAAATGAGTATTAATACAGGAAAACGAATCCTGGATGTATAAATATACGTGTTTTGATGCTTAAACACTTGGGTATTCAAATATATTGTGTGAATTTCCAAAATATGTTTTGGCACGGCACTTGCTATAACAATGGCTGGATAACAAAACGGATAAAAACGTATAAAATTTTGGAGGTGCACTTTAGATGCGAGAAAATGTTAAAGTTGTAATTTGGGGCTTCGGCGCTATGGGTGGCGGAATGGCAGAAATGTTACTTAATAAGAAAGGCGTAGACATTGTTGGTGTTTGCGACTTACATCCAGACAGAGTTGGTAAAGACATGTACGAAGTAGTAGGTATAGACAGAGGCGATAGAGCTCCAGTTATTATTAACGGAGACATCGACGAAGTTTTAACTGAAGGATGTTGTGATGTTTGTCTTTGTGCAACTGACTCATTCACTAAAAAGCATTCCCACGTATTAAATCTGTATTAGAAAAGAAGATCAACGTTGTTTCTACAGCAGAAGAAATGGCATACCCACAAGCACAAAACCCTGATTTAGCAGCTGAATTAGATCGTATAGCTAAAGAAAACGGTGTTACTGTATTAGGAACTGGTATCAACCCAGGTCACATCATGGATTTACTTGTTGTTACTATGACAGGTTGTATGGTAGACGTTGAGCACATTGAAGCAAAGCGTGTTAACAGTCTTTCACCATTTGGTCCAGCGGTTATGGAAGAACAAGGTGTTGGTATTACAGTAGAAACATTTAATGCAGGCGTTGAAGATGGATCACTTGCTGGTCACGTTGGTTTCCATGAGTCAGTTGGTATGATCGCTGATGCAATTGGTTGGGATGTTGAAAAGTTTGAACAACAAATGAAGCCAATCATTACAGATGTAGACAGAAAGTCTCCTTACGGATTTGCTGCTGCTGGCGACGTAGCTGGTGTTAACATGACTGGTCAAGGTTATGTAGATGGTCAAGTTAAAATCGATATGATTCACCCACAACAAATTGAGCCAGAAATGGTTGGTCAAACACTGGAGATTACGTAACTATTAAAGGTACGCCAGAAGTTAACCTTGCTATTACACCAGAAGTTGAAGGTGGACTTGGAACTATCGCAATGTGCGTAAATATGATTCCTCATGTTATTAACGCTAACCCAGGTCTTAAGACAATGATCGACTTACCAGTACCAAGAGCGATCATGGGCGACATGAGAAAAATGATCGACTAAATAGCTGACTGGCTGTTAGTGGATTAGCAGATTAGAAAAAAATATATGCGGGTCGATTTGATTGGCCCGCATTATTGAAACAAAAGATATGGTCAATTAAATGACCACCAACATATATTGTATAGAGGTATTGTGGTTTAGGTTTAGATAGTGGTTTTTACCAATCTTCTAATCTTCTAATCTGCAAATTTACTGGAATGAAGGACGGTGTTATCTTTGAAAGCAAATAAAGGGGATTGGGTAAACGTTTATAACGTTGTATTCACACCAGATGAAAGAGCACCTCAGGTACCTGAAGACACAAAAAAAGTACCATTAGAAATGTGGGTTAGAGGATTTTTAACACACGATGCCAATTTAAATGATGAAGTAGAAGTAAAAACCCTAACAGGTCGCTTGGTAACAGGCAAAATGGTAGAAATTGCTCCTGCTTATCCACATACATTTGGTAAACATGTGCCTGAGATAATGGAAATAGGCAAACAATTACGTTCAATCCTTTTCGGAGGTGACTGTTAATGAGTAGAGATATGAGCTATGAAGCGGTCATGGGCCGAAGAAACGAAATTATGAAAAAAGCTGTTGGTATTGATTACAGTACTTTTGAATCTGGTTCAATTGCTTTTGATTATGAACGTATGATGAAAGAAACTGGTTATACACTTGAAGAAATGCAAAAAATTCAGGGAGACACGGGTGTAGGAAACACACCTATCTTTGAGTTAAAGAACTTAACAGCACTTGCACGTAAAGTTGCTCCAGAAGGAAAAGGCGCTCGTATTTTTATAAAAGACGAAGCTGGGAACCCATCAGGAAGCTTTAAGGCAAGAAGAGCTGCCAATGCTGTATACCATGCTAAAAAAACTTGGCTATAAAGGTGTAATTGCAGCAACAAGTGGTAACTACGGTGCTGCTGTTGCATCACAGGCTGCGATTCATGGCTTAAAATGTATCATCGTTCAAGAGTGCTATGACTCTAAAGGCGTTGGTCAACCTGAAATCGTTGAGAAGGCAAGAAAATGTGAGGCGTTCGGAGCAGAAGTTGTTCAATTAACAGTTGGACCAGAATTATTCTATACATTCCTTCAATTATTAGAGGAAACAGAATACTTTAATGCATCGCTTTATACACCATTTGGTATTGCTGGTGTAGAAACACTAGGATACGAACTTGCTATTCAAATGCGCGAACGTGTAGGTAAAGACCCTGATGTTGTTGTTTGTACAAACGCTGGTGGTGGTAACTTAACAGGAACTGCTAGAGGGTTACAAAAAGCGGGTGCAGAAAATACAGAAGTAGTTGGAGCAAGTGTTTCTCTAACAGGTCTTCACATGGCATCAGATGGTCAGTTTAATAAAAAGTCCTTTACAACAGGTCATACTGGTTTCGGTATTCCTTTTGCAACGTGGCCAGATCGTTCAGATGTACCGCGTTCTGCTGCTAGACCATTACGTTATATGGACCGTTACCTAACAGTTACACAAGGTGAAGTTTTTTATATGACAGAAGCGTTAGCGCAAATAGAAGGACTTGAAAGAGGACCTGCTGGTAACACTTCTTTAGCTGTTGCATTTACAATCGCACAACAGTTAGACGAAGACAAAATTATTGTTGTACAAGAAACAGAGTACACAGGTGCTGGTAAGCATATTCAACCACAACTCTCTTTTGCAAGAGATAATGGTATTGAACTAAAAATTTGGGAACCCAAGAGACGAAGTTCCTGGAGAAAATATTATCTTCCCTGAGCATCCTTCAATGATCGAAGCTCAAGAATTAGACCTTAACAAAGTACGTAAGTCCTTAGTCAAAAACGCACTTAAAAAACTTTTAATACAACAGCTCCTTCAGCCGATGATATAGCATTTTTAGCAGAAGACATAAAGGCTGAAGAAGCGTTTGTAAAAGAAGCTATAAAAGATTTAAACGAAATAGAATTGTAAGCGTTATAAAAATAGAAGAACACTTATGGAGGTAAACAAATGAAAGGCCATTTAAAAAGAGATGATGATTATCAAGTAAGACGTAAGCATCTTGCGAACTTATCAAATGCAGAACTTAAAGCACGTTTCTGGGAATTAGCTGGTGAAGCGGTTGATCCACTAATCGATCTAGCGACAACACACACTTCACCATCAGTTGAAAGATCAGTATTATTACGTATGGGTTTCTCAAGTTTAGAAGCTAAGCCACTTGTAGATCAAGCGATCGATCACGGATTAATTGCTAAAGGCGTAGGTCATGTTGTTTATAGAATTGCTAAGGCAAAAGACATGGACATTCGTCAAGCAGGTCTTGAATTAATGGATGGAAAGCATTGGAACGAAGCAGTTCAGATCTTCAAGGGAGGTAAAGCATAATGTTAAACTACAAACCAGAAGAAAAAATGGATATTCGCGAAATATTAAGCGATCTTGAAAGTTATAGACCTAAAAGAAGAGGTTGGACTTGGAGAAAGAAAGTTGAAAAGCTTGAAATGGGCGGACACGTTTACAATGACTGTTCTGAGCCATTAAAAACAGCACTGGTATTCAATGTGCTCTTGGTTACTTTGATAACTTAGATCCTCAACCAATCGAAACAATTACAACAGAAATCGCATCTGGTCGTTTTGAAGATGATATTCGTCGTATGCGTATGGCTGCATGGCATGGCGCTGACCATATCATGGTTATTCGTACTGCTGGTCAATCACATTTCGATGGTCTTATTGAAGGTACACCACAAGGTATTGGTGGGGTTCCGATTTCTCGTAAGCAAGTTCGTGCTCACAGAAAAGCACTTGATTTCATTGAAGAAGAAGTAGGCAGAGAAATCAACTACCATTCATACGTTTCTGGTGTTGCAGGTCCTGACATTGCTGTAATGTTCGCTGAAGAAGGCGTTAACGGAGCGCATCAAGATCCACAATACAACGTTCTTTACAGAAATATTAACATGGTTCGTTCTTTCATTGATGCTGCTGAGTCTAAGAAGATGATGGCATGGGCAGAAATCGCTCAAATCGATGGCGCTCATAACGCTAATGCAACTGCTAGAGATGCATGGAAGGTTATGCCAGAACTTATCGTTCAACATGGTCTTAACTCAATATTCTCAGCAAAAGTGGGTATGAAAAAAGAAACATTTGTCTTTCTACTGTACCTCCAACAGCTGCACCAATTCCTTGCATGAAGTACGATTTACCATACGCAGTAGCACTTCGTGAATTCTTCACTGAGTACAAAAATGCGTGCACAAATGAACACAAAATACATCACATCTTCTTCACGTGAAGCTACAGTTACACACGTAATGAACATGATGATTTCTAAATTAACAAACGCAGACATTCAGTCTACAATTACACCAGATGAGGCCGTAACGTGCCATGGCATGTATACAACATCGAAGCTTGTGATACAGCAAAGCAATCACTTGTTGGAATGGACAGTCTTTTAGAAATGGTAGAACTTAAAAACGAGGTTTCTTAAGAGACAAAGTTAGAGAATTAGAAGAAAAAGCTGTACTTTATTTAGAAGAGTTAATTGAAGTTGGCGGATACTTCGAAGCAGTAGAAAAAGGATTCTTTGTAGATTCAGGTGAGTATCCAGAGCGTAATGGTGACGGTATTGCTCGTCAAATCGAAGGCGGAATCGGCGCTGGTAAAGTTTACAAGCGTGACGAAGACTATATGGCACCTGTTACAGCTCACTTCGGTTACAACAATGTTGCTCAATACGACGGTAACCCAGAAGATCCTGCTGCATTAATTGGTGGTTGTACATTCGAATGTCCAGAAAAATTGTATACATTGATGAACTTGATGAAAACGATAACTGCAATGTTCGTATGGACGAAAAAGAAAAATATAGAAACACAAACTTGCTTAAGCCAGAAGTTGAATGGTTAGCAGACGGAACGGTTGTAGTTGAGTTCTTCTTGCCAACATCTCAACGTGTTGCTGAGTTTGCTGGTTTAGAGTTTGCTAAAGCTATGAACCTTCAAGACGCTGAAGTTATTCACTCTGAAATCATGCACGTTTCTGAAGGAACACGTATCCAAATTAAAGGTACGTTAGACTTCGAAGTAGACATGGATAAATTGGTTATTCCACCAGAGCCAGAAATCATGAACGATGATGAATTATGGGCTGCAATGGAAGCAAAGCCAATGACGATTGTTGCTGCAACAGTTGGAGAAGATGAGCATTCAGTTGGTCTTCGTGAAGTTATTGATATTAAGCATGGTGGTATTGAAAAGTGGGGTATCGAAGTTGAGTACCTAGGTACATCTTGCCCAGTAGAAAAACTTGTTGATGCTGCAATCGAAATTAATGCTGATGGTATCCTTGCTTCTACAATCATTTCACACGATGGTATTCATTACAAAAACATGAAGCGTCTTCACGAGTATGCAATCGAAAAAGGTGTTCGTGACAATTAATCATCGCAGCTGGTGGTACTCAAGTTACTCCAGAAATAGCTGTAGAAAACGGTATGGATGCAGGTTTCACTAGAGGTCATAGAGGAAATCATGTTGCAACATTCCTAGTAAAGCAAAGAGAAGAAATGAGCAAATAATGCCCTTAATAATTTGATCCTTGTTTAATCAAGAATCAACTATCACTAAATTCAAAGACGGTGTCAATCTACAGGATGAGCACCGTCTTTGATGAAACCTGTAACTTTTGCAGGCTGAAAGAAGCGAGGTGATCTTATGCATATTGATGTACTTGTAGCAGAAATAGGTTCTACAACAACTGTTGTAAATGCTTTCAATCATTTAGCTACTGATAATCCAGATTTCATAGGCCAAGGGCAAGCTCCTACAACTGTTGTTGAAGGTGATGTTAATATTGGTCTAAATGGTGCTATCGAATCTTTAAAAACCGTCTTGGTGTTGATGCCATTGAATATGACGAATTAATGGCTACTTCAAGTGCTGCTGGCGGTCTGAAAATGACAGTTCATGGACTTGTTTTTGACATGACAGCTAAAGCAGCAAGAGAGGCCGCACTAGGTGCTGGTGCAAATATTCATTTAGTAACAGCAGGTAGAATTCGAAGATCTGACAAAAAGAAAATTTTAGAGATTAAGCCCAACATCATTCTCATTGCAGGTGGTGTTGATTATGGTGAAAGAGACACGGCTATTTTTAATGCTGAAGAAGTTGCAGCCTTAGATTTAAAGGTGCCAGTTATTTATGCAGGAAATATTGAAAATCAAGATGAAATAAAAGAAATTTTTGATGAAGTCGGAAAATCAGACTTACTTCATATAGTTGATAACGTATACCCTAAAATAGATAAGTTGAATGTAGAGCCAACCAGAGCTGTAATTCAAGACGTCTTTGAAGAACATATAATCCATGCCCCGGGTATGGAACACGTAAAAGAACTAGTAAATGGTCCAATTATTCCGACACCAGGTGCAGTTATGGAGGCTTCTAAACTTCTTAAAGAGGAATTAGGAGATTTAATGACATTGGATGTTGGCGGTGCTACCACAGATATTCACTCTGTAACTGAAGGCAGTGACGAAGTGAACCGTATTCTACTGGCTCCTGAACCAACGGCGAAAAGGACTGTTGAAGGCGATCTCGGTGTGTATGTAAATATGTGCAATATTGTAGAGCTTATTGGCGTCCCTAAATTAAAAACTGATTTGGAAATGGATGAAGAACAAGTTCATTATTTAATTGACAACCATATGCCTATACCTATGACAGACGAGCAAAACAATTTGTCGAAAGACTGACTGAAGAAGCAGTTGTAAGATCTTCAGATAGACACGCAGGTGGCTTTAGAGATCTATATGGTGGCGGTGGTAAAAAGACTTTAGCTGAAGGTAAGGATTTAACAAGTATCCAATACATTGTTGGCACAGGTGGTGCCTTAACAAGAACTGCCAAATAGGGTTGAACTCTTAAAAAAAATAGCACTCAGTAATAAGGGAAACAAACTCTTACCAAATACGGAGTGCACTATTTTAATAGACAATGATTATATAATGGCATCCCTAGGTGTACTGTCTACTGAATTTAAAGAAGCAGCCTTAAGACTAATGAAGAAGAGTTTAAATATTTAGTAATTATATTACTTATAAATTAATGGTTAAAGAGAAAATTTAAGAGGTGAAGAACATGAGTAAATTCCCACGCGTTGAAGTGGATTATAAAAAGCTTGTTCATAATGTGCAAGTTATTAAGGAAAAATGCTCTGCTAAAGATGTTAGCATGATGGGTGTTACAAAAGTATTTTGTGCCATACCTGAAATAGCAAAAGCTTATGTTGATGGCGGTGTTGATTTTTTAGCAGATTCACGTGTTGAAAATCTTAAAAAAATGAAAGATCTAGCTGTTCCTAAAGTTTTGTTAAGACTCCCAATGCTTTCAGAAGCTTCTGAAGTTGTGAAATATGCAGACATTAGTATGAACTCTGAATTAGAAACCATTAAAGCACTTAATAATGCTGCAAAAGAAGCTGGAACACAACACAAAATAATTGTCATGACAGACTTAGGTGACTTACGTGAAGGTGTTTGGCCGGCAGACTTAATGGCTTTTGTTGAAGAGATAACGACTTTAGACAACATTATAATTGAAGGTTTAGGCGTTAATCTAACGTGCTACGGTGGTGTTGTTCCTGACGAGAATAACTTAGGTCAATTATGTGACTTAGCTGGTGAGTTAGAAGCACGTTTTGAATTAAAATTGAATATTATTTCTGGTGGGAACTCAAGTAGTTTATATTTGTTAGACCGCAATTCATTACCAGATGGCGTTAATAACTTAAGACCAGGTGAAGCACTCGTCCTTGGCAGAGAAACAGCTTTTGGTGATGCTATAGAAAACACGCATCAAGATATATTTACTTTAAAAACACAAATCGTCGAACTCAAAGAAAAACAATCTGTGCCTATCGGAACAATCGGTATGAATGCATTTGGTGAGACGCCAACATTTACAGATCGCGGTATGCGTAAAAGAGCTATTTTAGGTATAGGTAAACAGGACGTAGATCCTGATAACTTAGTGCCGAGAGATGGTAACTTGATCGTGCTAGGTGCAAGTAGTGATCATTTGATTGTAGATGTGACAGATTCAGTAGAAGAACTAAAAGTGGGAGATGTAGTCGAATTTGATGTAGACTATGGTTCGCTCTTACAATTATCTACTTCAGAATACGTACTAAAAACAACTGTATAAAACAAGTGACCCTCTTTATTTAAAACCCCGAGTTTTGCCTAAAGAGGGTTTTTAAGTTTTGGAGACTAGATAAATTATTGTGTAATGGGTATGAATATAAAATATTGAGTATAAGTGTTAGAATAGGATGTGATTTCATGCGCATATTAAATATTGTCGATACACGGTTTTTGAAAATAGTCTTAAAGAAGTACTACTTATCTTCAAATTTAGATTATGTATTTTATTGATCCATTTGAAGATTTTACTTAGTGTGATTAAAAATACAAAACCAGACATATTACTTGTTCAGTCCTTATACGAAACATCAAAAGGAGCAGAAATACTTTTTGATTTAATGGACAGCAGTGACTATTTTTAGGGATTTAAGTGCTGTTGTATTAGTTGATAACAGTGGAGATTCAAACAATGAAATGAAACTATTTGATCATATTTCTAAAGTTACAGTTATTCCTATAAAAGATATTCTTGATGAACTTAAATTTGTCGTTTTTAATGTCACTAAAGAAATTGAGTATGAACAGCATCAGATTTTAACCATCGAAAATAAAAAAACGATACTATATGTTGATGATGACAGGTTGCTTCATCATTTTATTGATGAAACATTTAACAATTCTAATTATCATGTAATTCATGGGTACGATGGCGAGGAAGGATTCAGTTTGTATAAGAAGTATAGTCCTAGCCTTGTTTTAACAGATCTAGAGATGCCTAAAATGAAAGGTTCAGAACTATGTCAAAAGATTAAAGAAGATGAGTTAGGTAAGTACATACCGACTATAATTTTGTCGGGTGTTGAGAATCCTATCGATATAGAAGCGGCATATAATCTGGGTGCATCAGACTATCTAGTTAAACCCATAAAATCTGAAGATTTAATCAATAAGGTCAATGAGTACTTTACACACTTTTCAATGAAAACAAAAGAAAAAGTACTTATTGTGGATGATAGCAGGATGATACGCGAAATACTCAGGCACGCAATTATAAAAAATGGAATGTTAGCATTAACAGCAGAGAACGGAAAAGAAGCATTAGAAGTAATTGCCTCTGAAATGCCTGAGATTGTAATAACTGATATTAATATGCCTATTATGAATGGGTATGAGTTATGTTATCAAATA
>LQAI01000178.1_pt1 | contig 12443 bp, 14 predicted proteins | sample 1535821 | NCBI WGS metagenome assembly LQAI01 (sample SAMN04331586, study PRJNA305678) | bioreactor metagenome | isolation source: bioreactor_5 inoculated with Wadden Sea sediment 1st replicate of a... | place: Germany:Bremen | reverse complement strand
TTTTTAAATCCCTCCTGCCAATTAATATGGAGCCCATGACCAGAATCGAACTGGTGAACCTCTTCCTTACCAAGGAAGCGCTCTACCGACTGAGCTACATGGGCATCATACGGCAAATGATAATTAACCCTGACTCGCTTTCCACAACGCGGGGATCTTTGATGGCTGGAGCGGGAGACGAGGCTCGAACTCGCGACATTCAGCTTGGAAGGCTGAAGCTCTACCAACTGAGCTACTCCCGCTTAACGATAACACACACAACCAGATTCCGTATCGGTTGTCATGTAGTAACGACCGCTATCAAGATCTCCTACATTTATGGTGGTGGGGGGAGGATTTGAACCTCCGAAGGCTGAGCCGTCAGATTTACAGTCTGATCCCTTTGACCACTCGGGAACCCCACCCTTATTTTGGAGCCGATACCCCGAATCGAACGGAGGACATTCTCATTACAAGTGAGATGCTCTACCAACTGAGCTATATCGGCCTTTCTTCTGCGTGGATCTCTCCACAACAAAATGACCGAATGACTATAGCAGAGTGTTTCGAGTTTATCAAGCAAAATTTTTCAGCGTTTTTTTCTCTGCATTTGATGAATCTTCAATTCATCAAATGCAATCTGGTACATATAATCGAAAAATGTTTTTTTTCAAGAAAAATAAATAAAAAATAGAATTATTTTGGGATATCCCTTTAAAAGCGGGTTTGTCTATTGACATGGCCCCATAATTTACTAATTATTTTGCAAATTCAACTCTTTTTGAATTTCAAGGGGGACTTAATGCATCAATTTAAACTCGTGGCAACTATTATCAGTATCGGCTTTTTTTGATCAACGGATGCCAGCAAACATACCAACAAAACACCATTACCCCGGTTCAGGGCGATACAGGAAAGCTTGCCACCCAGGCAGATGTTGATGAACAACTGCCCCCGCCACGGGCAAGTGATTCCGGTTCGCCCAGAAAGAACGCCTTGACCGGGCTTGCGCATGTCCGGCCCTTGTCTTCTGATTTTGGTGTAACCGCCGAGAAACCCGGGTCAGATCCTTTGGTTCAGAATGAGGCGATACCTCAGCAGGCCTATCGAGAACAGATCAAAATCGATCAAGCGCTGGAATTGTGCAACATCGCCCAGGAGATGTGGGAAGAAGGCAGGCTGGAAGAGGCGCTGGCCTATCTGGATGACAGTTATGCCATCATCCTGGATATTGATGCGGAAGCCTCTTTGGACATTAGTCAGCAGAAAGAAGATGTCCGTTTTCTGATCTCCAAACGGATTCTTGAAATTTACGCATCTCGGCATGTGGCAGTAGCCGGGTCCCATGATGAGATTCCTATTATTCTGAATGAGCATGTCAAATATGAAATCAACCGATTGACCGGTCCGGAAAAAGCCTTTCTTATCAATTCCCTGGAACGGTCCGGCCGGTTTCGGCCTTATATCCTGTCCCAGTTAAAAGAGGCGGGCCTTCCCGAGGAATTGTCCTGGCTGCCATTGATTGAAAGCGGTTACCAGCTCAGGGCGCTTTCCTCTGCTAGGGCATTGGGATTATGGCAGTTTATTCCGTCCACCGGGTATAAATTCGGCCTGACACGTAACCAATATATCGACGAACGGATGGATCCGGAAAAAAGTACCCGGGCTGCCATTGCCTATCTCAAAGAGCTCCACAATCTTTTCGGCGACTGGACAACGGTTCTGGCTGCCTACAATTGCGGTGAAGGACGTGTGTTGAGAACCATTCGCAACCAGCGCTTGAACTACCTGGACAATTTCTGGGATCTTTATCAAAATCTGCCCAGAGAGACGGCCCGGTATGTTCCCCGGTTTCTGGCAACCCTGCATATCATACAGAACATAGATACCTATGGCATCATTGTGCAAGATCCTTTACGCCCCATTCCCTACAAAACCTTTGATGTCAACAAACAGATCCGCCTGACGGATATTGCCAAAGAAATTTCAGTCAGCGCTGACGAACTCAAAGCCCTGAATCCGGAACTTCGGTACGATATTCTTCCACCGGAAACATACCGGTTGAAAATCCCTGAAAACAAATCAGATCAGTTTCTGGCAAAACTGGATAAAATAAAAACCGCCTATGCCGCCCCTCAAATGCTTGGATATCATAAAATCCGAAGAGGGGAAACATTGTCCAGTATTGCAACCGATACGGCACCACAGTCAATGCCGTTGCCCGGGCCAACAATATTTCCAGAACCCACCGAATCGTTGCAGGCAGAGTGCTCAAGGTTCCTAAACACGGAGCGACCGCTCAAAACAATATAAACAGCGCCAAAGAATCCAAAAAAACGACACCGATCCGTTACAAAGTCCGGAAAGGGGACAGCCTCTGGGTGATCGCCAAAAAAATTTTCCACCACCACCAAAGATATCATGGCAGCCAATAGCCTGTCCAGCGCGACCCTTCATGTGGGCCAGACGCTGACCATCACACCGTCTAAAAAATCCACTGCTGCGTTATCCTATTATTATGTAAAATCAGGGGACAGTCCTTTTTTGATTGCAAAAAAACACGATATGAGTTTAAATCGCCTGCTGGGTTTAAATCGGCTGAGCAAAACCTGCAAAATTTTTCCCGGCCAGAAGCTCATTGTTGAATAACTCAATCCGCCCCCGTAGCTCAGTGGATAGAGCATAGGATTCCTAATCCTGATTTTGGATTTTCAAAATCTGCAATAAAAATAAATCTTTAAATTTCAGCTGGTTCTGATCCATTCTTTTGATTTCGATTGGAACCTGTTGCAACTAATTGACCTTGACGGGCACAATTTGGGCACAGTAGGCACAGCAAAAGGGCCATTGGAATTAACACTCCGGTGGCCTTTTTTTGTGGTTTCATTATCATGGATTTTTATCATGATTTTCATTCACAATTAAAATCCCGGCCAATAATTTTCGAGCGCCAGAAATGGAAACAGGAAAATTTGAAAGGGTGTTGTCAGGCAGGGTGTTAAAGTGTTACGCCGGGTGTTACGGTGTTATGGAAATTGGGAAACGGTGCGTAAAAAATGGGGTGGTTGATGGGGGTGATTGGGTTTATTGACGGGGATTTTGAGAGATTGTGAAAGTGTTATGGAATTTGATTACACGCTGACCAAACTAATCTATTTTAGCAACAAGTTTTTCTGACCATAAATAAGAGATCAGTTCTCCATTTCTTGTTTCCAGCCAGGCTGGCTCCTTATGAGAGGCATCATATACCATCTGATCATCAGGAAAACGTCTGGCTATTCTGTGGATAATGTTCAGTTCGGAATCAGATAAGCTTTCTGCTTTAGAAGTGTCTGCATTCTGGATATCTTCCAATAACTCATTGTAGTTATTTAACTGTGGTCCATAGGGCAGATGAGCATATGTCGCACCCGTCATACTTTTGCCTAATACTTTTTTGGCCAACATGTCCGCATACCACAGATACTTGGCGACAAAAAGCATTTTATCGCCGGCAATAAGTATGGCTCGGCCAAGCTCACTTTCAAATGCACAGGCTACCAGCTTAATCCGGGGAATGGATAAATCCCTGTTCCCTGTCATTGTGTCTTCAATGCATTTATCAAGCAGAAGTAAACGCAATGTTTTATCCGCGGACTGCGTTTGAATGGCACCGGTTTCCCACCGCTTGATGGACGCCACGCCAAACCCACTGACCGCTGCCAGATCTGCCTGGGTCATGCCTTTGTCATGGCGCAGCCTTTTAATTTCCTCTCCTGTCAGCAACCCTGTCTGTTTCCGATATGTGTCGGCAATGGTCTGCTGGATCTTTCCGGCTGATTTTACAATCCCAGCGGTCAGCTGACAAACCGGGCATACAAAAGCATCTTCACTAATATTTAGTTCAATCCCTCTAAAAGGGACAGTTCGGTATTTTTTTGCGGTTCCATGGCACCGTGGCCTTTTGGGCAAAACATCTGTTTCATGGTACCTCCTTGTTATTTTCTATCTTTGTGTAAAGACACCAGCCAGAGCGCATCTTCAAAAACTAAAAATTTATAGTATACGGGTTGAGAGAATCGATCTATCTCTACCACAAAAGCAATGAGATCCAAACCGGATATGGCATCCTCATACGATCTTGGGGGGGCCTGCTACCCGTGTAGTGAGTGGGGTCTGTTTGGTCGACCAGTTCATTGAGCACCTCCAACAGGTCATTTTCGATTGAATAATCCAATTCCAGTGCATCCACTGCCAGTGCGGTCTGATTGATCAAGAAAACCAGGTCATTTTTCACAAATGTCCGTACTTTCTTAATTTTATTGGTCAACTCTTTATGTGTTGGTCTTGCCATAGACTTTGGTATCAATTGATACTTTTGTCAAGGTTGAATTTTTGCCCTCTCGTTTTTTTTTAGTTCGGTAGACTTTGTTCAACAGATGTTCGGAAGCCATCTTCCTGAATTCTTCATCGCTCATCAGTCTTGAAAAGATCTCTTCGTTTGAGCTTCTTTTGACATCATGAAACCTTTTCGAAACGTTGGTCCTGATACTCTTCCCATTTTCAGAATTTTTGAACGCTAACTCGATTGACTCCATCACCATTTTTGAGAAATGAATCTGATAATTCTTCCAAAACAAGCAATACAGAAAATCATTATTATGCCAATAATAACGGGCACAGCAAGTAAAAAACTAATTTTCAGAAAAAAGAATAAAAGAGGAATTCCAACCAATAGAACAAATAAGATGAGGGCTATGGTCCCACATCCAATTGAAAAATCCTTTCCTAAGCTGCTTTCCCTATTTCTGTGCTTCATCGTTTATTTCCTTTTCTGGGTGAAAGTTGAGAAAATCGGCTCATGCTCATATTTCAACAGTAACTATCATGGATTTTAAACTTTCACGGGAAGAATGGTCAAGCGCAGTTACATAGAATAAATATTTCGAATGCTTTTTAAATGTCTCGTGTAATCGATAGGAAGTTTCTGGAGTATTGATAATCAATTTGTCTCGAATTAATTGTTGTCGATAGACATTGTAAGATACCGCTTAATCAACATGATCCCAAGAGAAATATATGCTGCTCGTCATAGAATTGTGAGAGCATTGAAAATTCTGTGGTGTGCCCAGAAGATCCTTGGTCTTGATTGTTATTGTATCTGATGGTTCACTGAATATTCCATCATCATCAATCAGCAAATAGTATGAATATTGCTCACCATCTTGTAAATTTTTGTCCAAATAGCTGAATTGGCTTGAATGGATAGTACCAATTTTTTGAATTGGTCACTATTGTCACAACTGACATTCCACACCCTTATTTGTAAATTTGCCTTTTTTCCGGAGGCTGTATAAAATTGCTATCCCCCACAGGCACGGTAAAATTTTTTTTTTAATTTAATCCTAATGCTCTTAAATATTCCAACTGGTTATTCGTTAAAGGCCGGGCCAATTTTCTATGTTTCCCGACTTTTAACCATCAGTAGGGATTCTTACTGTCTCACCAGTCCCATGTGAATAGCCTCATGGCATCCATTGAAACCTTCAGAAGACGGTTCGGTCTGTCCCAGAATAAAGCGGAGATAGTCAAGAAGGCCTTTGGGATGGAACCTGGAGACACATTATTCTACGTCATTAACGCATTCACAGCCGCAGCCATGAAATCCATGATACCGGATACGGTGGAAATGTTTGGGCAGAGTGGTGGTTTCCCAGCAAGCATCCTTTTTCGTGTTCTTGTACCGCCTGCAGCATGCGGTTGTTCCGATTCAGGAAATTTACAAATAAAAAGGCGCCGCTTCGCTTGTTCCCATCCGTGAAACGATGGTTTTTAACTATAAAACGGAGTAGATGACAGCCTTGCTTTCAATGGTAGGGTAGCCAGGTCATGGACTTCCGAGTCATTTGAGACTGTTTAACAGCATTGTTTCCTCTCTTTACCTGGCCCGTCAGGTTCAAAGGTCGGGGAATTATTTTTCAATCCTTGACCCTATCCTGTTTTTTGGTCAAAATGCAGGCATGGAGGTTTTGGATAAAAATACTGTGAGCCGGTTTTGCCTGGCCGGAGTGGATTTCAGCCGGATAGCCTTTATGGATCTGCTTTGCGATATGGATCTTGGCGTACTCATGACCGACGATAAGGGCATCATGATTTTTTATAATGATGTCCAGGCCACCATCGACAAGATGGCCCCGGCGGATGTTTTGGGCAAGCCATTACCGAGGTGTATCGATATAACAACGATTCCTCCACCTGCATGCGGGTGATCAGCCACGGCAAGCCCATCATTAACTATGCCCTTTCTTATCGTTCGGACAATTCTAATGTGGGCAATACCATCCACAGTGTTTTTCCCCTGTTTCATGGGGGAAAGATTTTTGCCACTATCTGTTTTGTAAAAGACTACAACATTTTGGAACGGACCATTCCAGCGTTTCTTTCCCCAAAAAACAACCAGAATTTTGCCGAGGGTACCCAGTATTCCTTTGCCAGTATTATAGGTTCCGATCCTGGGTTTGTGGATGCCGTGAAAACCGCAAAAATGGCTGGCAACTCTCCGTCTCCGGTGATGCTCTACGGTGAAACCGGTACGGGAAAGGAACTCTTTGCCCAGGCCATCCATAATTTTTATTACGGAAACCAGGGCCAGTATGTGGATATCAACTGCGCGGCCATTCCGGAGAACCTTATCGAAGGCCTGCTTTTGGAACGACCAAGGGGCTTATACCGGCGCGGTGGACCGGGCTGGCCTGTTTGAGCAGGCCAACGGGGGCACCATTTTCTTGATGAGATCAACTCCATGCCCTTATCCCTCCAGGGCAAACTTTTGCGGGTGATTCAAGAAAAAAAAGTCCGGCGCGTGGGGTCACTTCAGACCACGGACCTCAACGTAAAAATAATCTCCTCCCTGAACCAGACTCCTAAAAAACTGATCAAGTCCGGGACCTTTCGTATGGATCTTTTTACCGTCTGGGCGTCATCTATATCAAACTGCCGGCGTTAAGGCATCGACGTCTGGACATTGAAGAACTGGGACGTCATTTCCTCCAGAAATATAATACCCAGCTGGGCAAATCCATTGAAAACATCGCCCCGGAGGTCATTGATTTTTCTGGCAGTACCCCTGGCCGGGCAATGTCCGGGAGTTGGAGCATGTCATCGAAAGTGCAGTGAATTTTGCAGGGCCACAGGAAGATCGGCTCAAGCTGGAGCACTGCTACTTTGCCAATATCCTGGAACAGGAAGATGACGTCTCGTCTTCGTTTGCTGAAACCGTTCCCCTGGCAGCGGAACTTGTCCAAAGCCATGAATCGGATTTAACGGCAATGCCCCGGGATCTCAATCTCACCAGGGCCGTTTCGGAACTTGAAAAAAAGATGATCACCCACGCTTTGGATCAGTCAAAGGGCAATGTGGCCGGTGCGGCCCGTCTTCTAGGAATTTCCCGGCAGCTGCTGGGCCATAAAATCACCAAACAGGGGCTGCGTCCCCTTCTGGCAGATATCAAATATAAACTCATGTAAATAATACTGGCGTTGTAAAAACTATTTTACTAAAAAGTGAAATAGTTTTGCGAATTCTTTTGCATCTCAAATTGTCTCACATCCATTCAACCCCTCACGCAGTGGGAGGTCTCCCGGTTTTTCCGGTTTCCGGCACACAAATTGCGAAGGAGGAACCGGAGATAAGGCTTTATATTTGTACATTAATACTTAATTGATGGAGAAAATCATGTCAGAAGAATCCGCACAAATTGATCACGGCCTGATGTGGCCGGGAGTTATCGTCACCAGCATCATCGGGTTATTGTTGTCACTGTTCCCGGAATCAGGCAAAGCCGTGGTGGACAGTTTGTTCGCCATCCTCACTCACAACTTTAAATGGCTGTTCCTGCTATTCGGACTGTTTTGTGTCGTATTCCTGGTCTGGCTGGCCCTTTCAAAATGGGGAAACATTAAACTGGGCGCCCCGGATGACGAGCCCGAGTTTTCAACTTATACCTGGGCGGCCATGATTTTCTGTGCCGGTATCGGCATCGCCATTGTTTACTGGGCATTTATCGAGCCGGTATATTATCTTAACACCGGGATTCTCCATGTGGACCCTACCACCCAGAAAGGCCTGATCGGGGAGCTGGCAGGGATGTACGGACAATTCCACTGGGGAATTACTCCCTGGGCCATTTACGCCCTGCCCACCTTTCCCATCGCCTATGCCATCCACGTTAAAAAAATCCCGGCCCTTCGACTCTCTGCCGCCTGCCGGGGCGTGATCGGAGATAAGGCTGACGGCATCCTGGGCAAGATCATCGACACCGTGGTCATCTTTACCATGATCGGTGGCGTGGGCACCAGCCTTGGCCTGGCAGTCCCCCTGGGAACGGCTCTGGTCTGTGAAATGACCGGCCTGTCAGAAACATTTGCTCTCCAGGTGGTCATCCTCATCGTCTGGACCGCACTGTTTACGGTAACGGTCTGGGCTGGCCTGAAAAGGGGCTCGCCAAACTGGCCGACCTTAACACCTATATTGCCTACTTTCTTTTGATCTATGTTTTCATCATTGGCCCCACAACATTCATTCTCAACAACTGGTGCAATTCTCTGGGCCTGCTTTTTTCCGATTTCTTCAAACTCAGCCTCTGGACCGACCCCATATCCAACGGCGGATTCCCCGAAGGATGGACCGTATTTTACTGGGCCTGGTGGGTTGCCTATGCCCCCATGATGGGTCTGTTTGTGGCCCGGATTTCCAGGGGACGGACCATTCGGCAGGTGGTCATCGGTGAACTGGTTTACGGTTCCCTGGGCTGCTGGGTGTTTTTCGCTATCTGGGGTGGCTATGCCATCCATCTGCAGACCTCCGGCGGTCTGGACGTATACAGTATCCTCAAGGATTCCGGCTGGTCCAATAACGTCACCATTGTTGCCATCCTCAAGGCGATGCCGGGCGGCAAGTATATCTTCATTCCGGTATTTACCGTCCTCTGCTCCATCTTTTTGGCCACGACCCTTAATTCTGCTGCCTACACCCTTTCTTCCCAGGTCACCAAAAAACTTTCCGGGGACGAAGAACCGCCACGCTGGAATCGAACCCTTTGGGGCCTGATTCTGGGATTCTTGGCATTGGGGCTTTTGTCAACGGGAGCACTGAAAGCGGTGCAGCTTTCATCCATTGTGGTGGCTTTACCCATGATTCCCGTGCTACTCCTCATGATTATTTCTCTGATGAGATGGCTCAATGAAGACTATGGAGAAATTGTTAAAACTCCGGTTAGGGCCCTGCCTCCTGCAGACATTAAACCTGCACACTAAAGGCAGAAAGGATGAATATTATGATAAAAAATTTAATGGCATCATCTGCCATATTGAAGAAAGCAAAGGAATTGGGGGCATCCCTTGCCGGCATTGCCGGGTAGATGATTTACGGTCTGCCCCTTCATTTACCTTTGCCCCGAAAATGCCGAGTGCCGGGGAAGGCATCGGTACCCGGAAAAGCGATAACGGATTGAAACCCGGGGAAGTGAACTGGCCTGAAAACGCCCGGTCCATCATCGTCATCGCAGTGGCCCATCCCGAAGAGGCGCCTGAAATGGATTGGTGGTATGGCCGGGTAGATCCCCCGGGCAACCGGGTGCTTGCTAAAGTCTGCCGGGAACTGTGTCCCTGGATCGAAGAAAGCTTTGGCATCAATACAGTCCATTTACCCTACCATGTGGAAAAGGGGGCACCTACCTCAAGGATTCCGCAGTCATGGCAGGCCTGGGCTGCATTGGCAGAAACAATATCGTTATTACCCCTGAATATGGTCCCAGGGTTCGATTGCGGGCCCTTACCGTAGATGTCGAGTTGCCGTCAACAGGCCCCATCAATTTTGATCCATGTAAGGATTGTAAAGAGCTCTGTCGAAAGGCCTGTCCCAACATGCCTTTGACAAATGATTTACGAGGCTGAAACCTATGGCCAGGATATCCTCCCGGGACAGGACGGCAGTTTCAGCCGCCCGGTCTGCAATGTCCAGATGGAGGTGGATAATGATAAGGCAAAGGAACAGGATGTGGAAGGGTTTGAGAAACCTGTAAAAATCATAAAATATTGTCGAAAATGTGAGTTAGCCTGTCCTGTGGGCAAACCCGTAAAGTCGGCGAAAACCGCTTAAGTTAATTATTATTGTCCCCAGGCCTGAAACACTTCCGGCCTGGGGACTTTTGTTTTAATTTCAGTGCAATCGTCTTTGATTTCCGTAATGTCCGAAGCTTCCGTTTGGGTTCCGACAGACTTCGTTTGTCAAAGATTCAAGATTCTCGAATAAACACACCCCTGCTGTAATCAAGGTTGACATTGGTTTTACACATTCTGCACTGGCCTTTAGCCTCGGGATTCTCCAACCCCACAATAAGTCATAACGCCAAGGCTCACAGGTGCCGACCTCGAAGCGTAGCGTAGGGGTCGGCATCCTTGTAGAGCCGTTTGTTCAACCATAGGATTACTACCGAGCCTCGTGCCTCGGCACGGTTACTAATCCTTCATTTGTTATGCATTTTATTTTGAATTGAAAACAACAGGTGATTTAGGCTCTGTGTTTACATTAAGTTGAAAAACATCTGGCCTTGCGTAATGCCCTGTTACATCAAAATCAATTTTGGCTTTTGTAATTTCGTCCAAATCCAGCACCGCATATAAAATGCCTTCTTTATCCCAAAGTGGTCCCGCAATAAGTTCACCGGATGGCGCAACAATAACACTACCACCTCTACACATCACATCAGGTTGGTCAGCCAATTCCTCACTTGTTTCTAAATAGGTCGGATACATCTCTTTTGTAACAAATTGATTACACCCAAGAACGAAACAGCGACCTTCACAAGCAATATGACGAACTGTAGACTGCCATGTCTCTCGTGAATCAGCCGTTGGTGCTAGATAAATTTCTATGCCCTGACCATACATCGCCATACGAGCAAGTGGCATATAGTTTTCCCAGCAAATAAGACCACCTATTTTCCCGAATTCAGTTGAAAAACAGGCATTGTGCTTCCATCACCTTCTCCCCATATTAGGCGTTCTGATCCTGTTGGTTTTAGTTTTCTATGCTTTCCAATTAAATTTCCTTCAGGTGAAAAATAAAGCATTGAGCAGTAAAGTGTTTCACCCCCTGATTCACCATCTCGCTCAATAACACCAATAGACATATACACACCTGCATCCTTGGCCGCCTTTCCTAAACTGGCTACTTCCGAACCTGAGGTGTCAATTGCGTTATCCCAATAGCGTTTCCACAATGCGCGACCTTCCTCATTTCGGTTGCCAATTTTCATACCAAAAGTAAACCCTCTAGGTAGGCAGGTATGAATGCTTCAGGCAAAAGAACAATTTCACTTCCTTCATTGCCAGCCTCTTTAACCAACTGGCAGGCCTTTTTGATTGATTCTGCCTTATCAAATAAAACAGATGCAGCTTGAACAACAGCAACTTTTAACCTTTTTCACGAAATCTCCTCGTTTTCTTTATGCATAACGAATAAGGATAGATCGTGGTTCGTTCCTCTCACATGATCCATCCTTATTCGTTCGGTGCATATTTATTTGGTTGCTATTACGGTGACAAAGCCCTGATCAACGGTCAACTCAATCTGAGTAAAGCCAACATTTGAAAGCTGTTCGTCCACCCATTCCTTCGACAACCTTAGTTTTCTGTAGTAACTCTTGTTGAGACACCATTTGCCATCTTTTTTCCTATACACAAGATCATGAACCTTAACCTTCTCTGGTTCGTATTCTATAAAGCATGTAAATATTGTATTTTCATCACTCTTCACAGGGATGAAACGATCAAGCTCAGAAAGTTCAAATGACAGATCACGAAAGGTGATGATGAAGCGCCCGCCTTTCTCCAATGAGGTCATAACTTTCTCAAAAAGATGTACAACCCTATCCTTGGAATCAAGATGAATAAGTGTGTCCGTCATACAGACAATAAGCTCGGTGTTGCCTTCTGTGTGTTTGTCAAAATCTACAAGGTCATCATGGATTATCGTGATAGGCAGCCCAGTACACTGGCCTTTCATTTCACTCAGTAACTTTTTATCAATATCGATGGCAGTTACGGTAAAACCTGCTCTGGCCAATGGAATAGATTGAAATCCGCTTCCAGCTCCAAGATCTATAGCTATACCAGAACGAACAGGATTTATCTTATGTGTTTGGAAAAAATCGATATTCTTTTTATACCACTGTCAAAACCGCCAAACATCCAAGTATACACGTCTGATAAGACATTATTATAATGCTCTTTAACTGTGGGCATAAGCTATATATCCTCTATATTTATCCAAGCCACCGAACGTTTCCAAATAAGCGGTATCGTCCGCTTCATTTGGTTTGTTGAACGAAGCCGCTATCGCGGCAGAAAAACAATTCAAAATCGTGTATACTCCTGCAATTGCTCAATTCCGGGCATATATAAACAAAGGAGTTTGCCATGAAC
>LQAI01000177.1_pt1 | contig 12537 bp, 8 predicted proteins | sample 1535821 | NCBI WGS metagenome assembly LQAI01 (sample SAMN04331586, study PRJNA305678) | bioreactor metagenome | isolation source: bioreactor_5 inoculated with Wadden Sea sediment 1st replicate of a... | place: Germany:Bremen | reverse complement strand
GCGATCGTACCGATACCAGTACCAATCATCCCAGTCTCTTGCTATTGGGATTCTTCTGTCCTCATATATGATGGCAACCCACCAAATCATTGGTTTTTCTGTTAATCCCAGTCCTCTGGGATCAACAATCTCTTGAAATGAATCTTCGAGAAGCCGATCACCCTCTCAGACTCAAAGATACTGTGTGGATTCGTACAAAATATTCTGCTGTTTGGAGCTGTTATACGGATTCAGGAAAGAGAGAAGAATGATTCTCAGTTGATAACACTGTTGTAAAGATATGATTTTATTAGTTGAGGATGCTACACTATTTCTTTTTCCTCTGTATTATGTTAGCATCAAAAAATTGCTGAGTTAATCGAGGTTTGTCTAATGGAACTAAAAACTATAAAAGAAATGGCGAAAAAATCTTTTTCACATACTTTAATTTCGCCTGAGGATATTGAAGAAGCCATAAGAATCCGTTTGGTTGAACAAAAATTTCTAGAGCTATTTTCAGATGGTAAATTGAATGGTACCGTTCATACCTGTGTAGGTGAGGAGTTTTCAGCAGTTTCTATTTCTAGCAAATTGACAATGGATGATTGGATTACTTCTAATCATAGATGTCATGGACATTTTATTTCAAAAACAAAAAATTGGAAAGGATTGATTGATGAATTAAGAGGTTTTTCAACAGGTGTTTGTAAAGGTATCGGTAGTAGCCAACACCTTTACACGCAGGGATTTCTATCAAATGGGATACAGGGCTCATTGCTTCCGGTTGCCACGGGGATCGCGCTCGATAAAAAGATAAAAAATGAAAAAGGTATAGTCGTTTCCTACTTGGGTGAGGGGACCCTCGGAGAGGGTGTGTTTTATGAAACATTGAATATAGCTGCATTGTTAAAGACTAAGCAATTATTTGTTTGTGAAAACAATTTTTATTCTCAATCCACATCTCAGAGTAATAATTTAGCCGGCGATATTCTAAAAAGAGCTGATTCTTTTGGAATCAGCATATTTGAAGCTAATACCTGGAATCTGGAAAATTTATATAAAATTGCCGAAGAAGCGATAAATACTGTTCGGTCTGGAAAACCCGCATTTTTATTAATCAAAACATATCGTTTAAATCCTCATTCAAAAGGAGATGATAATAGGGATGGGGCAGAAATTGATTTTTTTCAAAATTATGATCGACTAAACTTAATTTTAGAGACAAAAGAATGGAATCAAAGAAAAAATGAAATACTAACAGAAATCGAAGTTCACATTAGAGACAGTAAAGAGGAGTTTTTTAATATATCAGAATATAGTGGGACCAACTTCCAAGAAATCATCAGTGCGTGACAACAGAAACTGTTGTCAATAAAAAAGTTCGCATGGTAAAAGCTTTGAATGAAGCTTATTTTGCTACATTAGAGCAGGGATGTGTTCACTTGGGTGAAGATATATGTGATCCCTATGGGGGTGCTTTCAAAGTTTCAAAAGGGTTTTCTACAAAATATCCTGAGACAGTAATTGGAACACCAATAAGTGAAGCTGCAATTACTGGTATATCAATAGGGATGTCTTTGATGGGCACCACAAGTTTTGTTGAAATTATGTTTGGTGATTTCTTGACTCTCTGTGCAGATCAAATAATCAATAACGCATCAAAGATGCATCATATGTATGCATTTCAGGCTAATGTACCCATGCGATTACGAACTCCCATGGGGGGGAAGAGAGGCTATGGACCTACCCATTCACAGTCATTGGAAAAGTATTTTCTAGGAATAGCCAATTTTTCTGTAATATCACTTTCTTCTCTTGTTGATCCTTTGAACTACATATTAGAATTAGATAAGTTGAAAGGTCCTGCTTTAATACTAGAAAATAAGGTTGATTATGCAAATTACCTTTGGCAGGATACACCGTATTTTATTCTAAAGAAAGAAAGTAGACATCTTGGGAATCTTATCCTATCTCCATCTAAACAAGATCCATCATTAACAATTGTTTCCTATGGAGAAACTGCTCGAATGATAGCAGATAGTATGGAAATGATTTTTGATGAAACTGATTATGTACCAGAATTAATTGCTCTAGCACTTTTAAATCCGATTGATACAGCTGCAATTGAAAAGTCTGTAGCTAAAACGAAAAGAATCGTAATCGTTGAAGATGGTTCTATAGATTTTGGAATTGGTTCCGAAATTATTTCTCTGCTTGTTGAAGAGCAGGTAACTCTTGATTCTGTGTTACGAATCGGGGCGTTGCCAGTACCTATCCCATCTTCAAAAAATCTTGAAAACTCAACATTACCAAACATTGATAAGGTAATTGATATGATTATGAATATTAAGTGAGGTTTTTATGACTGAGGTTTTTTATAAGAAAAATAATGTTAATGATGAGAATATCCAAATTGTTGAAATACACAAGGAGTCTGGTTCTTTTTGTTGAACAAAACGAACTGATTTTAGATGTTGAAACATCAAAAGAAAATATCGAGATTGTAGCACCTGAAGATGGATATATTAGTCATTCTTTAGAAGAAGGTATGACTATCTCTGTTGGGCAAATTCTTTTTATTATTGATGATGATAAAGCAAATAATCAAAAGATTAGGAATCCACAGACTGTGTGTGATAGTTGTGATAGTAAAGAGATCAGTGAAGCAAGGTTCTCAAAAAAAGCCCTAAGGACAGCTACTGAACTTGGCGTAGATGTTTCAGTCTTTGAAAGTGGTCTTGTTACCGAAAATGACATTTTAGATTATGCAAATAAAAAAGTTGAACATTTTTCAGAAAGAGAATGTTCGGAAAATGAAGATAATGACCTTGCCAAGTTACCTCTTAGACCCAATAGTATTGTTATTCTTGGAGGTGGTGGGCATGCCAAGATGTGTATTGATATCTTACGTCAGCGTAAAGAATATGAAATAATTGGAATTGTTGATTCAGTGATTCCCGTCAATACAAGAATTTGTGGTGTCAATGTAATAGGATCTGATAGCATACTAAAAGATTTATATAACCAAGGTGTTAAGTATGCAGTAAATGGGATTGGTTCTGTATCTAACCCGCCAGTTCGAAAGAAGCTATTCTTAAAACTGAAAGATATCGGTTTTATTGTCCCAAACTTAATACATCCCAAAGCTGTGGTAGAACCGAGTGTGACTATGGGGGAAGGCAATCAGATTATGATGGGAGTATGTGTAGGAAGTGATGCTCAGATTGGTGATAATTGTATTATTAATTCAGGTTCTATAGTTTCTCATGATTCTAAGTTGCTTAATCATTGCCACATTGCTCCTGGATCTATTTTAGCTGGGCAAGTGGAGATTGGTGAATTAACGGTAGTTGGTATGGGGGTAACTATATATATAGGAAGAAAAATTGGTGCAAATACCATTATTAGAAATGGTGTAAACATATTCAAGGACGTTAAATCTGATTCCGTTGTCACAAAATAAAAAAAGTTTTGGTGGGAGAGGTTTATCAAATTTTTAATTTTTCTTTTGATGTTTTAAAAGTAATAGATAAAATATTATCTATTACTGAGGCTCATCTGCATTCCTGCAACACAATGAAACACTACTGATGCTGGGTGAACACCCTTTTAACAGGTTATTAGTGATATCTTTACTTCCGAGTATTGCGCTGGGGGTACATTTATTGTATGCTGTTTTTGTTGTCACTGCCTGCCTTTACAGATTGAGTCGTGTGTCACTGAGTGGAACATACAGACTTCTTTTTTGAAATAGCATCTGGCAGAGATGACATGGTTGAAGTGATATGGCAGGGGAGAGATGCCATATAGCTACTGTTGGGTATCCTATGGGGTAACACCTGTAGGGTATGGACATGCTTGTGATACGGATTCGAGGACGGCACTACGAACGACAGTGTAACTCTTGGAGAGTTTATTTGTTGTCCTAGTTGTTGGTTGAGAGGGTTTTCGTTACTTCAGGTATGCAACGTGTATGGCAACAGCTGGTATGAAAAAAAGTTTATTGCACAGCAAGTGCTGACCAATGCGATGCATGGTCGGTTTGTTTTGTGATGATGAGAATAAAGTATTCCTTTTCAGTTGTTTAGCAGCCAAGCTGCTTGGATCAGTTGTTCGTTCAACTGGCTGTATTCGTTCTGTAACATCCCTGAAATAACTACTACCATCTCATGCGATCTATCATGACGTACTGCGTCCGATAAAGCGGACACAGGGACCTTGTGGGTTTTTTCCGTATGCCCGGATAGCTGGTATCAGAACACAGCGGCTCTTCCGGTGCCGGTAAGACAGACTAAGGTTTAGGCAGGTAGAGCTCTGTTCCAGGATCATGTATGGACCGTATATAAAAAAGTTGACTACCGGGGTACCTATTACTGTTTCTGCAAATGAGTAATGATTTGAAAAAATCAGAAAATCTGAGAAAGGACTGGTATGAAATATAAGATCAGACGCATACGGAAATACGCTGTATTAGGGCTCATCGATATCTTCCTGCTGCTCGCCTCCTGGGAACTCGCTTATTACATCAATAATCAGCACCTCTGGGCGATCGGGGATACCTATCCCCGACTCTGGGCGATCCTGCTTGCAGTAGCATTACAGATCGGTCTGTTCATCTATACCAGGCTCTACAGGATATCATTGAAGCAGGTTTCACTGGAACTGGTCTATCAGGGCGGACTGCCCCTTGCCATAGGGGACTTCCTGATCCTGATCCTGATGTTCACCCAGACCGAAGGCGGGACGAACGTCCTGCATATCCTGCTTCCCTACTGGGCCTTCAGCATCCTCGCGATCTTCTCCTACCGGGTAGTCCTGAGAATATCGGGAGGGTACACCTTCATAGATACCAACCATATCAACCTCCCCAGAACACTCCTCTACGGAGGTGGTTCAGTGGGAGACCAACTGCTCAGACTCTACCGTAAGGACCAGCTGGAATATAAGATCGTCGGGATCCTAGATGATGACCCCGTCAAGCACCGGATGCTGATGCACGGCATGGAAGTCTACGGTGGCGCAGATGAACTGGAAGCATGCATCAAGAAACTGGATGTGAAAGCGATCATCATCGCATCGGTGAAGATAGAGAAAGACCGGATCAATGAGATCCTCGATATAGCAAGCCGGTATGAGGTCTCGGTGAAGATCGTACCGAGTCTCTTTGAGATCGAAGAGGACCAGGTGAATGCTACCGATCTGCGTGACATCAACGTGAACGACCTCTTGGGCCGTGCCCCCATCGTGATAGACAAGACACCGATCATACAGCTCGTAGAGGGAAAAAGAGTATTGATCACCGGAGCCGGTGGATCAATCGGGAGCGAGATAGCCAACCAGATCCTGGGCTATAATCCCAAACAGGTCCTGATCCTGGACATAGACGAGACCGAGATCCATAACCTCTCGCTCTCCCTCAACAACTACGCAGCAGCCTTCAGCAACACCATCATCCCGATCGTCTGTGACGTTCGGGATGCACAGAAGATCGACAGGATCATGCAGGAGTACCGACCACAGATCGTATTCCATGCTGCAGCCTATAAGCATGTTCCCCTCATGGAGTACTTCCCCGAGGAAGCCATGAGGACCAATATCGGAGGCACCTACAACGTGATGACCTCTGCGGTGAAGGCAGAAGCAGAACGCTGCATCCTGATCTCTACCGACAAAGCCGTGAACCCTACCAACATCATGGGAGCTACCAAGAGGATGGCAGAACTCATAGGGTCTGCCTGTTCCAACAGCACGACCGAGATCGTTGCCGTACGCTTCGGTAACGTCCTGGGAAGCCGTGGCTCCATGCTCCCGCTCTTTCTGGATCAGATACAGCGGGGTCTTCCCATAACCGTAACCCATAAGGATATCATACGATACTTCATGACCATCCCCGAAGCAGTCTCCCTGGTCTTCCTCTCAGGAGCCGTCTCCAAAGGCGGTGAGATCATGGTCCTTGATATGGGGAAACCGGTGAATATCTACCAGTTCGCCCAGAAGCTCGTCAAGAGATTCGGTAATGGGAAATCCCGTGTGGTAGTCACCGGACTGCGCCCCGGAGAGAAGCTCTATGAAGAGCTTCTGACCAACGAGGACGTAGCCATGCCTACCAGCTATGACAAGGTATTCAAAGCCAAGGTCAGTAATGGACATGACATACAGATCATCAAGCGCTTCGTAGATGAGATCACCAGCAAAGAAGTAGATAACAAGAATCTCATTGACACCCTCTGCTCCTATGTCCCCTGCTTTGATGCACAGACCAAGATGAGAAAAGAAGCATAGGCTTACGCCTATGCTTGGACCAAGAATAAGGGATGTGGATAAGAGAAGCAGAGAGCAAAGAGAAAGAATACTAGCATGAAGCAGGGGATCAGAAGCAAAGAGCAAGAAGAAGAGAACCAAGAGCATAGAAGCATGAGATAGGCAGTCAAGAGCTTAGCATCATGAGATATTGCTTTGGTGTAAGAAGGGGCATGAAGCGAGAATCCCAGAACTAAGAGCGTTATGTAGGTAGCAAAGCGCTATAAACCATGAGATATGGGTTCTGGTGCAAGAATGGGCATGTAGCAGGGAAGATCAAAGAGCATGGATATCTCTTTGTCTTCGGTGCAAGCTGAGGAATGTTGAATAGGGGTTAGGGCTTGTCAGAAGTGCTATGAAGCGAGAGAAACCAAGAACCAAGAATAAAGAGCATGATATAAGTAGCTAAGCGCTAAGGATTATGAGATACGGGAAGTATGAGATATGGGTTTTGGTGCAGATAGAGGCATGAAGAAGGGAAGACTAAAGAGCGTGAATATCTCTTTGTCTTCGGTGTAAGCTGAGGAATGCTGAATAGGGGTTAGGGCTTGTCAGAAGTGCTATGAAGCGAGAAAAACCAAGACCAAGAATATTGAGCATGAGATAAGGGTTTCGGTGTAGGCACGGGCATGAAGCTGGTAGGGTAAAGAGTAGATCATACAGGGTACTAATAGAAGAATATATTCAGTGCCTATTCAGGAAACAAGCAGCATCACATGGTATGAAACCTGTAAGAAGCTTGTCCCGATACGAAAGAAGAGATGTGAATAGAAATCAACCAAGGGTATGTGATCTTCTCTTGTACACATGAGGAGATCATCGATAAGGGCAGAACCTGATGTATACGGTAAAAAGATCAGTCTTAAAAACATCCTGTATGATACTTGCACTGCTGCTGGTAAGCAGCAGTGCCCTCTCTGCAGCAGGAACCTATCTTGCCGTCCCCTTGGATGACCCGGTATACCAGATCTTGGAATCAGCACAGATTCGAGGTCTGATAGAGAGACTTCCTAGTACCAAGCCCTACAGCAGAGCGACCGTGAAGAGTTCACTGCAGCAGCTTCTAAGCCGGCAGGACAGCCTCTCAGAGACAGAAGTAGATACCGTATCACGATATCTGGCGCACTATACAGAGAACGAACAAGAGAACGACACACCAAGTATACAAAGTATCCTGAACAGAGGAAGCATCTCCTATGCAAGTGACTACCTGAGTGCTGTCATGGGGGCACAAGTAGGCTCACTCAACGGATGGAGCTTTACCCTTGGGGATACCTCACCGCAGCAACTTGATTCCGGATACGAAGAGATGCTGAATCTTTATTTGAAGGGAGACCTTGGTACAGATCTCAAAGACAAGGACCCGGCACTCTCCTATGCCTTTGATATGGGGTTCGGAGTAGTCAGTATAGCAGGACAGAACTATACAGGAGCAAAGCTCAAGGTTCTGGATCAAACAGCCTTTGCTCCCTATACCTTCACGCCATCCTGGGAAGGATACTCCTACAGCCTGCTTGACCCCTTCAATAATGTAACTGGTGATGCAGGACTCTATATTGCCTTCAGCATGGATCCTCAGGTCTCTACGCAGCTATTTGGAGACCATTTGAAGCTGAGTCTCTCACGGATCCCAAGGAACTGGGGACTGGGTGAAGACAGCCTGCTGTTATCAGGGCAGGCATCTCCCTTTGTATCGCTTTCGATGGAAGCGAAGATCTTTGACTGGATAGACTACTCCTTCCTGACCGGTACCCTGGAGAATTATGGGGACAGTACTGCTTCAAGTGCCTTGCAGAATATGATCTCCATACGGTCGGTCGATGTACGACCGACGGATTGGCTCTATATTGGCGTACATGAAGCAGTAGTATGGCCTAAGAGACTGGAACTTGGGTATATGAACCCTCTTATCTTCTCCTCTCTCTATCAGGGGATGATTGGAGACTATGACAATATATACGGGGGATTGAGTCTTGGTCTCTCTCTACCTAAGGCTGTTGATCTCTATGGTTCCTTCTTCTTCGATGAGTTCAGTCCTACAAGCTTTGCAGATCTCTTTGAACGGGTACGTAACTTCTTTACCTTTCAGGTCGGGATCAAAGCAGTGATACCGAAATCGATCCTGCCTATGATCGATTTCGGGACTCTTACGGTGCAGTATTCCAAGATAGAACCGTTTACCCTGACTCATGCTCCGACAGACGTGCCCTGGGTCTCCTCAAAGATTCTATAGGGCTTGATTCTAGAGTGTATGAATCCTTCGTCACCAACGGTGAGGGGTATGCAGTAAACTGGACCCTAACAGTGATGAACTGCTGATCAAAGCAGCAGCTGTGATCAGCAGTTCCATCTCCATGCATGGGTCGTATCAGATGATACGGCATGGTACCTATGGAGGTGATTATAATGCACCGTTAGAGGCCTATTCCGGGGGAGAAAGTGACGTAGTAAATGGGATTCTCCCTGATGGTATGGTCTACCCTGACTGGCTAGACGGCTATGAAGCAGGTGATGAGGACGATGTAGAGACCTTGCAGAAGAGTTTTCTTCATGATGGTGATTATGACTGGTATCATATCTTCGCCCTTGGCGGGAGGCTGAACCTGAGAGATATGCTTGATGTTCCATTACGCATATCAGTGACGAATTCAGTGGTCTACCAGTCACCACTGATGAACTGGTAGATGTTATAGAAGGATCAAAGTCTTTGAAGAACTATCTTACCGTAGCAGTACAGGTATGGGGAGAGTAGGGATAGAGCACGTAGTAGGGGAGCAGAAGAAGAGTTCTCCAGGATGAGAAGAGAAGAGAAGATAGGCTTAGAGAAGAGAGGATAAGAGGAAAAACATACTGCAGGTAGTGGATAAGAAGAGACCTGATACCTGCTTTGTGTATGCATAAGAAAAAGTTTTTATGGTTCTTTTGTTGATAATCGATCGTATGGGATGGTTAGTACAGTCTTTCTGCATGGAGACAGATGAAAAGTAATATACTTGATTTCTATGGTGATGCGCAGTTAATGTGAATCTTGGTAAATTTTCATGGTAAACACATGAGATTTTGGTTGCATTACTGCAGGGTACTCTGTTATTATAGCTTTCAATGGGTGCGTGATAAAGCATGAACGAGTAAAACAGTATGGAATACCATAGGTGTTTTATACTGTTAGTTCTTTGCTGCAGAACTGCACCTGCTAATGATCTTATAGTGAGAGGCGTTGCTGTTTTTCTCTATGAGATGGTATACCGAGTATGTTTCGGCTGCCGGTGTATTGGGATAAAGACCTCGCAAGAACGTAGTATGTATACACATATTACAGCGAAGCTTTGCCCCGATAGCTTCCTACAGACAATTCAACCACAGAAAAGAGTATTATCATTTCTCTCTATTTCAGGGCTTTTGCGCTTTGAAATGTATCAATACATGCAGGCTGTTCAAATCTTGAACAGCCTGTAAACCATACACTATGCAGAAAGACAAACAGAACACAGAACTGACTATCCTTACCTATATAGAACAGAACTCAGATGCTACCCAAAGAGATCTCTCTGAACATACAGGGGTCTCTCTGGGTACTATGAACTTGTTACTGAGAACTATAGTGAAGAAAGGGTTAGTCAAGATAGTACGATTACAACCTAACTCAATAAAGTACTTCCTCACACCTGCAGGTATAGCCAGCAAGGTGGAGAGGACCTACGGGTATGTGGTACGGACATACCAGGAAGTATTGCGCCTGAGAAGACGTATGATCACTGCAGTGAACGACCTTGCTTCACGAGAAGGAGCAGAGAAAGTGCTCTTCTTTGGAAGAGATGATGAACTTGCAGGACTTATTGGAGAATTGATCGATGAAGGTACCTTCGTCGTTGAATCCTGCATGACCATGGGGATAGAAGAACTTGTAGAAGCGTTAGAAAGAACAGCATCTGTTCAGCAAAAAGCTGAAGTCGGCGCAGTAGATAAAGACAACATTGAAGATTATGATGATGCTACAGTTATAGACAATGGTGAAGAACAAGATAGAGATATTATTGAAGATGAGAATACCTGTATTGGTACAGATAATAGTGCAAATGACAGTAGTTCAAGAGGCAGAGGCCAAGAAGAAGCAATATATATATCTTTGGAAGCAATGAAGAAAGCTAATAAGAAAGTAATTATTATTGTCTGGGAAGAATCAAGCAGAGAACTGCTTGAAGAGTATGGGATCAAGTCTGTGAATGTGATGGGGTCCATTGAGATCTAGGGATTTGTGGATAATAGTCCATAGTGAAACAGTAGGTATTGATAGTAGTTTAATCTGAATACACTGTTGAAGAGTTATGATAATCTTGCGGGTATGCTTGTAGATAATAAGGATGAATGGGATATGGCAGAAAAGATATGGTTAGCTTCTCCTCATATGAGTGATGAGGGGTATGAGATGCAGTATGTGCAAGAAGCGTTTGATACCAACTGGATTGCGCCACTTGGGACTAATGTGAATGAGTTCGAAAAAGAGCTTGCTGCAAAAGTAGGGGCTCCCTATGCTGCTGCATTGACTTCGGGGACTGGTGCTATTCATTTGGCGCTGAAAGCGGCAGGTGTTGGTGAAGGTGATATCGTCTTATGCCCTACACTTACGTTCTCTGCTACAGCAAACCCTATTATCTATGTGAACGCTACTCCTGTATTCATCGATAGTGACTTTACGACATGGAATATGGATCCGAAAGCTCTGGAAGCAGCTTTTGAGAAGTATGGAAAGAAGATAAAGGCTGTACTGGTGGTACACCTGTATGGTCTTTCTGCTGATATGGATACAATCATGGCCATATGCGATAAGTACCAGGTGCCGGTCATTGAAGATGCAGCTGAGAGCCTGGGTACGTACTATAAAGGGAAGCATACCGGGACTTTGGTGATTATGGGATCTTCTCGTTCAATGGGAACAAGATCATCACCACCTCCGGAGGTGGTATGCTTGTTTCCAGAGATGAAGAGAAGATCCAGAAGGTCAGATTCTGGTCTACACAGTCCAGAGATAAAGCAAGACATTACCAGCATAGTGAATTGGGATTCAACTATCGTATGAGTAATGTCGTTGCTGGTATAGGTAGAGGACAGCTGAAAGTTCTTGATCAAAGAGTCGCTAAGAAGAGATATATCTTTGAATACTATAAGAGAGAACTATCAGGAATAACAGATATATCTTTCATGCCTGTGAATGACTGGAATGAACCGAACTTCTGGTTGAGTTGTATTACCCTTACTGGTGAAGTAAGACCGATAGATATCATGGAACGGTTAGAAGAAGATAATATTGAATCACGACCTATTTGGAAACCGATGCACATGCAGCCATACTTTGCTGAATATGACTATATTGGTTCTGATGTAAGTGGACAGCTATTCAAACATGGAGTCTGTCTACCCTCTGATACGAAGATGACTGATGAAGATCTAGAGAGGATATGTAAGAGCGTGAATTCATTATGGGAATAGGGCATTGGTTATGACTACGAGTGAACTAAAGCCAAGTAAAAACATATATAAAAGATTTCTCAAAAGACCAATGGACTTCATTCTTTCATTGATCGCAATTATTGTGTTAAGTCCAGTACTTTTAATTGTTGCGATTCTTGTTAGGTTAAAGCTGGGTAGCCCGGTGTTATTCAAGCAGAAAAGACCGGGGCTTACTGAGAAGATCTTCACCATGTACAAGTTCAGGACAATGACGAATGAGAGAGATGAACATGGGGAGTTACTGCCTGATAGTGTACGATTGAAGAAGTTTGGAAGAACGCTAAGAACAACATCACTTGATGAATTACCTGAACTGTTTAATATTATAAAAGGTGATATGAGCATAGTAGGACCAAGACCCCTTCTGGTGCAGTATCTTCCTTTGTATACCAGAAAACAAAAACGAAGACATGAAGTTCGTCCAGGCCTGACAGGCAGGGCTCAGGTGAGCGGTCGAAATGCAATCAGTTGGGAAGATAAGTTTAATCTGGATGTTGAGTATGTTGACCATGTCAGGTTTTTACAAGATTGGAAGATCATCTTTCTTACTATGAAGAAGGTGTGTGTTAAAGAAGGTATATCATCGAGTACAGCAGTTACCATGGAATGCTTCAGGGGTGCTAAAAAGAGGTAGTGGGGTTTTTAATCTATAGTTTCCGCCATAATATTCTAACAACATGCACTTTGAATACTGAAAACCCCAAACTGTTCGTGAAATGTTGAGAAATCCTTCAGTATAACGTGATATTT
>LQAI01000176.1_pt1 | contig 12542 bp, 15 predicted proteins | sample 1535821 | NCBI WGS metagenome assembly LQAI01 (sample SAMN04331586, study PRJNA305678) | bioreactor metagenome | isolation source: bioreactor_5 inoculated with Wadden Sea sediment 1st replicate of a... | place: Germany:Bremen | reverse complement strand
GGTGTTGCTGGTCAGGTCTCGCAGGTTGTCAATCAACTCATAGAGGCGGTGGAAGTGATCGTAGATATCTCGGAAATAGACCCGGCTGCCTGCTCCAACATCCAAATAGTCCCCCCGGGCCATCTTATTGAATACTTCCCGCTGCGGGGCAACCACCTGACGCAGGCCCATCAACCCTTGTTTCATATTCGAAATCAATTCCAGCATTTCAGGTTCGGGACGTTTAAAAACCTGGTCCTCCAGATCATTCAGAATCAGATCAATCTTTTCGGCTGATAGGATGAAATCGTCCGCACCATTATCCATGATCAGATAAAGCAGATGGATAGGTGTTGAACCGAGGTGCTGGGGGTTACGCAAAACAAGCTGCCAAATCTTTTCGACCCCCAAATTGCCTTTTTCCTGGTGGGTGACGATATAATTGTTGCTGATGAAAACATCCAGCTCTCGAGTAGTAAAAGCCTCATCAAAGTCCTGATTGGGATTGATAATCCTCAACACCAAATATAAATATGCACCCCAGTCATCAATTCGGGGCACATGAGTCTCTTCCAAAGCATCTTCGATCGCCAGGGGATGGAAATTAAAGACATCCATCAGCATCTCACGGCTGGATTCAACAGGTTCATCATGAATATTGACCCAGACAAAGCGGTCCTCTGCCGCCAGGGCGGTTTTCAAATCTCCGAGTGGGACATTGAGGTAAATTTCCTGCTCCGGTCGCCAAACCATATTTTCAATCATCGGTCCACTCCTGTGTCCTGCCAGGTCTTATCGATTCTTCATTTCTCCATTATAGTGCAAGCGATCCGCAACCAGCACAGGAAAAATCAGCATACAGGGTCATATCAGTCTGCTTTAATCACAGCTCTGTTATATTGACCGCGACTAAGCTGGAAAAATCGCGTATAATCCACTGGATTGTCATAAAAATAGAAAACCGGACCAGAGAAACAGTTTATGAACATCATCATTGCCAACACTGGAAATCGCCTTTATATTATGAAACCCAACCGACTCTCACTGGGAGGCCGCCAATGAGCAAATCCATCATCCTCTTCGATATGGATGGCGTCCTGCTGGAACAAGTCGGTTACCATACTGCCCTGATTGCTGCCGTAAAACGGATCGGTGCAGCCCTCGGGATGCCTAACGCCGCAATCACACCAGGTGAAATCGGCAGGTTTGAGGCCATGAGTGTGACCAACGAGTGGGATTCCCAATCCATTTGTGCCGCCCTGATGCTGATTGACCTCTGGAAACTGGATGGCTCTATCCGTTATGACCGGATCACGCCCCGCAACCCCATCGTCACCGAGGAAGGGCCGGACATTTCCGCTTTTTTAGACCGCTTCACCGAGATTGGCGACGATCCCGGTCCCAGGGCTTATGAGATTCTGGCCAATGAAAACCCCTGGCTGGATACCGCTCAACGGGAATATCTCGAATTGATCCTTTTCAATACCCGTGACATTTACTCCTCTCCCCTGCTGCCGGCCTATCAGGAAACCGTCTTGGGCAGCGAGGTTTTCCAACAACATTACGGGCTGACTCCGCGGCTCAATGCGGAGAGTTTCCTGATGACCCAGGACTCCCGGGTGATGACCGATTCCAAGCATGCAGAACTGCTGGACTGGCTCGATATGCCTGAACACCAGGCCGGCATTCTGACCAACCGCCCCTGCAAGACCCCGCCTGGTTACCTCAGCTCACCCGAAGCCGAAATCGGCGCTAAAATTGTTGGCCTGACGGATCTTCCCCTGATGGGGTCCGGCACCCTGGCCTGGTTTGCAGAAACCCAGATCCATATCCCAGATCACCTCCTTTTCAAACCCCATCCCCTCCATGCCCTCGGACTCTTACAGCTGATTCTGGGGCAGACGGTGGAAGACGCCCTGCGGATGTCTTATGACCTTTTGGAGGCCGCGGTGAGAGGGCTGCCTGGGAGGCATTGGATAGCGCCCGGGTTACGGTGATTGAAGACACATTCAAGGGCCTGGCGTGTGGCTTGGCAACTCAAAAAGCCCTGGCCAAGATTGATATCCCCATCCATTTGCAACTGATCGGCATTTCCAAACACCCTGAAAAGCGGGCAATCTTAGCTCGTTATACCAACTGGCTTATGGACGACCTCAATGCCATCTCCTGGGATGCCATATAGGTCAGAATAAAAAGAGATACAATTAGGCATCACCCGTCCAAGAACTAACTGGAGGAAAACTTGGCTGACGAAAAGAATAATTCCCCGGAAAATAACAAATCTGCTCCTGCCCCAACCCCGGTGGCAGAAACGACGGCCCAAACCCACCACTCGATCACGCTGAACGGTCAAAAGATTGATTACACCGTCACCACCGGCACGATCATCCTCAAGGAAGAGGACGTGGAAGAGGGCGAAAAAACAAAAAGCCAGCATCTTCTACGTCGCCTATACGAAAGAAAACCCGGAACCCAACCCGCCCCCTCACCTTTTCGTTCAATGGCGGGCCGGGATCTTCTTCCGTTTGGATGCATCTGGGCCTGGTTGGACCCAAGCGGGTCTTGATGACCGAAGAAGGCGAACCTGTTGGCCCACCCCACAAGCTCGTGGATAACGAATTTCCCTGTTCGATGTGACCGATCTGGTATTCATTGATCCGGTCAGCACCGGATATAGCCGCACCGTCCCCAAAGAAAAACCCGATCAATTCCACAGTGTCCGCAAGGACATCGAATCGGTTGGAGAATTTATTCGGATCTGGACCACCCGCAACCAGCGTTGGACCTCACCCAAATTCCTGATCGGTGAAAGTTATGGCACCACGCGCGCAGCCGGCCTGGCCGGGTACCTGCATCAGCGGCACGGTATGTACCTGAACGGGATTATGTTCGTCTCCTCCATCCTGAATTTCATGACTGCCAAGTTTGATGAAGGTAATGACCTGCCCTTCATCCTGTTCCTCCCCTCCTACACCGCCACAGCCTGGTATCATCACAAACTCCCGGCTGATCTGCAGGAGGACCTTGAAAAAGCCGTTGCCGAAGCTCGGGAATTTGCCATGAACGATTACGCCCTGGCATTAATGAAGGGCAACGACCTCAAAGGTGAAGAAAAACAACACATTGTGGAAAAATTAGTCCGGCTGACTGGCCTCTCCAAGGATTACATCGAACAAACCAACCTGCGGATCAACATCCACCGGTTCTGCAAGGAACTGCTGCGGGATGAAGGCCTGACCATTGGCCGGCTCGACAGCCGCTATAAAGGCTTTGATACCGATTCAGTTGGTGAGTTCCATGAAGTGGACCCCAGTTATTCGGCCATCCTGGGGCCCTATACCGCCACAATGTATGACTATCTCCGGCGGGACCTGGAATATGAGACTGATTTGCCCTATGAAATCCTCAAATCGCTCTATGAAACCTGGAAATATGAAAGCTACCAGAACCACTATGTGAACACCGCGGCTGACCTGCGGCGCGGCTTCCAGCTTCACCCCGGGCTGAAGGCGATCGTCTGCAACGGGTATTACGACCTGGCAACCCCCTTCCTGGCCACAGAATACACCTATAAGCACATTCCGCTGCCGGAAATGCAGCAAGCCAACATCAAGATGACCTATTACCCCGCGGGGCACATGATGTACCTGCACCTGCCGTCATTAGAAAAGGTGTCGAAGGATTTGCATGACTTCATCGCAGAAGCAGTGTAAATTTCGATAGATGATTATATAAAAACGCTCTTCGGGTTTTCCGGGGAGCGTTTTTGGTTTAATTCAAAGGTATCACATGCGCCGGGCGGCACATGACCTATAAAAATGCCCCCCATCCTCATTACCCATACCCTCCTCCAGCACTGGTTAAAATACCCCTCAGGGGGCAGGTCAGCTAACTGTTCATTGGCTATACTAAGATTGTCTAAATATTGTTACTCACTTATTCACCGGAGCGGCAGCATGGCCGAAAAATATCCATTAATCATATTCTCCAACCTGAAAGACACGGTGGATGTCACCTCCAAAGCCCTGGCAGGGACGCCTTTTGGCCTGGCGGGAATTACCGATTCATTCATCACGCGCGGACTCTCCTCAGCCAATATGCCCCCGAATTCCTGTTGATCCACCTGAAAGAGAGCTGCAAGGAGACCAATGTTCTGGTCCAGAGGCTGAAAACCATCAGCCCTCGCACGCGCATCCTGGTAATCCCCAACAGCTGGGACTGCAATACCGTCTTCGATACAATCCGGGCCGGCGCTGATGTCATCATCTCCGACCGCAGCGAACTGACGAAGCTGCCGAGGATCCTGCAAACACTCCTGAATGATGAAATTTACCTGCCCAGCTTTGTCGCCAGCAGCCTGCTGGAACGCAGCCGCCAGGAAGTTCAATCGCCATCCGAATTCCCCTTCCTTCTGACGGATAAAGAAAAGGAGATCTTAGAACAATTCTCTCAAGGAACCTGCCCAACCACAGTCGCTGACAGTTTAGGTCTCAGCCATGAGCTAGTTCGAGCCTATGCGGACAACATCATCAAGAAAATCCACTTCGTGGATATCGCCCGCAAGCAATATGAAGAGATCATGTCGGGCCTGTCAGGCTATCACACTCATTTCAAATATTAACAACCGGATAAAAAAACCCTACCAGAGTATGGTAAGGGGATTAATTTGGCATGTTAATATTTAATATGTCATCTATTTTGGTGAAAACGAAACTTTTTATTCCCTATCTCCGAACAAAACTGGTGGAACGCACCCGGCTGTTGGATAAGCTCACGCTGGGACATAAAAACCATCACCGGCTGCTCCTGATCAATGCGCCGGCTGGGTTTGGCAAAACCACCCTGGTCCGCTCCTGGATCGAAACGATCCATTCTCCCACATCTTGGTTACCATCGAATCCGCAGATTCCCACCCTCGGCAGTTTCTCAACTACCTCGTCACTGCTGTATGTCAGGCACTGCCGGAGCTGGAAGAAAGCCTCCTGCCCGTCACCACAGCCAGCCCTCCCCTCCCCATCGACTATATCCAGACCCTATTGGTCAATCAGATCTCCGACACCCGGCAGCCCTGATCATCGTGCTGGACGATTACCATAATGTTGATTCCCCCGAAATTGACACCATTCTGGCATTCCTACTCGATCACCTTCCTACAACAACCACTTTGGTGGTCGTTACCCGGACCGATCCTGAATTTTCTCAGGCTCGTCAACGCGCCCGTGGGCAGATGACCGAGATCACAATCCGCGACCTGCGGTTCACCTCCTCTGAGACGGAGAATTTCTTCGATATCAACTTTGGCCTGCACCTCGACAGTGAAGTCCTCAGCTATCTAAAACGAATCACCGAAGGCTGGGTGGCCGGGCTGCAATTGCTTGCCATGAACCTGCATGCCGACACCGCTCTGAAGGATATCCTCCACAGTCTCAAGCAGAATCGGGTCCTACACCCTGGATTATCTGACCCGGGAAGTCCTGGAGGGACAGCCGGAGGAGATCCAATCGATCCTCTATTGTGCCTCGGCGCTAGAAAAGATCAATCCGAAATTGGCCGCAAGCAATGCTGCTGATTGATGAAACCTCGGCCCGCCAAATGCTCGCAATTATTCAAAAACAGAATTTATTCCTCTTCCCTCTGGATTCCCAGTCCTTGTGGTATCAAATCCATCCCCTGTTCCGCGAAGTGCTCCAAAAGAAAGCCGAAGGGTTACTCCCGGGCCAGAAACGCATTCTCCATGGACGGGCCAGCATGTGGTTTGAGAACAATGGCATGATAAAGGAAGCCATCCAACATGCCCTCACTGCAGGAGATCAACGCCGGGCCATCACTTTGCTAGAAACGCATGCCGAACCCCTGCTGCTTTCAGGTAAATATGACGCCTTCCTGCAATTCGTTGCCGCCCTTGATGCCGATTATGGCAGACAAGCGCCCATTTTGATGGTTTACCGGGTTGTGGCAATGCTCTTTAGCGAGTATTCCCAGCAATCCATTTTAGATGCGCTCCAACAAGCTGAAGCCCAGATTCCGAAGGGTAAATTGACTGGCGAAATCGGCGCGAATCAAAGCCGTCATTCAAGGCTATACTGCAGACCCACTGGAAGGGATCACCCTTTCAAAAAAAGCCTCGAAAAGATCAGCAGCAAACACACCTTCTTCCGCAATCTGGTCGAACGCAACCTGGGCGTGGCCTATCTACTGCGGAATGATCTGGTGAATGCCATCCCCTGGTTCGAACAACTGCTGCTTTCCAGCTATGAGTTGGGAGATTGGGGCGGCGTTTTGGCAGCCTATTACTACCTGACACTCATCCGGAAGGTGCAGGGCCGGTTGAAAGAAGCCGGGGTGATCTATCAAAAAGCGCTGGCATTCATCGAAGAGAACAATCTGGAATTGATGCCGCACGCCATCAAGATCATTGCAGGCTACGGTCAATTGCTGCTTAACTGGCACCAGGTGGAGAGAGCCAAGGCATTTTTCAAGAGGGCCATCCAGCTTGGTAAGAAAATGGATATTTATTATGCTCACAGCGCCTATCACGGACTAAGCGAAGTCTATTTAACAGAAAATGACCCCGCAGTGCCTTGAAAACATTCAAGAACTGCGTTATCTGACCCAGGGTAAGCTGGGACTGTATCATGACATGCATGACCAGATGACCCTGGCGATGGAAGCCCGAATCCACCTGGAGGAAGGCGGATTGAACGAGCCAATATCTGGTTGATCTCCAGTGGGATCGATAAACTCGCCCCCGATCAGCTCCTGACCCGTTTTGGCTTTGAACTGGGGCTGATCCTGCCTGTTGCGGCGCGGATCTACCTGGCCAAAAACCAACCGGAACGGGCAGTTGAGATTCTGGAAGGATCATCCCTACTTTATCCAGCAGAACGCCAATGCCTATCTGACCAGCGCGTTCTGTTCCCTTGCCATTATTCATCAGTACCTCGGACACCATGAAAAAGCCGTTCGAGCGCTGACCAAGGCAATTGAATTGGCAGAATCTGAAGATAATTTCGGGGATTTCATGATTGTCGGCAGCAAATTGATCCCTTTGCTTTATGAAACGCTCTCAGCAGGGATCGCGCCGGATTTCACCAGTCAACTGCTGACCTACCTGGCCGCTTTGAGACCCGGCCAGAAAAATCCGGTCAATGACCTGGGTAATATTGATACCCTCAGCCAACGAGAGATGGATGTGCTGAAATTGTTATCGGAAGGGCTGACCAATCAGGAAATCGCTCAAAAGTTATATTTGTCCACCAATACGATTAAATCGCACAGCATCAAGATTTATCGTAAGCTCAACGTAAATAATCGCGGCCAGGCTGTCTCCAAAGCCCGGCTTCTTGGCATCCTGCCCACCCAACAACCACCAAACTTCTCACGGGAATATGGGCGCAACATGTCCTAATCGGCTTCATTTCTACCTCCTTCATCCGAATGACCTCCGGCCTGTCCACCCGGAGGTCATTCCTTATTCACGTACATTGAATTTGTAGTGATTCCAGGCTTTTTTACCTAAGACCGAGTTGCTGGCTGAAAAGAGGAAGAATACCCCAGAGAATTGGGCGAACTTGGGCGTCAAGACCGTACTGGGATTAAACTTGCGATTCTCAATTTAATGGATGATCAGGCAGGTCACCCCAACAGCGTTGGCAAGCGCCTGTTGAAAGATCTGGTCATGGTCGAAACATAATTGCCGCAATCGATTTTCGAGTTTCAAAACATTCCTTCACACAATTCTATATACAATGCTATCCATATAGAATTGTTTTCAGCTTGTCAAAACCGAAAATATGTTCGGTAGACGGAAAATGAAATTATTCAGGGAAAATTAGAGGGAGCGGTCCACATTCACCAGACCGGCGCTTTTTGCCACCTCAATTAACTGGTCCATCAGCGGCGTCCGTAGGTGATTCCCAGGTTGAGGCAATTCCACGGGTGCCATGCGGACGGAAACGCAGCAGGCGAAGATGGATCTCGGGGTCCAGTGAGGCCAGAAAACTAGCAATTTCAGTTATTTGTGATTCTTTATCCGTGAAGCCGGGAGCAATCACCGTGCGGACCATGTGCAGCTTCCCCGCTTCGGCCACCAACTTGATCGTCTCAAGCGTGCGGGCATTATCCTGACCGGTCAGCGCTAAGTGAATTTCAGGGTCAATGGCTTTCAGGTCCACCATGACGTAATCCAAGTAAGGCAGCAAGGTCTCAATTACTTCTGGCCCCACCCCGCCATTGGTTTCAATACAGGTGGTCAGGTCGGATTGTGATTTAATCAATCTCAGCAATTCAGCGAGGTATTCCGGCTGGCACCCGGGTTCCCACCCGTAACGGTGACACCGGAAATGAAGGGAACATAAGATTGAAGCGTTTCCCAGGTAGCTTGTGGTGTTTGATTAAGTACTTTGGGGGAGCTGCTGTTAGGACAGATATCAATACAGGTGTCGCATTGCACACATTTCACTGCATCCCACATAACTTCATCATCGCCCAGGCTTAAAGCCCCAACCGGGCAGCTCTCCACACAAACCCCGCAGGCGTTGCAGTAATTGATAGTATAAGGATTATGGCAATAGAGACAGTTGAACTGGCAGCCCTGCAAAAACCACGCTCCGGTTGCCCGGACCGTCCACGAAACTCTGGGGGAGGATGTTATTAATCCGTCCCATCACCTTTCCGTCATCAGACCTGACGAGTCCGGCGGTGGAGGGTGTTGGGCTGAGAATTGAAGAATTCCCGGGCAATTTCCGCAGTGCCATAGCGGAGCAATTGCTCCTCCTGGCGGTGTTCCAGGTCAGCTCGCCGGACAAGATAGCCCGATACCCGGACAAATTCGGAATCGTTTGAACCAATTGAGATATCGCGCAGCCCGAGTTTCATTGCACCATTGATAATATCCAGTACCGCCTCAGGATTTTGCCGGGCAGTCTGGTCAAATTCAAATATGTCACTCACGCCCCCTTCTACCAGGGCTTGCACAGGCGCGGTCGCCTGCAAATGCGTGTAGATCTCCGGTTCCGTGCCGGCTGGGATCCGGCAGCCAGGGGTCGTTTCTTCATCCTCGGAAATGCCGACCTGAGCGTGAAAAACCACCCGTTCACCAGTACCGCGGCAATATGGGGATGGGTGTTTGCCCAATTCCTGCTTGAGCCGAGAAACGATCTGCACAGCCACGGCATTCGCCTCGGCATCGTGCCCATACTTGGCTTCGGGTTTCCCGCTCCGGGCCATCATTTCATTGACCATCTCATTCAGCCCAACCACACCGGCATAAGCCGAGAATTTTTCGGGGTCCAATAGGCCTTCCTGAACAAAAATGTTACTCTCAAACCAGCCCACTTCTTCCACAATATGCTTGATGCGACTGTTCATCACTTCCACCTGGAGCGCGGCCAGGCGAGGGATCTCCACCTCCAACAATTCTTCCAGATTGCCGGAAAAATGCCGGACGGCTTCCGCCAGGTTGATCCGGACCAATGTGAAGATCCCACCCCGCAAGCCACATGATGTTATAGCAGCTGGCAACGATGTAATCCGGACCCCAATCTGCCAGGTGCAGGGGGGTGATTGAGGAAATAGGGTTTGGAAAGCTGCAGTGCGTTGCGAACAGCTTTCAGGGCGAAATCACGAGGGGTCACATCCGGGTCATAGCGCAGGGTCACGTTGGTGATCGTACCGGCTTCATGATCGATATCCAACAGCATCTCGCCTGTGCGGGTGGCTTCTGGGCCAATATCGGCATGCACAAAAGCATCCGGATGGAGCCTGTCAATCAGAGTCCAGAAAGATTTCAGAACCGGGCGGGCCACTTCCGTGGGCAAGGTCCTGGACATAGGGTTCCAATAACGTATCGAGATTGCCAATATAGGGCGGGTCACCGGCAGTGGGCGAATAATTATAGATCGTCAACAGACTCGTGACTGCCTCAAAGAGGTTGGTCGCGGGTTTGAGGTCAAAGAAATCGGAACCCTCATCGAGCAACTTTTGATAATCAGGCGCAACATAGCGGGGGTGATAGGGCGCGGGCCCCTCACCCAGCAGACAAATGATACCCTCGCCCAGTGCTTTCAGTGCTGCCTTGGAGGCTTGTGGATAGGACAAAGTCTTATAGGCAGCATCCGTCATCGCCAACCGCTTTGTTCTTCCAAAGCATCGGATCAGCAACCACCGAACGGACCTGATCTTTAAACGCTTTCAGGTCATCCGCTTGCATGCCGTTTCAGTGTTCAAGGATACGCGATTTTCGTCTGGTCATAACATCTCTAAATCAACGAATAAGTAGAATTATTATATCCCAACCGTAACCGGAGGATGCCCGCGACCTTTTCATAGTCTGCGTATATAACAGTGAGAAAGGAAACTTAAAAAATGAACCAACCAACCAGAAACCAACTTAGACGCTCCCGCCGCAATCGGGTCGTAGCCGGTGTATGTGGTGGACTGGGTGAATTCTTCGGAATTTCAGCCTTCTGGTTTCGCCTGCTCTTCTTCATCCTCCTGATCCCCGGCGGGCTGCCAGGCTGATCCCGTATTTCATCCTTTGGATCGTCATCCCCAAAACAAGTCGCTAGAAACGAAAAACCCCCGGCCAGGTTTGACCGGGGGATTATTTTTATTTTGTGGGGGTTAGTCTGCAGCGAAGAAAATCATTCTGAACGCAAGGTAGACAAAGTACAGAGCGATGAGATAGACAGCACTCCACTTACCCAACTTACCCTTATTGAACCACAGGATCAGCCAGAGGACAGCGCCGGTTATGGTCTCCCATGGCAGGTCCCAAAGGACCAAAGGACCAGGCACCCAATAGCGGCTGATCATAGCACCGCCGCCGATGGCAACCAGAGGGTTGGTGATATTGCTGCCCACCAATGTACCGAGGGAAATCCCCGCATCTCCATGCCGAACGCCAGAGATTGCAGTGATCAATTCCGGGAGGCTGATGCCACACCCAGCGTGATAACACCGATCAAAGAGCCGCCAATGCCTGTTTTGGCAACCACAACTTCGGTCGCCTTAAGGGCGATCATGCGCTGCCAACAGTGAGAGCTAAGGCCCCTAAGGCAATTCCAGCATCCCGCAGAGCCTGCTTACCGTTTTCAGGAACGCCTTCCGGTCTTTCGCCTTCCTCGGTGAAACCATGATCTTCTTCACGGTAGTGCTTGCGTTCATCGACATAGAGATAATACATATAGGCCAGGAATGTGCCAAAAAGGATCGCGCCATCCACCCGGGAATAGACGCCATCAACACCCAGGACGATGCACATCACCGTGGTGGCGATCATTGGGATCATGCTCTTCCAGAGGAAATAGCGTTTAAATGACAGCCCGCCGGCCATCAAGATCACAATCGCCATGATCAGGGTCTGCTGGATCACATCCGATCCAATGTTCGCACCCAGAACCACGGCCGAACTCACCTTGAAATCTAAGGCACCACTGAGGATACCGAAGGACGCCGTATAGTGAGCAGCGATTTCAGGGATACTCGTCGCCAAAGAGACAACGGTCACGCCCATGAAAGTTGTAGATAATCGGAAATAGCCCGCCAGCCCGGTCAGTTTCTTCACGGCCACATTGGAAGACAGCACCAGAACTGCAATCGAGGCCACCCCGAAAACGATCAGAAGTGGAAAACTTTGGTCCAAAAAATCAAGCATAATAGCAAGAACCTCTCTCAAAAAAATGTTCTTCGCATAAAAAATCAGGGTCACAGAACTGCGACCCTGAAAATTGCAAAGTTGAAACTCAAGGAAGTTCTGGGCGCGTCTTTAGACCTGAAGGCACCCTTCAGGGTCGTCTTGGATCGGCGCTTGGAACTCTTGATATTTATCCATCAATATAAACTCTTTTTATCAATAATAATCAAACAGAAGGATTATACAACCCGTCATATCGACTGTCAATCGTTGAATTGATAAGAGTGGGTTAATATTTAATAGGATTCAAACGTTTTATAACGTTTAAGTACTTATCCGGATTATATCCTTCTCCATGTTAATATTAACATAATTCTGAATATTTGTTAGGACTATATTGGAGATGCAAACCATCATAAAACGCTTTAGCCATCCTAGAGCGGTTCTCATACTCTTGATCCTGGTCATGGTTAATATGGCCTTGTTCTCCATTCCGGCCTGGCAGGCAGCCGGCCTCGAATTTTGGCTTTGTCTCCCAATTACAACGTACCGGATATGAAAGGCATCTATACGCCGGATTATGTCTATGACTTCCTGACGGCCATCGGGCCAGCAGGCCGCCAAGCCTATCAAATGATGCACTTTTCCACAGACCTGGCTTTCCCCGTACTTTATGGATTATTACTATTCGCAGAGCTCAGTCTGTTGGTTAAACGTAATCCAGGGGTAAGTCGCCTTTTACCGTTGATCGCCCTCCTGCCCTCTGTGAGTGATCTGGCAGAGAACTTCATTATGGTTGCAATCACGGCGAGTTATCCAAAATTCAAACCTGGGCTGACCTGGCTGGCGCAGGGTTTCACCTTGCTTAAATTCGGAGGAATTATTCTTTGTGTGGTGTTGATCGCCACTTTATCTATCAGACACAGAA
>LQAI01000175.1_pt1 | contig 12571 bp, 17 predicted proteins | sample 1535821 | NCBI WGS metagenome assembly LQAI01 (sample SAMN04331586, study PRJNA305678) | bioreactor metagenome | isolation source: bioreactor_5 inoculated with Wadden Sea sediment 1st replicate of a... | place: Germany:Bremen | reverse complement strand
TAGTTCACCGCGATGGTGATAATGGCGAGATAGTCGTCACGGGTTTTGAATGAAGGGATTGATACAAGGATACTGATCAGAGCGGCAAAGACCCCGCCGATGAGCACTATGATCGGGAAGACGATGAATGCCATGGACGCAGGGAGCATCGGGTCACCGAGCTTTGTCCCGAAGAACAGGACTGACAGGACGGATGATACATAGGCACCCACGCACATGAATGCAGCGTGACCGCAGGTGAATTCACCCATGTTGCCGTTTACGAGGTTCAGGCTGGTGGACATCATGATGTTGATGCCGACGAACATGACCACGGCCTGGATGTAGTTGTCGAGGATACGGAACTGAGCCAGCATCAGGAGCACGACGGCGCATGCTGCCATGAGTATGTTGAGAGAGTTATTTCTGCATTGTATTCTCTCCCAACTAGATTTTTGTGGACTGCGGCATTCCGAACAGTCCGGTTGGTTTCATCCAGAGGATGATAAGCAGGATCGTGAAAGCGAACAGATCGCGATACGTGGACGGGAACACGGTGACGACGCCGACCTCGATGAAGCCGAGCAGGAAGCCTCCGTAAAATGCTCCTCGAATATCGCCGATACCGCCGACAACCGCTGCGATGAACGCTTTCCAACCGATAATCATGCCCATGAACGGTTCAAGAATCGGGTAGGACATGCCGTAAAGCAGGCCCGCAAGACCAGCGAATCCTGACCCCAGAACAAAGGTGAAGACGATGATGGCGTCAATGGGGATGCCCATGAGCGGAATAGCGAATTTGTCGTAGGAAATACCGCGCATTGCCATGCCGATCTTGGTCTTTGTGACGATGAAGTTCAGGAAGATGAAGACTGCGATAGCGGCAAAAATGACAATGACCTTCAGGTTGGTCACGGTGACGCCGCCCATGTGCCAAATGGATTTTTCGACCAGTTTCTGGAAATTTCAGACGGCTGGCACCGAGTACGGCGAGGTTGCCGTATTCGAGAATCAGTCCGCACATGAGGGCGGTGATGACCACGTACAGTCGATGCGCACCTTTGCGTCTGAGTGGACGGTAGGCGATGCGTTCAAGCGTGACTCCGACACCCGCCGTGAGGAGCATGGTGATGGGCACGGCAAAGATGAACGTCGTCAGCGGGGAAAGATTGAGAATCGGGCCGAGCATCCATGACGCGACGAAAAAGGCGATGTACGCGCCGACCATGAAGATATCTCCATGGGCGAAGTTGATGAGACGCAGTACTCCGTACACCAGGGTGTACCCGAGTGCTATGAGCGCGTAGAAGCTCCCCCATTGGAGGGCGTTCAGTATGTTCTGAATAATAAAATCCACAGCGGTGTTTCCTTGAAAGTCTGAGCTTGGACCGATCCCGGCGAATCAGGGAATTTTTCGATTCGGTCCGTTGTGTCGCAAAAAGGCGGGGGCCTCGTGGCCCCGCCCGGTAGCGTCGCTAAACCTGCAGCCTACGGGCAGACAGATTCTTCGAAGACGAATTCGCCCTTGTCGCTGATCTTGACGACAACAGCGCATTTGATCGGGTCACCCTGTGCGTCGAACTTGGACGAACCGGTGATGCCGTCAAAGGACTTGATGGAGGACAGACCTTCACGGATGAGCTTACGCATTTCCACGGGGTCGGATACGACCTTGCCAGCGTTCTTGATGGCTTCAACCATGATGCCGATGGAGTCCCAGGTGAGGGCTGCGTAGTCAGCCGGAGTGGCTCCGTATTCTTTTTCGTAACGATCAATGAAGATCTTGGTGGCACCCTTGGCACCGGCTGCAGCGTAGTGAGTGGAGAAGAAGTTGCCGTAGCATTCGTCACCACAAAGCTTGATGAGGTCAGGAGTGCCCCATGCATCGGAACCCATGAAGGGACCCTTGTAGCCGAGGTCACGTGCCTGCTGGATAATCAGGGCAACCTGATTGTAGTTGTCCGGAACAAAGATGAAATCCGGGTTGGCTTTCACAATGGTGGTCAACTGTGCGGAAAAGTCCTGATCCTTGGTGCCGTGAGACTCGAAAGCCACGACCGGGCCGAGGCCCTTGGCTTCCCAGGAGGACTTGAAGATTTCTGCCAGACCCTTGGAGTAGTCATTGGATACGTCAAAGAGGACGGCAGCGGTTTTGGCGTCGAACTTCTTGGCTGCGAAGTCGGCGACAACCGGACCTGGAACGGGTCAAGGAAGGCTGCGCGGAAAATCCAGGGACGATCCAGCGTGGTGTTCGGGTTGGTGGACCACGGGGAAATCATGGGAACACGGTTATCGTTGCAGGTACCGCCTGCGGGCACAGCCTGCTTGGAGGAGTTGGGCCGATGATGGCAACAACATTTTCCTGGTCAATAAGTTTCAGTGCGACGTTGGTTGCGGATTCAGCCTTGGACTCGTTGTCCATGTAGACGAACTCGAGCGGGTACTTCTTGCCGCCGACTTCGAGCCCGCCCGCCTCGTTGATGTCTTTGAGGTACATCTCTGCGGCGTTTTTGGAGCCTTCTCCGACTTCCGGGATGTCTCCGGTCAGGGGCAGGTTGAAACCGATTTTGATGGTGTCGGCCTTTTCTTCGCCACAACCGGCGAGCAGGAAGGCACAGCACACGAGCATGAGGCCTAACAGACCTACACCTTTAAGAAAACCTTTCATCATTTCCTCCTCTCATAGGAATTACAATAACCAATCGGATAAACAAGGTTGAGACATACAACAAATACAGGGTGAATGAAAGTTTTTTTCCATCAGACATTTTTGCAAATAGCGCAGTATGCTTGAAGAATCTGCGAAATATCCGCCGGATATGGTCGAGAAATGGCGGAAAATTTTCCAAAATGGAAAAAATGAATTTCCGTTAAATGTAAAAAAAGAAATATTATAAAGGGGTGAATATTTTTTTATAGGAACAAAAAAGGCCTGTCGATTTTTTTCGGCAGGCCTTCGGGGGAATGGAGCGAGATAAAGGGTCAGTCGGATAATGCAGTTTTGTCATTAAGGAAGGTTATGGTGCGACTGACACACTCTTCAAGCGAGAGTTTGTCCGAATTAAGCCGGAGGTCCGGGGATTTTGGAATGTCATAAGGAGCGTCCACGCCGGTGTAGTTTGTGATTTTCCCTTCTCTGGCGAGTTTGTAGTACCCTTTGGTATCTCTGGATTCACAGACTTCGACTGGGCAGTCTATGTGAATGAGATAGAAGTCGCCTTCTGCGTGAGCTTCTCTCAGCATCTGCTGTACTTCATGTTTCGGGGTGATGAACGCGCACAGGCATGTGGTTCCGGCATCCATGAACAGTTTGGTCATTTCATTGATGCGTCGGATATTTTCGGCCCGATCTTCTGTGGAAAAGGACAGGTCGCCGCACAATCCGTGGCGAACGTTGTCGCCGTCAAACGTGTAGGCGCGAGCCCCCATGTCGAAGAGACGTTTTTCGACAGCGTGGGCAATGGTGGATTTGCCCGAACCGGAAAGACCGGTAAACCAGAGTGTCACTGAACGGAAGCCATTTTGGTCTTCCCTGTCTTTTCGGGTGACTTCTCCCCTGTGTTTGCAGACGTATCTTTGGCTATTCACTTGTGTTCTTCTTTTGTGTGCGTTTCTTTTTCCGTTTTTCCATTTTTTCGATTTCTTCATCCCTGAGAGCCCGTCGTAAGACCTTGCCTACCATGGTTTTCGGCAGATCCTTTCTGAATTCAACGCGGCGCGGCACTTTGTAGTTGGCGAGCTTTTCCCGGCAGTAGGCGATGACATCGCTGCGGGAGAGTTCCTCTCCGTCGCGGATGACGACGTATGCCTTGACGATTTCACCTCGGGTTCGTGCGGGATGCCGACGCTGACGGCCTCCTCAATCTTCGGATGGGAGTGCAGCACCTCGTCGATTTCACGAGGGTAGATGTTGTAGCCGCCGGAGATAATGAGGTCTTTCTTGCGGTCCACGATGTAGAAATAGCCCTCTTCGTCCATGTAGGCGATGTCGCCGGTGTAGAGCCATCCATTGCGCAGAACGTCGGCTGTGGCGTCAGGGCGGTTGTAATATCCCTTCATCACCTGTGGCCCCCGGATGACGAGTTCCCCCCGTTTGCCCGGAGGAAGCGGGTCCCCGCCGACTTCCATGTCCACGATTTTGGCTTCGGTGTCCGGGAAGGGAAGGCCGATGGAGCCGTTTTTCCGTGTGCCTTCAATCGGGTTGATGTGCGTGACCGGGGATGCCTCGGTCAGACCGTAGCCTTCAGCAATGGCTGCGCCGGTGCGTTTCTTGAACTGGTCCAGATGTTCGACCGGCATGGGGGCTGACCCTGAGACACAGCACATGATGCTCGACAGGTCGTATTTGTTGACGTCCTTCTGTTGAAGCAGGGACACATATACGGACGGCCCCGGGAAATACAGTGGGCTTGAGTTTCTGAATGCCTTTGAGGACATCCAGCGGTACGTAGCGTGGGAACGGGGCGAGTGTTGCGCCCATACTGGTCGGCCAAGTCAGGCAGGTGGTGAGACCATATATATGGAAATAGGGCAGGACGCCGAGAAAGGTTTCCTGCTCCTGTCCAAGCGTGTGCATCATGGCCTGACACTGCTGAAGATTGGCCCAAGGTTGAAATGGGTCAGGATGCAACCCTTGGCAACCCCTGTAGTGCCCCCTGTGTATTGGAGCAGGGCTGGATCTTCCGGGTCGACCGGTTTTCAGTGAACCGGTCACGCCCTTTGGTGAGCGTATTGAAGGGCAGGACTGAATTTCCGTCGTATGGGATTTTGGGTGCTGTCCTGTTTTTCAGGGACTGGAGTTTGTAGAGCGTATTCAGAGGAAATTTCAATCCCTCGCCAATGGTGGTGACGAAGATTTTTCTACTGGAATGGAATCCCTGAGTTTGCTGATTTTGGGCCAGAGCAGGTCAAGAGTGATACAGAATTTGATTTCCCCGTCATTGAACTGGTGGACGATTTCCGTTTCCATGTAGAGCGGGTTGGTCATGACGCCTACTGCGCCGCAGCGCAGCACTCCCCAGAAAGCGATAATCGTCTGCGGCAGGTTGGGCAGCATCAGGGCAACGCGGTCTCCCTTGCGTACGCCCTGCGCCTTGAGGTTGGCGGCAAAGATTTCACTTTGCTTTTTGAGCCCTGCATACGTGGTCTTCCAGTTCTTGAATACGATGGCCTGTCGTTTCGGCCATTTATGGGCGGCTCTGTCCAGAAATTTGAACAGGGGGATTTTTTCATAGTCCAGATTGACCTGAACTTCCGGGTCATACGATTTCAACCAGGGGCGCTCGATCTGCTCCATTGGGCATCCTTTTCATTCTTTTTTTGCCGTCCAGACGGCTTGCCGGAACGTATAATAGCCGAGCCTGAGGGTCAATACGGGATGTTGAAAGTAGAGAACGTCTCAAGTGACAGAGGTTTGACGCCTGAAGTTGTCTGAAAAAAATCAGCGTGCGGGGTCGGCGGAAGGCTTTTGGGGGTGCGGAATAAAAAGTTTCTTTAAAACAACAGATTGCCGTTGAGGATCAAGTGTCGCTGATTGGGGAGGGAGGAGGTTGGCAGACATATTGCACAAGCAGTGAAACGCATGTCAGGGGCAATCATTGCCTACATGCTAAAGAATATGTTTAAACAGGCCGATTATTCATTGTGTCAACGATTTGATTTTTTTCAGCGCCTCTAAAGGCGAGATGGCCTAATTCTCTAAAATCGTTGGCAGCAGTTGAGTTGACAGGGTTCCGGAGGCCGACTAAGGTGCTACAATCTGCTCGGGAACTTATGCTGAAACAGCGATGAATCATTGACCGAGCGAATGACTGAGAGCTTCAATGACAGATCAAATGGCGAATATTAACGGAAAGACCGGGATGCTTATTACTGACGGATTGTACCTCAAGCCGAGTAAGAGTACTCGTGTTCTTGCTATTCTGGATGCCTTGTCCAGGGATTCCAGCCTTTCCCAATTCGAGTTGGGAAAGCAGCTGAATCTCTCCGGAGCCATGGTTAACCAGTATCTCAAGCAGCTTCAGTCAGGTGGGTTGGTTGAATTTCTTCCTGTCAACGGTAAGAGTTATCGTTACACGTTGACAGAGGAAGGCCGATTTTCCCGTCAGAAGATGTTTTCGGACTATTCTTCGGAGACCGTTCGCCTCTATACCACCATCAAGGATTTTGTTCTGGAAAGGCTTGGAACATTGCTGGGGAAGGGTGAAACCCGGTTGGCTTTGTTCGGTGCTTCCGAGACGTGTGAAGTCGTGCTGTCCGCTCTGCGGGACAGCGATTTCCAGATCATGATGCTTCTTGATAATGACAGTAGAAAGCAAGGGCAGATTTCAACGGGCATGTGGTTTCCGCACCTCATGTTCTGGATCAGGTGGACTGCGATGCCGTGGTCATTACCTCATTCGGCAGGCAGGCCGAGATATACGAGCAGCTTAAGCCGTATTCCGAAAAGCGCGGATTTCAAATCGTGAGATTTTGATTATGAAACAGATCGATTCCATTAAGCTTCGTTCCGGCGTCACCATCGGTCAGGGTCATCCCTGCTTTATCGTTGCTGAGATCGGCAACAATCATCAGGGTGAGTTCGACCTGGCCAAAGAGATGATCGACCGGGCTGCGGAAGCGGGTGTTCAGGCCGTCAAATTTCAGAACGTGACATGGAAGCCCTGCTGACCCGGGAGGGGCGTGCCGCTCCGTATTCCGGTTGCAACAGCTTTGGTCCTACCTACGGTGAACACCGTAACGCCTTGGAACTGTCCATTGAACAGATGGCTGAACTCAAGGCCTACAGTGAATCTCTGGGACTGGTCTTTTTCGCCTCTGCGTGGGATGATCCGAGTCTGGTTCAGATTCTCGACCTTGATGTCGAGTTGCTGAAAATCTCCTCTGCCGAACTGGTCAACGTGCCGCTGGTCCGCAAATATGCACAGGCCCACGTACCGATTATTCTTTCTACCGGCATGAGTTCCCTTGAAGACATTGATGTCGCCCTGGCAGAAATCAACGCATATCACGATGATGTCGTACTGCTGCACTGCAATTCGACCTACCCTTGCCCTGAGGATCAGATTGGTCTGCCGGTCATGGACGGCCTTCGTGAGCGGTACAGCCTGCCTGTGGGATATTCCGGACATGAGCAGGGGATCGCTCCCAGTGTCGGAGCGGCCGCTCTTGGCGCATGTGTGGTCGAACGCCATTTCACTTTGGACAAGTCGTTCAAGGGGACGGATCATCAGCGTCACTGGAACCGGCAGAGCTTTCACAGATGGTTTCCATGGTTCGCGAGGTCGAAAAAGCCCTGTGCGTCAAGGGCAAGAAAGTTTTCCCAGAAGAGCAGGCCGCATCCAAGAAACTGCGGAAATGCATCGTTTTTCAAGAGATCTGCCTGCCGGTCATGTCCTGACCGAAGCAGACCTGACCACCCGTTGCCCGCGTGTCGGCGTTTCGCCTGTGCATTGGGACGAGGTGTTGAACGCTACGCTCAAGAAATCGGTTCAGCATGAGGATCCTGTACAATGGGAGACTCTGACTCTGGCCGATGTCGAGGAGTGCGCAGGGGCTGCGACTTCATAGACGATAGTTCGCAGACCATCATTTCTGCCTGATAAAAGGCTGCTTCTTCACAATGTGAGTGGTGGCTTTTTTATTGTTTGAAAAACAGGTAAGAATGGAACTGTAAAAAATCATTCATATAATGGCCGGGTAGTGTTAGGTATGGCAATATTCCGTGTGTCAGGAGAGGAGGAACCATGAGCGAACAGGAAATTTTGCTGGAAACCGGCACCAACGAGCTGGAAATAATCGAGTTCTTCATACGAGAAGAAACCGAAAAGGGCGTTGAAACACACTATTTCGGTGTCAATGTCGCCAAGGTGCTCGAAGTGGTCGAGGCCCCGGAAGGGCTGACCGGTTCCGAGGCCGCGGTTCATCCCAGTTTTCTCGGGACTATCCCGCTACGAGATCTCATTCTGCCGGTGGTGGATTTGAGCGTCTGGTTGACTGTTGAGCGCGCACAGGATGTGAATGAACCCATCATTGTCACCGAGTTTAACGGCATGATAACCGGTTTTCTGGTTTCAGGCGTGACCCAGATTCACCGGGTGAACTGGAAAGACGTCGAGCCGCCGAGTAAGTATGTGGCAAGTATGGATACCAACTGCATCACAGGTACGGTCAAAATCAGGGATCGTTTTGTGCTCATGCTCGATCTTGAACAGGTGTTGGCCGATTTGGATGAATCAGGAGAGACCGCTGCAAACCTTTCCGATATCGTTGCAGAGGAACGGTATCGGGCTTTGATCGCAGATGATTCGACTTCGGTACGGGAACTGCTGCGGAATAATTCACTAATGCGAATTTGATGTGACTGTGGTCGGAGATGGTGCTGAAGCTTGGCACAAGCTTGAGGAAATCAAGACACAGGCACAGGAAGAGGGAAAAAGTCCTCTGGATTATCTGGATGTGGTTGTGTCGGACATTGAGATGCCGCAGATGGACGGTTATACCCTGACCCGCCGCGTCAAGGAAGATCCAGTCCTTAACGTGTTGCCTGTGACACTCTTTTCGTCCCTTATTTCCAAGGGCGTCGAGCACAAGGGCGAGGCGGTAAAGGCTGATGCGCAGGTCACCAAACCCGAGTTCAATGGCTTGACCGAGGTCGTTATCGAACTGGTAAAGAACTGGAAAGCGGAAGCCTGAGCCAAAGATTGAATAGCACCCGATACAATAGAAAAGGCTCTCTTCGTCAACTGATTGGCGTGGGGAGCTTTTTTTGTCCCTGTGCTAATCAAGGTGTCCCCGCTGTCTACAGTTCCCGGTGCATCTGCAGATTTGATAGCCTGATTTAAACGGAAGCTTCGTCAAGGCAGTCTCGAAGAGAACTGATGCCGCAGGAGTGGCGCATGATGACAGGTACGTTTTTTGCCGCGAATAGCGGAAAGGACGTCCTTTCTTGCTTTATGTGAGACTTTGTTGGTGAAGAGTACAACAAAGTCCACCTTTCCGAGAGAACCCGAAATGGAGCGTTCCCTTCCCGGTGTAGCATTTGAGTTTGACGCCGTTCTTTTTTGCTTCGTTCATGTAATCCCGTTTCAGCCTGTCCATTCCACCAACCAGAGCAGCACACATATCCCTGTCTCCTTTTTAATTGCTGAGTGATATTGAAAATCGTTTTCAATCAATAAGAGGGATAAAAGAAAAGGTCAAGCAAAAAAGATTTGATCGGGATGTCGAAGACGTTTTCGACTGACCGTTTTATGGTGGTACTGTCTGGTTTATGGTCGTCGGTGCGGAGGAGAGTTGCGTGTTCCCGGATGGTTATTCACTGTCTACAGGCTCCCAGTTTTCGCCTTCGGGGTCGATCTCCGGCAGGGCGCATGGGGGTGTTTCTACCACTCGGTTGCCTTTGCCCTTATCCAGCAGGGACGGGGTGTTGCCGATGATGACGTTGACGTTGCCGCCCAGCAGGATTTGATCCTTGATGCCGGTAAAATCGTTGAGTTCAGTCCATGCAAAGGTGTTGGATGAGCCTCGCAACGATTCAAACGGATAGCAGTAGATCGCGTATCTGGATTCGCCACGAACACGGTTGTTGGCGAAGAAGCCTCGTGATCCCGTCTGCACGATGCCCCGGGCCTGCGAGCCTCCTCCCATAATGATGTCGTTGCAGGTGGCTATGATGTCATTGGCGTACAGCAGCATTCCGGTGGACGCCTCACCACGTCCTTCAATGCGGTTGCCGGTCAGGGCGATACGGTTGTTGCGCGAGAAATCCACGCCGCCCGTGGTGTCAATGTACCACCCCGCGACAATGCCGTTGGGACCATATTTATGGGGGTATGGAATGCCGGAGTCCGCCGTGGTGATTCGATTGTTCTCTATGGAAATACTGCCACGGCCCTTGCCGCCGAGCGAGTTGTCCAATACCTCGATACCGTTTCGTGAAGCGCGGTGAATGGTGTTGTTCTTAATTGTTATTTCAGCATCCACGTCCAGTCGACCATGACTCCGTAACCCGCTGTGCGTTCCGGTTTGCCGGTTTCCATGAAAAACGGTTGTTTCGATGCGGATGGTGCCGGTCGCAGCGCGTTTATGGCCTTTTCCTAAGTCGAGCCTGTTGCCGACGACGACGCCTGCCATGAAGGGGAGTGTGTCGCCGTCGGACCATCGTATGCCGGTCTCTTGTGGAGTGACGTCCGTGATGGTGCAACCGCGCAGGTCAAGGCCGCCTGCATGCGGGAAGTGAAGCGGGGTTCCTTTGGCTCCGTCAAAATGAATGGAGCGGATGGCTATGATCGGCCCGTTGCGGGACGGCTGTGCCCCTTTGACGGGAAGCGGTGAGTAGAAGGTCCACCAACCGCCGGAGATTTTCGTCTTGGGTTCGTCAACACTGTCGAATTCGCCTTTGATACGAATGTCTTTCGTGATTTTTATGCGTCCCTCAGGACCGAAATTGAAGCGGCCTTTCAGGAGAACTGTCCCTCCGGCGTCAACTGCGGCCTGAACATTGGCGATGTCTTGTCCTGGATTGCCGGTGCCGATCACGGTCTGTTCGGCGATGGCGGGGAGTGCGGTCAGGCAGATCAGGAACAGGGCGATAAGAAGGCGATGCATATCCTCTCCGTGAAGGTGTTAACTGTATTGGGCGGAATTTACATGCTTTGTCGTGCTTTTACAATGTGCCCGGAAATTCCTGCCCATATGGGCCTTGATATTGACCAAGAATATCTGCTTGTTGAAGGCGTTATATATTTATCTGAAATGTTGTGCCGCAGAGTGAAAAGCCTGTAACAATGGAACAGACTGAAAAGAGTCTGGAATATTTTGTTTGAAGTATCGACATGGCGATTTCTGGAGGTCCGGGATGCGTTTGAAGACAAGAATGACCTTGATGCAGGTTGCGACAGTCGTCGCTGCTATTGTGGCATTATGTTGGGTTTTTGTTCAACAGATCTCGCGGTACGGGGAAACCGAAATGGAGAAATTCCGCACAGAGATGCTTGAAGACGAAAAACAGCAGCTCAAGGATTTCGTGCAGATGGCTGTCGGTACGATAGACAGCTACTATAAACGGTCACAGGATGTTGAAGCCTTGAAGCAGGCCAAACGAGACGAACTCAAGCGAGTCGTGGATGCCGTTTATGGGCAGTTGGATGCGTTTCACAGAGAGCATCCGGGATTGAGCCGATTCGAGTTGATCGAGGGGATGAAGAGCATCGTTCTGCCTGCCCGATACGATGGGGACAACTATTTATGGGTGCAGGACCTTGATAGCGTTATGTTGATTCACCCTTCTTCCAAGCTGACCGGGAAGGACATGAGTCAGTTCAAGGATCCGAAGGGGAATTACATGATTCGGGACATGACGGAGATTGCCAAGCGGGACGGCGAGGGCATGTCGTCTTATTGGTGGCCGAAGCGGGAGAACAGGAGGCCAAGCTCAAAATTTCATATGTGCGTCTGTTGCCGGATGCCGGATTGATTATCGGTTCCGGAGCCTGGATTGAAGATATTACAGCCGAGATGAAGGGCGAAGCCTTGAGACAGGTCGCCAAGATGCGGCTTTCCGATGGAAACTATTTCTGGATCAATGACATGACTCCGAAAATGGTCATGCATCCGATCAAACCAGCTTTGGACGGAAAGAATGTCGGCGCAATGACCGATGCCAAGGGAAAGCAATTGTTCAGGGCCATGGTAGAGGTGGCTGAGACAGATGGGCAGGGGTATGTGGACTATTTTTGGGTAAGCCCGGAAAGGATGGTGATTTCCCGAAGCTTTCCTTTGTGAGCTGTTCAAGCCGTGGGGCTGGGTCATCGGAATGGGGGTTTATATTGACAATATCGACACGGCGGTTGCAGCCAAGCAGGTCGCCCTTGAGGAAGCAATCCATTCCATGGTTGTCTTTGTGCTGGGAATTTCTCTTTTGCTCGCCGTGCTGAGTGTGGTTGCGGGAGTTTGGGATCACGCTCCGTTACCAATACCATCGGGGGCGAGCCCGTGGACATCGCCGGAATTGCCGCGCGTGTTTCCGGCGGTGATCTGACCATTGCATCGACGACGGGCAATGGTGTTGTCGAGCGCGGTATATTGAAGTCCATGAAGGAAATGGCTGGCAATCTGCGTGTCGTGGTCGGGGATGTTCAGTCAGCCACCAACAATGTGGCCGCAGGGAGTGAGGAGCTGTCCACGTCATCCGAAACTTTGTCGCAGTCCACCGTAGAACAGGCCGCGTCCATTGAGGAAGTTTCTTCCTCCCTTGTGGAGATCGTCGGTTCCATTCGAAAGAATGCGGATAATGCGGAGGCTACCAGCCGTATCGCGGATTCGACCAACAACGACATCAAATCAGGTGAGGAGTCTGTGGAACGGACGGTCGAGGCCATGCGCGAGATTGCCGACAAGATTGTTTTCATCGAAGAAATAGCGCGCCAGACCAACCTGCTTGCTCTCAACGCAGCCATTGAGGCGGCTCGTGCCGGGGAACAGGGCAAGGGGTTTGCCGTCGTTGCGGCCGAGGTCCGGAACTGGCAGAGCGGAGTGCGACCACGGCTCAGGAGATCAGTGAGCTTTCCGCATCAAGTGTCGAGGTTGC